>TARA_R110002095_G_scaffold205518_1_pt1 | contig 20509 bp, 14 predicted proteins | sample TARA_R110002095 | Tara Oceans TARA_R110002095 (sample SAMEA4397255) | marine metagenome | biome: Polar Biome; feature: [SRF] surface water layer (ENVO:00010504); material: water (ENVO:00002006), including particulate matter (ENVO:01000060) such as... | depth 5 m | reverse complement strand
GCCGTTTCCTGCAACAGCAAAGACAGGAGTTTTCGCTGACCTGCGCTGAAGGTCAAACCTCTCCGCTGCATTGTGAATTCAGCCAGTTGAAAAAGATCTGAAATATTAATCTGACCGTCGATCCGCCCTAACCAGAACCGCGAAAACGAGGGGATATGTTTAGGCAGCAACTCTCCGGTCGGCAGCACCATCGACATCACGCCAACAGAAGTGCCGGTATTAAACAGGCTGTTCAATCCGGTTTTTGTGTGATCGCCTATAAAACAGCCAACCTTGACGGTATGCGTCTCAATCGGAATTCCAGACAGGGGAACTTTGACTTCTGAGTAATCGTTTTTGAGATCACTGTTACTGGTTTGGGCGCCCAGATTAACCCAGGGGCAAATATAAGAATGCCCTAAAAATCCTTCATGATATTTATTCACGTATCCGTGAATAATGGATTCTTCAATTTCCCCCCCCAGTCTGCAGTGTGGCCCCGCGGTGGTGCCCGCTCTGATATTTGCGCGAAAGAGCTGAGTCCCTTTCCCGATGTAAGCAGGTCCTTCGATTCGCGTAAAAGCCTGGATTTTCGCATCTTCATCGATAACGACCGGACCATTGCGCGTATCAAGAACCACAAACGGGTCGATCTCGGCGGAAGCAGACAACTTCACCAGGCCGGGCGAACCCACAATGGTCAGATTCTTCGCATCTCCGGTTGCTTGATCAGATGCTGTGCAAAGAGAAAAATCGGCCAGTAACTGACGGCGGTTTTGATTCACCAGATCCCAGGGGTGCTGAAGTTCTACGCCTTCCACTTCCACCGCCTGCCGGGTCTCTGCAATTTTTTTGATCGCGTTATCCCAGGCTTCAGTTGTCAGCAGGGCGGACTCATCAGGATCCAGAAGCAAATACGCAACAGAATCCCCCATCACTCCAACAATATCCGCTGAAACTTCCGCCAGTTGACTGATCTCGCGATTCGAAGGCAACCAGCGTGCGTTAATCAACAGGGTGGAATCTTCGCCTAACCAGACCGCGTCATTAATGCGTGCATCCGGGAACTGTTCTGCGTAGACTTCAGTGAGTGCAGGACGAATCAATACGCCCCACTCATCAACGGGCAACGATTTTAATAATCGTTCTCGAGAAGTAAATTGTCCGCACAGCAATTCGAACACCGGCCTCATCAATGAAACCGGAGCAAATTGCAGAGCAAAATGATCCTCGAAGATTGCCAGCCGCATTGCCATGCACTTCCCTGTGCGATATCAAAAGAAATCGATCAATTTAATCCATCTGAAACAGAGACAACAATGGTCTCATTCTGGTGAACTAATAGCAGAAATACACAAACAGGGGAAGTGCTTTTGACCTCTAAAATAGAGGCCTTACGGCATATGAGAGATCAGAATATCAGTCTTCTCCCTTTATGCATGGCTCAACCGGAATCGTTTTAACTGACTCCCTGTTTGACCCGTGTATGTCCAGCCAGTTGATAGATTGCTGACTGACACCCGGACAGTTTGCAATAACTGTCCGAGATTCCCAGTACGGTTTCGGCAGCCCCCAGTAACAGAACCCCTGACGCATTCATTTGATTTCTGACTCGATCCAGAATATTCCGCTTCATCTCCGGCTCAAAATAGATCAATACATTTCTGCAAAAAACGATGTCAAACATTCCCAAATGCTGGAAATCTTCAAGAAGATTCAAATGTTTCCACTGAATATTCACGTCTGGATCATGTTTTATTTTCCAGCCTTGCTCACACTGCTCAAAATATTTCATTAAAAGCTGAACCGGTAAACCACGTTGAACTTCAAATTGGGAATAAACTCCCATTTCAGCCCGCTTCAATGCTTTTGTGCATAAATCGGTTGCCGTAATTTGAATATTCCAGTTAGCCAGTTCTGGAAAATTTTCCCGCAAGGCCATCACGATACTGTAAGGTTCCTGCCCATTTGAGCAAGCGGCGCACCAGATTCTTAACTTCTGAGTCATTTTTCGATCGGCAATGATATCAGGCAAGATCGCTGTCTTGAGCTCGTCAAAAGGACGTCTGTCACGGAAAAAGGAAGACTCATTTGTTGTCATTGCTTCCATGACTTCCTGCTCCAGACTTTTATCGCGCCGCGATCTTAAACTCTGGACGAGATCCTGAATCCCGTTCATGCCGTGAACCTGAGCGATCGGAATCAGCCGGGCTTCCAGCAAATACTCTTTATTCTCGCCGAGAGAAAGTCCTGTCGTATCCAACAAAAATTTTGTAATAAATTTATAATCTTCTGGAGACACCAGATCACCACTTTCTATAAAGAACAAAGCCGGGCTAATTCAGGAGCAATATTTCTGAGAGGCAACACCTGATTGGCGAGCCCTGCGTTGGCAATTGCACCAGGCATGCCCCAGACAACACTACTCTGTTCGTCTTGCGCGATAATATAACCTTTACGCTCACTAATCGATTTCGCTCCTTCAATCCCGTCGTCCCCCATGCCTGTCAGCATGACAGCCAGGACAGAACTGCCATACCATTGTGCAGCAGAGGCATACAGCGGATTCACAGAAGGCCGGCAGAAATGCTCGGGCGCGTTTTGATTCAAACGGATCACCATTCGATCATTCTGTTTATCAATCACCATATGGTAATCACCGGGGGCAATATAAATATGGCCTCTTTCTATCTGAACGCCATCAACGGCCTCCGCTGTCGGACGCTTTGTTTCCCGTTCGATGTGCTCAGCCAGCGTTCTCGTAAACAGAGGCGGCATATGCTGCGCTATCAATATGGGTATCGTAAAATTCGCGGGTATTGCGGTTAACATCGTCTTTAACGCATTCGGTCCACCAGTGCTGGATCCAACGACTAAAATCATTGGAGTTTTTACAGGAGATCCTACCGCATTTGTCTGGAAAGCTGTATGACTTGAAGAATCCGGTTGACCGATTCGCGCTAATGCTTTGATTAATGGAACCAGATCTCGAGCGACTTGTGCAGTCGCCTCAGTTACATTTGTCGCGACAGGTTTTGGAATACAACCTGCAGCGCCAAGGTCAAGTGCCTGTAAAGTTACTTCCGCTCCTGCGCGAGTCAGAGAGCTGGCCATAATAACCGGAATATCTGGATAATCCAGTTTAAGCTGCCTTAAGCAACTGATCCCATCCATGACCGGCATTTCCACGTCAAGTACAATCACATCAGTCTTATTTTTTTTAAGCCAATTCAGTGCCGACAGACCATGCATTACAGAACCGACAACTTCGACATCGGCATCCAGATTGATGGCTTGAGTCATTAATCCCCGGATCACAGCAGAGTCATCGACCAAAAGAACCTTGATGATCGAACGACTCACAAAACACCTGTTTCTTCCAGTTTGTCACGGACAATGTCTTCGGTAAACGGTTTCATAATGTACTCATTCGCACCAGCCTGCATGGCCTGCACGATTTGAGGCATATCATTTTCCGTTGTACACATCACGACAATCGGTTGTTTTTGTCGATCATCAGCCCGCAGTGCAGTTAAGAATTGCATGCCATCCATAATGGGCATATTCCAGTCCAGCAATACAGCATCCAGTTCAGGATTTGCTCGGGCAACTTCCAGAGCCTGTTTGCCATCTTCTGCTTCCAGAACGTTCAGTCCAAGGGTCCCCATCATACGCCGACCGACAAGTCGAACAGCCCGGGAATCATCAACTAGTAATATCGTTTTCATTTCCACCGGTCTCCCAGTATTTAAAATTATCGCTTTGTAAACAGCCGTTAATTCAGGAAGTCGATGTAGCATCTACATTTACCTGAAATGTTTTAACGAGTGATCAAACTCTCTTTCGAAGTCTAGAACATGATTCAGCAGGATGGCCGATCAAACTGGATATTTCAGATATTTCGACTGCTTTGAGCCTTATCCCTCAATAAATTCCTGCTTCATCACGTAAAAAAGCCGTCAGTTTAAACCCATGCTCATAAACATATGCTTATCCTGACGGCAGTTTTCTTGAATATCATATCTGTCTGTTGCTAAACGGGTCGCAAACGATTACATCGCTCTCATTCGTGCGAGGAATGAGGTAGCAGCTTCGTCCAGTTTGACAGATTCCTCTGTCAACCCTTTCGCCGCTGCCAGCATGTCGCCCGATGCTGTACCACTGTCGGTTGCAGCCTGAGAAACACCCGAAATATTATTTGTCACTTCAGCCGTACCACGTGCGGCTTCGGCAACATTGCGCGAGATCTCGTTGGTTGCCGCCGTCTGTTCTTCAACAGCACTGGCAATGGTAGTTGAGATTTCGTTGATCTTGCGAATGCTCTCTCCGATCGAACCGATTGCGGTAACGGCAATCCCCGTCGATCCCTGGATGGCATTGATCTTTTCGCTGATCTCTTCTGTCGCACGAGCAGTCTGGCGAGCCAGTTCTTTCACTTCGTTCGCAACAACAGCAAAGCCTTTTCCGGCTTCTCCCGCACGGGCAGCTTCGATAGTTGCATTCAAAGCAAGTAAGTTGGTCTGCTGAGCAATCGAAGTAATCACTTTGACAACCTGACCAATTTCTGTACTCGCAACACCAAGCTCTTTAATCGTAGCGTTCGTGCTGTCAGCTTCTTTCACGGCCTGTGAAGTCATGTGTGACTGATCCTGAACATGACGGGCGATTTCGCTGATCGAAGCACTTAATTCTTCTGCGGCTGAAGAGACCGTTTCGACATTCCGTGTCGCTTCTTCGCTGGCTGCCGCTACGACCTGAGACTGGCGGGCAGTATTATCGGCCATATCAGACAGACTCTTGGAACTGGCCTGCATTTCGGTGGCAGAGGAAGTCACCACACTCACAATGCCCTGGATTTCACTCTCAAAATCGTTGGCCAATTGTACCTGACCTGTGACCACAGACCAGGAAACCATCGGACCGATATATTTCTTGTTTTTATCGAAGATGGCAGTAGCCAGGAGATCCAGAGTTTCATCTCCCACCTTAATCTTGGCCCGGTGAGGCAGATTTGAGGGATCACTCAACAGACGTCTCTGCATTTCCGGATTTTTATGGAAGATGTCAATGCTTGATCCGATGAGCTGATCTACCGGTTTTGGCAACAAGTGTTCGAGTTCTTTTAATTGTTTATACGAAGCAGGGTTCATATAAACCATCTCAAAATCGGTATTCGCCAACAGCACATTGATGGGAATCGTATCCATCATGTTCTGCACGCGGACCATATCATCTTCGGCTAATTTTTTCGATGTGATATCGGACGCATATTTGACCACTTTAAATAGTTTGCCGGCCTGGTTTTTGATGGGATTGTATGAGGCAGAAATCCAAACTTCTTTACCCCCTTTACCGATCCGTTTATATTCTGCAACCTGGTTTTGTCCTGCATTCAGGCTTTCCCAGAACTGCCGATACTCATTACTGGTTTTGTATTCCGGTTCAACAAACAGGCTATGGTGCTTGCCTTTGATTTCATCCAGCGAATAGCCCAAAGTAATACAGAAATTATGGTTCGCGGTAATAATTGTGCCATCCAGGTTGAACTCGATCACAGCTTGTGCTTCGCTAATGGCACTGAGTTGCCCCGAATAATCACAATTCATTTCTTCCAATTTCACATTTTCAGTGACGTCTTCCCAGCTCAACACGGTCCCTACCGAGTCTCCATTCTCAGACTTGGCAGAACTCAGAGTGATTTCAACATAACGCTCACCCAAGCGGGCAGTGATGGTTTGCTCGCCATTCAGACCTGTTAATGTTGTCTGTAAATTAGGAATTTTCTGAAACAGTTGATTGATCTGTCCGCCAACAAGCTGCTTAGGTCCAATTCCTAAGTCACTGCTCAGCTGTTGAATTAATTCCTGTCCCTTGCGGTTCAGATAGGTAACGGTTCCTTCTGTATTCAAAAACAGAGTGGCCTGGGGACTGTATTCCACGATCCCATAAAAGTGATCGAGATTCTGCGACTGATCAGTAGCCGCGCTCTGTCCCGTTTTCTGTACTGAATCAATCGACATATCACTATTCTCCTTTGAATGGTTGACCTGATCTCCAGATCGTAAGGGTAGTTCGGTTAAGGGGTTATTTTTTTCCTCTGAGAAATGTGATTGATCCTCTACGGACTCCACATCTTCGAAGCCGGCTCCCTGTGAGCCTGATACAACTGCCGACTGAAGCTGTTTTGCGCGACTTGAGTCTTTGGCACCTTCAATCATAATTGTCGCTACTGATTCGAGCGCCTGACGCCAGGTCTCTTCTAATTCTTCATTCCATGCTGCTCCGGCATACTCGCCTAATACACTTAACAGCGTATTGGTCACCGGTGGATAATCATCTTCCTTGATTCCCATTTCTCCGTGCTGTCCCCCCAGCTGGTGTAACACCCTGGTGAGCGCGGTCGGATTTTCAAGCGATTTCAATACAAGCACGAGTGCCTGAATCAACTTACCACGTTGTTCTGAAAAATCGGTATGTGTGAAATAGCGCAGTAAATCTGGATAGTCTTCAAATAACTTCTCATAAAAACGTTCTGACAACTGATCAGCACGAGGTGCTACCAGTTCGAACGATTCTCGAAGTGCGGTCACATTTAAATCCACGAGCAGGACCCTTAATAATCAGCCGAATACCAGAAAATACTCAGTCAAAATTCAAAATCGTTCCAACATCAAGTATGACAAACAAGCCTTCTTCCAATTGGAAGACACCAACTGTGACAGACCGCCAATGTGGATCCAGCGTTCTTGGAACGGGCTCCATGGATCGTCCTGAAACATTAATCACATCACCCACCTCATCAACCAGCAGGCTGAATGATTCTTCTCCCATCCGGGTGACGACATTCATCGAGTTGCCTTCTTTCAGGTCAGGCAGCCCGAGGCGTTTCCTCAAACTGACCGCCGTCACAATCTGGCCTCGAAGATTTAAGAGCCCTGTAATTTCAGCCCGCGCCAGGGGTGTAGGCCAAATCACCTGTTCGGAGAGCACCTCCTGAACCATATTGACCGGCATGCCGAGTAATTGACCATCAACCCAGAACGACACATATTGACTTGTGTAATCCAATTGTGATTCCATACCATGATTCGAATCCATCATCGTAGCGCTCATACATTGACTCCTGCATTGTGTTTCATTCTGGCAAAACACCCATCCAGACTGGAAATGAGTTCCTGGGAATTGAATTTGACAAGGAATTCATCAAAACCAGCCTCACTTGCCCTTGATCGATCAGCAGGGCTATGCGAAGACGTTAATGCGATCGAGAAAATATCCTTGGTATTTTTCTGCTCTTTGAGCCATTCACAAAACTCAAAGCCATCCATCATCGGTAAATCAAGATCAGTAATCACCGCATGAAACTTTGAGTCTCGCTCCAGGAGATCCACTGCGGCCACACAACTGTCACAGGTAACAACGGAAAACCCTTCTGTTTCCAAAGCGGTCGCTACCAGTTGGCGGAAGAACATGGAGTCGTCAATGACTAATGCTCGCAAGGCACGTTTATCTTCCACTTTCTCAAACCAGTTGGGCATCGAACGCGTGACGTAATACTGAGTATCAATGACATCAACGGCATTCTTACCAATGATGGCTGTCCCTAAGACGCCGGGGCGATCTGACTGCATTCGAATCACGAGCTGTTCGTCGATGATATCTTTGATTTCATTGACCATGAGTCCCATGGAGCGGCTGTTATCAGAAAAGACAATTACAGGCTGTGGATCGATCGGTTCGGCATTTCCATGTCCGGCCCCTTCAATCGAGAGCAAGGGGAGCAGATTGTCACGATACTGAACCACTTTTCGACCACCGTTATGTTCGATTTTGTTCTGTGGAAATTCTTCCAGCCGGGCAACCAGCGATAAAGGAACGGCCATCACGACATCTTCACTGGCACCAAACAGCAGCATGCTGATGGTATCGCGATTCGAACCCTGAACGGATTCATCCGCCATTGTTTGAGTATGAGGCGAAGTACCACATTTATTAAAGATCCCGGCCACATCAAGAATCATCACAACGCTGCCATCACCTAAAATTGTCGTTCCCTGATAGAGGCCTATATTTTTCAAGAGACGTCCTACCGGTTTCACCACAATCTCTTCGGTGTCAAAGATTCTCGACACAATCAACCCAAATTGGTCTTCGCCCACCTGCACGACGACAATATTGGTATCCTGCATGTCATCGTCTGCCAGTGGCTTCTCTTCGAGCTCAAGCACTTCGTTCAGATGAACTAAAGGCAGTAACCGATCACGCAACCGGAAAACTTCCTTATTATGAATGGTTTCAATTTTCTTCCGATCTTCTGTTGTCAATCGAACCAGTTCCACAACTCCTAACTGAGGAATCGCGAATGGTTGCCCACCACTCTCCAGCACCAGTGCAGACACAATCGCCAGAGTCAATGGAATTTTGATTCGAACGACAGTCCCTTTTCCCATTTTGGAGGAGAGATCGACCGTGCCGCCAATTTTTTCAATCTGAGTCCGCACGACATCCATCCCGACACCACGACCGGAAATAGAACTCACTGTCTCTGCCGTTGAAAAACCGGCTTGAAAAATCATCGAAAAAATATGACTGTCCGTGACATTCGCGGCATCTGCCTCTTTAATCAGTCCCTGGGCAATTGCTTTTTTCAGAACTCTATCGCGACTGATACCCGCCCCATCGTCCTGAATTTCAATAATCACATGCCCCCCCTCGTGGTAGGCATTTAAATGAATCGTTCCGGATTCCGACTTTCCGCTTGTTTTACGTATTTCCGGTAGTTCGATTCCATGATCGGCCGAGTTCCTGACCATATGGGTCAGGGGATCCTTGATGGCGTCCAGCACAGTCCGATCCAACTCGGTTTCTGCTCCCGTCATGACTAATTCGATATGTTTATTTGTGACCTGCGATAAATCGCGAACCAGTCGGGGTAATTTATTCCATGCATTCCCAATCGGCTGCATTCGAGTTTTCATGACTCCTTCCTGCAGATCCGTGGTCACTCTATTCAAGTGTGCGATTGGGGCCGCATATTTCGATTCTTCGTCTCCTCGCGCTAACTGTAATAGCTGGTTTCTGGTTAAAACCAGTTCCCCCACCATATTCATCAAGCTGTCAACAACGTGCACGTTCACACGAATCGAGAGGTCAGCCACACTGACTTTGGATGACTTGGCAGCGATCGGGTCCCCATCGGATACGCCCGCCGCAACTGCAAGCCCTGTAGACTCTGCTTCAGTTTCCAGACGAGGGACTTCAGAGGTCTCCACTTCTTCTTTCAGCGGCTGAGGTTCGCTTGCGATACTTTGAGCCTGTGGACTGCCTGCGGCATCCTCGGCAGGGGCTTTTTCAACCACGTCTGCTGGAGCAGAGGCGGGTTGAGCATTCGCTTCGGCCGCCTGCTTTGTCGCGTAATCGGCCAGTTCGTCTAACATGGAAGTTAATGAGGAATGATCGACCTTGGGTTCTTCACCTGTCGCTTCCAGCCCCTGCAACAGTTCCTTGATCTGATCAATCGCCTCCAGGACCAGTGAGATCGCCCCGGGAGAAACATCCAGAATGCCCTCTCGCATTTTACCCAGTACATTTTCAGCAGAGTGAGCTACAGCGCCCAGATTTGCCAGCCCGAGAAATCCACAAGTCCCTTTAATGGTATGTATGGTGCGAAATATGCTGGCAATCAGCTCCGCATTCTTTGGATCTTTCTCAAGCTCAACAATTTCCGAATCCAGTTGACCTAGATTCTCCCAGCTTTCTGCCAAAAACTCCTGCAGAATGTCGTCCATCAGCCCGTCCTGGTGATAAGGGATCGAAATAGGTATATTTTAAAGACATTATGAAGGGATTTAAGTCGCTTACCCGCAAGATCTTATCAACAAGATTTTATGCGTAATCTGTCAATACATTCCCCCTAATCAGAAGCGTTCTCCCCAGAATCACTATCGTCATTTCTGTTGATGCCCCTTGAGGATGCGTTACCCTGAGTCCACTAAGGGAGGGGAATCCTAGCATGTTTTCCACGAAACAAAACATGCGAACACGACTCATTTGTTCACACAATTGCTTGATATGCCTGAAGTTCCTTTTGCCGCCCTCAAGGGCCATCACAAAGAGACAATATTGTTAAGAATATTCAATTATTAAGAAGTGAAAGTGGAACTCTGCCTTCGGTTGTGTGGTTACCCCTCGCCTATTACAATCCATCCCGATTAAAAATCAGCTGGCGACTGCAATGAAATCTACAAGGAATCGTTTTCCTTCGCAGTTGCCTTCTATATAGATGAGATATAAATATTCTTAGAGCAAGGAGTTAGTCCTGTGGCTGCTGTCAAGGTTGGTATTAATGGTTTTGGGCGTATTGGGCGTATTACATTAAGAGCACTTGCTGCTCGTCCTGATGAATTCCAGGTTGTTGCGATCAATGACCTGGGAGATCCCAAGAAACTGGCGTTACTTTTAAAATACGATAGTGTGCAGGGGCGTTTTCCCGGAACAGTCGAAGTCGAAGGCAATACTCTGATTGTCAATGGCCAGAAAATTCAGGTCTGTGCCGAACGTGACCCGCGCGAGCTTCCCTGGAAAGAGCTCGGAGTGGATGTCGCCCTGGAATCGACCGGTTTCTTTACAAATCGCGAAGCGGATGGCAAACCAGGTTATGACAGCCATCTGACTGCAGGAGCACGTAAAGTCGTAATCTCTGCTCCCGCGAAAGATGCTCCCGACCTCACAGTTGTGGTCGGCGTGAATGACGATCAGTTAACGGCAGATCATAAATGCGTTTCCAACGCAAGCTGCACGACAAACTGCCTGGCACCGATGGCCAAAGTCATCCATGAAAACTTTGGTATTGAGCATGGTCTGATGACGACAGTGCATGCTTACACGAACGACCAGAGAGTATCAGACCAGCTTCACTCCGATCCACTTCGGGCACGCGCTGCCGCAATCAACATCATTCCTACCACAACAGGCGCTGCGAAAGCCGTAGGACTCGTTCTGCCGGATCTGAATGGCAAGCTGACGGGACTTAGTCTTCGCGTACCCGTTCCCGTAGGCAGTATCACTGACCTGGTTGTCACTTTAAACAAAAATGTCACTGTCGAGGAAGTCAATGCAGCGATGAAAGCGGCTGCAGAAGGACCTCTCAAAGGCATTCTTGAGTTCAATACAGATCCGATTGTCTCCAGCGACATTATCGGAAATACTCACAGTTCAATCTTTGACGCCAGCTGGACCACAGTCATTGGTGGAAATATGCTCAAAGTCTTAAGCTGGTACGATAACGAATATGGTTACTCAAATCGAACAGCAGATTTGATCGCCCGTTTAGCACAACTGTAGGCTGTTTAAAGGCTTACCTGGTTCTTAATGCACGATTTAAAATGAAAAACTCAGCCGGGATGGATCGCATCTCGGCTGTTTTTCCATCCCGGCAACCACTGACCACATAAACAGGTGTAATTACTTTCGACTAGACGTCGCTTAACAAGGTCGTCAAAATGTCCCGCTTATCCTTTAGCAAATCCATGCATATAATCTCTGGCTAACCCATCAAAGATTCAAAGCAATTGATTTTGACTTTGAATTGCATATGATTCCTTAAAATCTATGATCAACTCCGACCTGCAACATAAACTCAAATCTCATTTACCCGTGATTGCCCCGTCGATGCTGAAGTGCGACTTTGGCAATCTTCACAGGGAAATTGAGCTATTGGAAGCGTCTCAAGCCCCGGTACTGCATTGGGACGTCATGGATGGGCATTTTGTCCCTAACCTTTCATACGGGGCCCTGTTAATTGAACGCGTCAGGCCTTTAACTCAAATGTTCTTCGACGCTCACTTGATGATCAGCAACCCGGAAAAATACATTGACGAGTATATCAATGCCGGCTGTGATTCGATTACAATTCACATTGAAGCCGTTCCCAACCCGCAAGATCTTTTGGAACACCTCAACCAATCTGGTGTATTACCTGGCTTAGCGATCAACCCGCAGACTCCTTTAAAGCAGGTCGAACCCTATCTCGAATCTTGCGGCTTAGTTCTCGTGATGAGTGTCGAACCCGGATTTGGCGGTCAGTCATTCATAAAATCAAGCGTACAAAAAATTAAACAGCTTAAAACGATGATTTCCAGTAATACGATTCTCTCTGTTGATGGGGGAATTGGAATGGAGACGATTTCTGCAACGGCTCAGGCTGGTGCTGACTATTTTGTGGTAGGCAGCGCACTATTCAGTCAGGCCGACTATTCTATTGCTGTCCGCGAACTGGTGCAAAAAGCCAGGAGCGAAACAGCTTCCTTCACTTAAAAGAGATTTGAAACAATGCCAACTGTGGTACTGATCCGTCCTGGTTGTACAGATTTTGATAGAGATGAACGAATTCAAGGAACTTTGGACCTCCCACTAAATGCGGAAGGGGAAGAACAGGTTAAAAATCTTGTTGCGAAGATTGAAAACTCCGGCATTGAAACCATTATTACGTCTTCTTCCGAGCCCGCACTTTCCACGGCCGAACATTTAGGTGAAAATCTAGGCGTCCCTGTAAAAGAAAAAGCCGGCTTAAAAAACCTGAACCAGGGACTGTGGCAAGGACTGGAATTTGAGGAAGTTCGACGAAAGTACCCGAAACTTCTCAAACAGTGGACGGAGTCGCCGGAAACGGTTTGTCCGCCTGAAGGGGAATTAGCTTCGGAAGCAGTCAAACGTGTCAAAAAAACACTCCAGAAGTATTTGAAAAAGAAACAGAATTTTGCGATCGTGGCCTCTGAACCTCTGGCCACAATTATTGCCAATGTAATACGAAACAACGAATCCGAAAAAATCTCTTTTGAGCATAGCGGACGATTTTGTCATAATAAATTGTTTGAAATTCTTGAGTCACCGCCCAAAAAAAGTGATTCAAAACAGGTAATTTCTGACGATCAATCTGATAAGGCGGGTTCGAAACAGGGTCAGGGAAGCCATGACGAAAAGTGGCGGTTCGAGGAGGCTAAGTGAAATGAGTTCTGCTCCCAAATCTAATGTTGATTCATGGTTAAGCCATTCATCTCGCCCAAAACGAGGTGTTCCAGAAGGTTTGTGGTTGCGTTGTAATGAGTGCAATGCAACCGTTTTCAGAAAACAGGTCGAGCAGGGGCTCGGGCTTTGTCCTGAATGCGATCACCATTTTTATATCTCGGCTCATTCTCGGATTCAGCAGCTGCTTGACCCGGACAGTTTCGAAGAATGGTTTGCGGATTTAACGGCAGGCGACCCGCTCGAATTTGCGGACAAGAACAAAACCTACAAAGACCGCCTCGTCATTGAACAAAAGAAAACGGGCATGAAAGATGCCTGTATCGTAGGGCGAGGTTACATGCGCGGCCGTCCCCTGGTCGTGGGCATCACGGATTCATCCTTCATCATGGGCAGTATGGGATCTGTCGTCGGAGAGAAATTGACGCGCGCCGTCGAACAGGCAACCGCGTTGAAACTCCCTCTGATTATCATCAGTGGCTCAGGAGGAGGAGCACGAATGCATGAAGGGATTTTCTCTTTGATGCAAATGGGAAAAGTCTCTGCCGCATTAGGGCGCTACCATGAAAAAGGGGGATTATTTATCTCCGTACTCACAAACCCGACGATGGGAGGCGTAGCCGCCAGTTTCGCATCATTAGGGGATATCGTGATCGCTGAGCCGAAAGCGCTGGTCGGGTTCGCGGGGCCCCGCGTTGTGCAGGCCACGGTTAAAATGACCCTGCCCGATGGTTTTCAAACCAGTGAATTCCTTCTGGAACATGGTTTTGTTGATCGAATTATTGCCAGACCTAAACTGCGATCTGAATTAGCGCGCCTGATTGACTATTGCGCGTGATTCTCCCTGAAAACTCGCTGAATTTTGAAATAACGCGTCTGTCGATCTCGTCATCCAGGTCAAACTTCACCGCCAGATCCCGGAGCTTTCGACAGCACCACTTTGCGTATTTCCACCCAGACACCTATACTATCTGAGTGGGGCTGGCTATTTTCTTTTGAGATGGTATTCCTGGGTTCGGACATGCCCTGAATTCACTCTTTGCTCTCTGGTGAATGCATGAATTTTCTAAAACGTTTCTTTTCAAAAGAGCCCTACATCCCCCGCGTCAATATCAAACAACGCTTCGAACAGATTGGGCGCGTCGGGCAGGGGAGTATGTCCAAGGTCTGGCGGGCAAGGGACTACAATACCGGAAAGATTGTGGCCCTCAAAGTTTTGCACAAACAAAAAACTCTGGAACTCGAATCTCGTTTCACCGGGCTGAATAAACCGACAGAAGGGGAAATCGCAGTTCAACTGAACCATCCCCATATCGTCAAAACCTTAGAGCATGGCGTCACAACAGAATCTGAACAGTTTCTGGTGATGGAATTCATAGAAGGCTACAGTCTCAGCTTTCTGGTGGAAGCACAAAATAAAGATATGCGCGCCAATTGCCTGAATTATATCATTCAGCTGGGAGAAGCAATTCAATATTTTCATCAGGGTAACTGGATTCACCGGGATATCTGTCCACGAAACATCATGGTGAATAATGAGCATGAATTGAAGTTGATTGATTTTGGACTGGTCGTTCCGAACACGGCTCCGTTTCTACAACCGGGAAACCGCACGGGAACCGCTGCCTATATGGCGCCGGAACTCATCAAACGACAAAAAACCAGCCAGAAAATCGACATTTTTTCCTACGCCGTTACCTGTTATGAAATGCTCACGAAACGATTGCCTTGGGAAGCGGCAGAAACTCTGGATGCCGTCCTGCAGCATATCAATACGCCCCCCGAAAATATTCAGAATCTGCTGCCTGAGCTCAATCCCCAGATCGCAGAAACGATCATGAAAGGCCTGGAACTCTATCCTCAAGATCGCTGGCAGACGATGGATGAAATGCTGGAACCTCTCAAAGAGGTTTTTCGAATCAATCAGCAACGAACAGCAGCAAAGCCCCAAGACGTGGTTAATTCCTCAAATCAACCGCGTAATCCCGCACCGCCTGCTGCTACCAGACAGAGCAGTAAAAAAACTCCTGCTGACAAAATAGCTCGACGTACAAAACGGGCAGCGGATGCAAAAAAAAACCGCAAAGATCCCGAGTCTCATCAGCAGCCACAGGCATCCCAGGGGGGAGAAGCAGCTCCGTCTTCTACCGCAAAAGAAAAAAGAGCTCAGGAAACCCCTTTAAATTCCGACCGTTCTGCAAAGAAAAAGAAGTCGCCAAAACACAATCGAAAGCACCCTGACGAGAGTGCCTGAAGTTCACGCGCGTGCTGTTAATAATCTTTCGATGTTCTAGCGTGCGTCCCATTTCACCGGAGTTTCATCCGTGCTATTATTTCGGGTTCAAATGGCCTGCGAGACGCGGCACCAAACCTGAATACCGGCCGACTACCCGTTTATTACATATTTTGACAATTGATCGAGTTCATGCCCCTTTCTTCCAGCCCGAATCAATCGAGCCAGTTATCATCGCTCAATCCAGCGCAGCGTGAAGCAGCCAGTACTCTGTCTGGACCACTGCTGGTTTTAGCAGGAGCCGGTACAGGAAAAACCAGAGTCATTACCTATCGCATGGTAGAACTGATTCGAAAGGGTGTGGCGCCGAATAAAATACTCTCCGTCACATTCACAAACAAAGCCGCGCGCGAAATGCAGGAACGTATGGCTTCCCTGTTAGGGAAAAGACTGCCTGCCAAGCCCTTTATCTCGACCTTCCATTCGCTCTGTGTACGCATTCTCAGAGAGGAAATTTCTCTGTTGGGTTATCCTGAAAAGTTTGTCATTTATGATCGTGGCGATCAGGAATCGGCGGCCCGTTCTGCATTGCGCGATATACGCGTGAATGACAAAAGTCTGCGTCCCGGAGATCTGCTGAATCGTATCAGTGGCTGGAAAATGGCGAACGTCTCGCCTGAACAGGCTACAAATTATACAGAGAATGATTTTGATTTTCTCGCCGCGATGGCTTATCGAAAATACCAGACCAAATTGCGCTCCAGCGGTGCAGTGGACTTTGATGATTTACTGATGTTGACCAACGAGCTTTTCGAAAAGTCGCCCGAGGCTCTGGAACGAACGCGGAGTAAGTTTGAGTATGTCCAGATTGACGAATATCAGGATACGAATCTCTCACAATTCAGCTTGATTCGTTCGCTGGTCAAACCGCATCAGAACCTGTGCGTTGTCGGCGATGATGATCAGTCCATTTATGGCTGGCGCGGCGCAGAGGTGAGGCACATCCTCGGTTTTCAACAGCAGTTCCCCGGTGCCAAAGTTGTGCGACTTGAAAATAACTATCGCTGTACAGACAAAATTGTCGAGCTGGCCAATCGTCTGGTAGCACATAATCGCGACCGGCACAAAAAACAATTAATTGCGCACAAAAAGGGGGGATCGCCAGTGCGATTCCTCGAACTGTCCGATGAATTAACCGAAGCAGAAAAAATCGTGGGTGAAATCCGGTATCTGCACGAAGCCCAGAATGTTGCCTTGCGTGACTTTGCCATCCTCTTTCGTACGAACGAACAACCCCGAGTCTTCGAAACAGAGTTACGTCGCACAAACGTACGTTATCAACTCATTGGCAGTCAGTCATTTTTTGATCGCCGTGAGATTCGTGATTTACTGGCATACCTGAAAGCACTGGAATTTCCCCAGGACGAACTGTCCATGCTCCGAATCATTAACACTCCCACCCGCGGCATTGGCAACAGTACCATCGAAAAATTAGTCAACCAGTCAGTAAAAGAAGGCAGGCAGTTCTGGGATACGGTTGCTTCTGCTCAAAAAACGAGCGAGTTGAGCGCGCGTGCCAGCGCCGCCTTAAATGGATTTCACGATCTGCTCAAACGATATCGCGCGCGTCTTGATCGCGCTCCCCGGGACCTCTCTTTAATTATGCAGGAACTGATTAAGGAGATCGATTACGAATCGGAAATCAAAAAACAGTATAAGACATCCGAACAACAACAGGCCCGCATCATCGTCCTGGAACAATTCATCGAATCAATCAAAGAATACTGCCAGCGCAGCAAAGATCCGACACCGATCGGTTTCCTGGAAGAGACGGCACTGGGAGACCGGGACGATCTGAATGAAAAAGAAGATCAATTAAAGCAGGATGCCGTCAAGCTGATGACGCTGCACAGTGCCAAGGGGCTGGAATTCCCGCGTGTTTACTTAGTCGGAATGGAAGAAGGTCTCTTGCCGCATAAACGCTCGGTAGAAGGAACGGATTCAGAAATTGCAGAAGAAAGACGGATCGCTTACGTAGGCATCACGCGGGCAGAAGACTATTTAACATTAAGTCGTGCAGCCACGCGAACGAAATGGGGAAAAAAACAGCCGACACTCCCTTCACGGTTCCTGTTTGAAATGCGCAGCACTGACGAAGAGTAACCATTAAAACTTTGTCTACACTTCGCTGCTGTCTTCACCCGCACGCTTACATTTCAATAATTGCTGGTTGTAGTAGCCAATCGTTTCTTTACGATTCAGCATTCCAAGCAAAATCCCCGAATCCTGTTCATCGACAACCGGTAACGCCTCCACATTGATTGATGTAAAACGTTGCATGACGGTATTCAAATCGTCATCCGGACTGACCTTCACGAAATCGGATTGCATAATATCCCGCGCAACAGCCAGTTTCCAGATTGTCTCGTCATACAGATATGCCCGTACGTCATCTTCTGAAAAGATGCCGACAATGCGTCCCGCGTCATCTACGACTGGAAAATAATGTTGCTGGGTTCCTGCCAGAGAGTGCACGATTTCATCTAATGATTTTGCCTCATGGATCAGTTGAATTTTTCTCCCCGGATCAAACACATCGGAAACATGGCTCCCTTCAAGAACATCGACCAGGAAGTCTCCCCGATGCGCAGGTGAATCAAGGCGGCTGGGATACTGTTTCTTATAGAGATGCACTTTCTGGCACATGACAAAACAGAGCGTTGACGCCAGCATGGTCGGCAGGAGCAATGTATAATTCCCTGTAATTTCAGAGACCATGATAATCGTCGAGATCGGTGCATGGGCGGCTCCTGCAAAAAAACCGGCCATTCCCACTAATCCAAATGCTTCGGGCTGCGTCACCAGATCAGGCCAGAGTCGCTGTAAAAACAGACCGGTGGCAGTCCCGACACAACCACCAATCACCATGGATGGCCCGAACACTCCTCCCGATCCTCCCGAACCGATCGTGAGTGAGGTCGTAAAGATCTTAACGAACGCGATTGTGAGTAAGAGTGGAATTCCCACATCGGAGGCTGAGGTCAACGCATCCTGCAGTAAACCATAACCTGTTGATAAGACCGATAAGGCACGCAGATCTTTTGCAAAAAGATAGTAGACACTGATTCCCACCACACCCGTAAAAAAAGCCCCGATTGCCGGTTTGAATATCGGTTTAATCGGCAGAGCCTTGAAGATACGATTTGTGCCATAAAACGTCTTCACATACATCATGGCAGACAAACTCAGGATCACTGACAGAATCGTATAAGGAATTAACTCCATATGCGAGCCAACCGTATGCTGTAATTCATTGCCAAAAAGTGGCATGAAACGCAGCTCGGCAGGGAGAGACATGCAATAGATCGAATAGGCGATAATCGAAGACATTGCTGCAGGGACAATCACATCCGATTCGAAGTCTGCGTTACTGTAAAGAATCTCGGCTGCAAACAGAGCGCCTGCAAGGGGCGCACGAAAAATAGCGCCAATCCCTGCGCCCACGCCGGCAGCCAGCATGATTCTTCGATCACGGGCGGAAAGTTTTAATGCAGTCGCAACCCAGGAACCGAAACCTGCTCCAATCTGCGCGATCGGTCCTTCACGGCCCGCGGAACCTCCTGTCCCCAGAGTCAATGCGGAAGCAATCGTTTTGATGACAGGCACGATCGGCTTTATGATTCCACGTTTCGTATGAAATGCATCAATGGCGGCATCAGTACCATGGCCTTCCGCTTCAGGAGCAAAAGTATAGACGATCAGCCCCGAAGCCAGGCCCCCTGATGTTATCACCACTAACAGTAACCAGGGTGAAAAATCTGAGTTATCCTCTTTTGACTTGTAGATGGAATGCTCGCCCACAGTCTGCGGATGATCAAAACCAGAGATGGCAACCAGAGAATTATGTTCGACGACCTGAATCAGGACGTCAAACACGATAGCCCCCAATCCGGCAACGATGCCGATTAAACAGGAAAGCACAAACCATTTTGCATTCGTTTTCAGATCGAATGAGATCAGAAATTCGCCAAACTTTTTGAGTAAAATCATATCTGAACTGTTACAATCTGGACTGTGGTTAGAAAATCGGCTGTTTACCCGGTGAATCCCGGGGGGGGTGAATCCCGGGGAATTCTGCCTTTGAACAGGAGTCAGGTCAAGTGCCGTCGATTCTTTGTCAGGCAGACACTGATAAATTCCGGTTTGAAGACTTGGCTCCCCTACGGAAGTCTGCCATACTCTATTCCTTACTCGGTTTTAACGCATTTGTATCTACTTTTCGATGTACTTTGTTTGAGTCAGCGTGGAAATTTCTCAGTTTTATCTAGGTGTTGAGACTTCGGGACGCTGCGGTTCGATCGCAATCTCGCATGCCCCACAGCAACTGCTGCAAACAGATTTACAGCAGGGAAGAAAACACGCACAAACGCTGGTCGCGGAAGCAAAAAACCTGCTGAATCAGCTGAAACTGACTCCGAATCAGATTACCGGAATTGGTGTCAGCCGCGGTCCTGGCAGCTTTACGGGCTTGAGAATCGGCACCGCGTTCGCAAAAACGTTTGGTTATGTCACTGGTTGCCCTGTATTGGGAGTGGATACGTTTGAAGCGATTGCCCTCAATTGTCCACCAGAAATTAACGAAACCTACGTAATTTCCAATGCACAGCGGGGAGACCTGTTTGTCGGTAAATATCGCAAAATCTCAGCCAACCAGTGGGAAAAAACGTCTGAAATCCGCTTATGGGAAATTGGCGATTTTTGCCGCTCCCTCAAACCGGGAGAGACCATCAATGGGCCGGGAATTGAGTTGCTGGATGCGTCGGTTCTGTCAGAATACCGGCTGCTGGAACCGGAATTCCGAAATCCGGACGCCGCGAAAATCGCGGTAATTACGGCACGAATCCTGCAAAACAGTCCGCCTGCAGATCACGCCGCCCTTAGTGAAGTCTGGGATTTAACCCCGTTTTATCTGAGGAAAAGTGCAGCGGAAGAAAAATGGGATGCGACGCGACAGATCAATGCCGATTGATCTGGGTCCATTCCTGTCGGAACGAGGGTGGCGGGAATCGTAAATCAGGCGACTCGCTCCACGTAGCTGGATTTCTTTTTTTCTTAAAACAATACCGGGAAGACACTCTCACCCCGAATCGCGCTTGGCTATAATACGGGTCAAGGAATTGTTCGATTTTCAGACTCCGGAGTTTATGAACTACTGCGACAGATTCGAAAGAGTCCCTGTTGTTCGTCGGATTTTCACTTTTCCATTCTTCAGAC
>TARA_R110002095_G_scaffold32478_2_pt1 | contig 20622 bp, 31 predicted proteins | sample TARA_R110002095 | Tara Oceans TARA_R110002095 (sample SAMEA4397255) | marine metagenome | biome: Polar Biome; feature: [SRF] surface water layer (ENVO:00010504); material: water (ENVO:00002006), including particulate matter (ENVO:01000060) such as... | depth 5 m | reverse complement strand
GCTGGGGTGTCGCCATAATCAGAAGGTGGTTTCGTCCAATGAACGAGGCAAAAATCAACTTTGGGTTTCAATATAACCTTCTTTCTCTTCTTGGGCATCATTACTTTTGAGTAAGCCTTGTTGTGAGCCCAAAATGCAGTAAGAGCAGCCTTATCAACTTCTATCTTTCTTTCGACAATTGCGTCGTTGATCGAATCTATCGTGTCCGACTTCAAAGTATAGCTGATCATTCCAACATTAGTCCCAAGGTGGTGATAATCGGGATGGTTCTTGTCATACAACTTTAGAAAAGCCTCCGACAAATCAAACTCAGCGTATAGGTTGATGTCTTTCACTCTCCGCAAAACAATGCCTAAGCCCTCAACATTGCGCTTGGCGCAAATGAGTGAGCCATCCGTAATCTTCTTAGCCATTTAATCTCCGTGGACTTTACTGACGACTTCAAAGCCGTCATGTATCATGTGAAGTATCTGGTGGGTTTTTGTATCCAGTCGCACCAGTGCGACTGACATAGGGTCGTTGTTGGAAACCTCTATGATTATGCCGTATGCCCATACTGCGTCTATGGGGAAGACCTCGCCATCGTCGTGTGCCTCAAAGACTTTGTAATCTATGATCCATCTTACGAGATCGCCGGGGGAGAGGTCTTCCACATAGTAAGTATGCTACTCTTCGTTTGAAAGCAACTCTAACTGTAGTTCGTCAAAGCCACCGACAAGATCCTCTATATAATCTGGGTCATCATTCCATCGTCCTGTCTCTATAAGTTTCTTAACGATTGGATTCTCTATAATTTTCGTAACGATTGGATAGGTCTTCCAGTTGTAGATAGACTTTATTCTTTCTCTATACGTTTTTGACCAATCCATCATCACCCAAGCGTAGTCAACGTCCTTTTCCATACATAACGCTTGTGCGCGCAGACAGTGGGGGCAGTCGCTTACGCCATAAATCATATACATTAGATGCCCCAGTATTCAGGGTGTTCCTCGTCTTCCCAGTCATCCCAGTCCCAAGCCATTTCTTGGTCAAATGGGTTCTCACACTCTGTATGCTCGTGCATAGCCAGAAATGCGTTGTGGTCAAGATCAGTCATGGTCATTCCTTTAGTTTAGTTTTCAGGATTTTCGCTCGATGGCGTCCGCCTTGCAGCACGACCACCACGTCACACTTAGAATATAACACGTTGCGGAGCTTTGTCAAGTCAGGATCGACCCATCCTTGCTCTGTGCGTAGCATAACCTTGCTCTGCCCTCGGTTGGCGAGTCGGATCGCATCGCGATAAGCCGCAGCCAAGGACGAATAGACGCCGTGGAAGGTGTCGTCTGTGTCGAACAGGCAATAGGTATAAATCTTGGTCATTTACCACACGCTTTACATCGTGACACAAACTTCTGCTTCTTCTCCTTCATACCAATCTTTATTTTCTTAAAGTTCTCGACCTTATCCTCTAAGACACGGCCATTGTGCAGAACCTTAATGCGATCACCCATGTATGCACCGCACAACACAATAGCCTGCGAGGGCACATAGAGTATGTATTCGCCCGGATGGGGCTTATCTTGTTCTGTAATGTCGTAGAATTCCATTAGTCATCCAAAGTCATGGATTGATCATATGCCTTATACTTCAGCTTAGTTAGTATATCAAGAAGATCGTTTCTGCGCAAGAGCTTGAACGCTATATTCTCTGGACTAAACTCCATAGCCTCCGTATCAAGCCCTGCTTGCCTCATGGTGCGTATCTTTTTCTTCAGGCGGTCTACGTGCCGCATAACTTTTTCAAACTGTCCTTGGTCAAACATGACGCTTATAGAGGCAATCTGTTGTTCTATGTCGGATGCCTTCTTCTTGGCTGTGTCAATGTCTATCTTAGTGTCTGTGCGCTCTGGTTTGTCGAGCCATTCTGTCTTCATAACTGAATAGATGCCTGATGAACTATGCTCTTCAGCCTCGTCTTCAACGTAAAGCTCTACTTCGTAACCCTTGATGGTTATGTTATGCTTTTCGTTCCAACGTAGGCGCTTGGCATCAAACATTTCTTTTACTAAGTCCTTGTTTTCGTCAAGCTCGGTGAAGTCCACCACAATGTGCAGGTCTATATCAGAATACTTAGACCAATTGTAGTTGGCTAATGATCCTGTGAAGCGAACGTCTTTAATTGCTACAGCGAATGGGAGCCCGTCGATAAAGTCGTTAGCGATCTCTAACAGCTTCTTACTGATAAACGGGCGCAACTCTTCGCCCTTCCAAATGCGTGGCTCCAACTCATCGTTGATAGGGAACCCTTCGGGATCAACTTCCAACACTTCAAAGCGTAGCCGGACTGTGCCTGCGCGCTTAGTTTTTAAGTTATACGGAGCCCCACTCTTCAAGTTCTTATGTCCACCGGTCGTAGAATAGATATCATTCTTGCGGCGCTGTGTCTTATAAGCCTTTTGTGCCTTACTCTTGAAGGGAGTAGTTTCGGGCTGTTTTCTTGTATCAGGTTTCCTCTGTCGGTTCATTGTTCTTTACCTCTCCTGTCGCAGTATAAATAGTCTGTCGTCCATCATCGTAGGTAATGATTGTTCCATTTGTGGGGTGAGAACTAACGTGAATCTTAATGAAGTCATCAAAATTATCAAAGAAAGCAATACTTCCTCGTGGTGCTGGGGTCAGCCAATGTATAACAGTGTGCCCTGTGGCAAACACACACCCCTCAATCACAACACCCTCGCCGGAGATACCAGTTTCATCGCTCTGGCGACATACTGTAAAACTGGTCATACCCTGTGGTGCCTTGTGGGTTAGTTTTTTTGGTTTCAAGTCTTCAACATCTGTTGTGACCTGTTCTGATGATTCAGCCATCATGCTTCTCCTATGATACTGTTAGTGTGTTTGAATAGTTCTTCCATCATAAACTTGTCTAGTGTTTCTTGTAGGGCTTTCTCTGAGTCCTCTACATCTGGACAAATCTCTGGATTTTCTTCTAATCTTTTAACGAGATTTTCTATCTCGCATCTTGCTTTTTCTAATTTTGTGTCAATAGTATCTATTTTGCCCGTTACCTGTTCGTAAGGGCAAATATTCTTCTTCTTACTCATGATTACTCCAATAAAGAATCAAAATCAATTTGCCAGACAGGGACAACGATAACAAAGTTGTTAAGGACTTGATATCCATACTCATTTGCTCCTACGTCCAGCGCCATGATTATTCCGATCATTTCTCCTCTCTCATCAAATACACCGGAACCAGATGCTCCAGACCAAGCGTAAGTTTGTATGATTAAGTAGTCTCCAGTGAAGCCAGAGATGTTTCCGGTCCAAGTTGTTGGACCTATGCTATTAGGATAACCCGTGTAGTAAGTTTTGTCAAGGAGGTTGTAGCTCTTCTTCCAACTTGCAAGAGCTTTCGGAACCTTTATGGCAGTTCTTGTATCCATTTTCTCTACCTCAAAGATAGCATAGTCTGCGTCACGATCTATTTTGACCATTCTTATGCATTGCTCGTGTTCTTCAAGATGAAAAATCATCAAGCCACCACAACCTTTCAGCACGCCATGGGCAGAAGTGAGAACATAGTATTTGTTCTTAAATATAAAGTAAGTCCCACTCAGTGATGATATGTTACCAACGGACATATCCATGGAAACAACACGAACAGAAGAGTTGACTGATCTTGTGATAGCCTGTTTCTGACTAATATCGTAATGTTTTGAAACAGTCTGGTAACTATGCGGGCTCTCTGGTTGTGGGTGTAAGAAAAGTATCGTCATAAGAAACAACCCAAAGATTACTCCGAAAAATACAGATAATATTCCCTGAATGATTTCTTTCATGTATCTCTCCTATACTTGCCTTTGGTATGATATGAAGACCGGGACTTCTTCGACTCCTGCTTTGATTGCATAGCGCAAATCATCTTCGTTGCCAGTTATCTTTGCTCTCCCGTTCTTGCCAATCGCTAAGTAAATAGGGTCGCGAGGACCGATTTCTATAAAATTTTGATAACCAGCATCAAAATGGTGTCCATGTTTGCGAGCTTCACGCGATAAGTAAGGCTTCAAATCTTCGACACTCATCATAACACTATAGCGTGTCAAGTTATGGTTTGTTGGCTGGTCATACATCACGCCGCCCTCGACCCAATCGTCCACAAGTGACTGAATAGCGGGAACTGGAGTTGTTCTGGCGCCAGACTGGCGCATACTACTCTGATAAGAAAGCTCATTTAGCCTTCTACCTCGACTTGTGGATACCAAGTCGGCTGTCTCAACCTTATGAATACGAATACGGCTGTCTATCTTGCGTATTTGTGGCAAAAGAATCTGCCGCACCCACTCCATCCTACTTCTCTGTCCCTTCAGGGCAAACTTAAGTCTCTGTAGGGATACGGTGCGGCTACTTTGTGAACGCTTTGCGTTACCAATGGTGCGAACCGTCGTCACATCGGGGATCGCACGTATGATGTTGTGTATGTCTGTGATTTCAAAACCTTGGCCAAGAGGATAGGACATAACATAGTCTATCTCGTATAGTCTTACGTCAAGCGGATTAACAGCCTCTTGTTGGACTGAGGGCAGGTTATCGTCCGTATCGGCGTCTCTCTTCATTCTCTTAGCGGCTCCATAAATGTATTCTTTGACTACCTTGTCAAAAGCACCAGTTATGATTTCAAAGTTATTGTCATAGTATTCTAAGAAGGGTCCAAAAATCGGGAGGGTATTCTCGTCAATGTTGACTTCAATCTTGTAGTAGAAGGCATCTTCACTCATACGAATTGGCTCTCCGATGCGACCGGCGGTGTTGGGGTCGGGCTTACTCTGCTTGACAAGAAATCCAACAAACATATCACTCGACAGAAGAAAAGAATTTTTCTGTGAGAGTATTTTATCCCATAAGTTGTCAATCTTTTCTTTGTATTGCTCTCCATAGTCCAATGTCATTTGATTCTTTGCGAATTCGGCTGCTTCTTTCTCTTTTGATTGTAGAGAGAGAAGGACTTTGCTCTTGAATTCGTCACTATACCACCAACCATTAACGCTTCGGTTGAGGTTTAGAGGATGTTTTAGATTGTTAAAGGCTTGTCTATCAGGCGCAAGTCCCGTCTTTACTATGGTCTCCATTTCATCAGCGGTTGTGTCAAAAAGTTTTCCAGTTGCCACAACACTAAACAGATTACGGGCGCCCCCAGAAGGACTGATTTCAAAGTTGTTAAATTGTTTTGCGATTGTTTCTTTGTATCCCTTAACCAAGGGCGCTTTTATGATCTCTTCCTTGATAAATAAGTTCTCAATCGCATCTACGGAATCCCTAACATCATTGTAGAGTTCTCCGACCAAATCAAGGAAATTGTCATAATTATCCGCTTCGCTACGATATAGATCTTGCATTATTTGTTCGTCAGAAAGCGTCTGAAGACTATCAAGAATCATATAAGTTTTTGAACCTGAGGAGAAAGACACGGCTTTTTCTTCGACGCTGCCGCGCTGATATGTCTTATTCATCGCATCCACTTTTGAGTCTGCCATGAGGAAACTCACTTCCGCGTTTTCTTTGTAAGAACTGATAAAGCTGTTTCTGTCTTCTTCCTCTAATATTTCAAGTATCTCTTCAACAAGCGCGGAGCCCAAGTCGTTTCGTTGGAGACGTAGGTATCTGGCTTCTAGTTTGAAAGGCACTTCAACGACGATTGATTCCAGAGTGTCAATCCATTGAAACCCCTCTTCATAGTCGTCCATCTCAATATCCAAACCCCCCAACTGAACATCTTCATTGTCCGCAACATTCGCCCTAAATTGCATTAGGTATTCATTACATTCGTTTCTGAAGTCCTCCATGCGTTGCTCGATGCCGCCGCCCCACTCAATACCTGTTTCGCTGGAAAGATAGTCACCAAGTCTGTTGAACTCTTCGGGCTCGTTTGAATACTCACCAGTTTCTTGCAAACTTGTAGCCCCACTTAGTTCAATGAACTTTTCAATATGTGGCCATAAGGATTCAGGTGGGCAGGTATTTTGACGACCCTTAATTTGGAATATCTCTTCTGAGCTTTCATTGAATGCGATTGTGATATAAGACTTGGAATCTCTTTTGCCCTTGTCTTTTTTGCGAAGAGAGTATAAGTTGCCACGATCGTCGGTGCCGCAGTGTCCCATTCGCTCGCCCTCAACCTTACAACGAGAGGTCTCCAAGTCATACCAGTAAGATCCGTCTTCAAAGACGTGTAGTATTTGATCTGGGTCTTCTTTGTTCTGCTGGTATTCATAGCAAATTTGTTGCGCGGCACGCAAATCAGTTGGGGGCACACCTTTGATAAACGTATAGTTGTTGGGATTTTCATTCATAGTTTCGATAACATCTTCAATTCTAGAAGTAAACTCTTGCCATGCATATCCCTCAACTTTCTCAAGACGTGACAAAGCCTCTTGGAACACCTCATCGGTTGTAGAAAACTTGCCTCTTTGTTTGGCAAACGAACGCTTTGCTTTTGTCCATTCTTTTATCGGGCGAGTAAGATATGTTCTTACCAAATCATTGTAGGGTTCAAATTCTCTATCACCTTTTTTGATCAAGAAGTCAACCCGAGACATCTCAGCAAACTGAATCATTTTGACCAAGTAGTATTTATCTCGCGAACTTGCGCGACCCAGCGAAGCGGTGAGATCAGAAACATAGCCCTCAAAATAATAAGCCTTCAAGGCATTACCAACCCACACGCGAGCCTTCTCGCTCGCATCGGGCAGATCCATTCTAATTCTGTTTACGTTGTCCTCACTTAGTCCTATATCATTAAGACCCTCTGTGAGTATTTCTTCGCGTATGTGCTTAAACCATTTGTCGGTCGCAAAAGACATCTGTTTTCTCCTGTTTCCCAATAAATAGTTTCTATCTTTGATAGTCGTCTTCTTACTTGAACTTCATCTGAATATACACGATGGCAAATGCCAGTATTGTGGACGCGACATTCTTGAAAGTAAAGAACGATTCGTTCATAAAATAATAAAACAAAGTCGGCATCACAAGAAATGAAAGAGAGAAGATATAGAATCTTGGTCCCCACCCTGACTCAAAAAACTCGTAAGCATACTTGATTCCGTAAATGAAACACAGCGCTGCTGGTATTGCTGTTATGAGTGCTATGGTGACTGGGTGTTGTGCTGCCCACTCCCATACGAACTGTGAATACGAACTAAACCAAGTTATGGTCTGTCCAAGAACAAACAGAATTGTTGCTATTATTAGTTTGTCATACATTGTGTAGTATTATCTCCTTGGCATTTATTTCTTTTGTTTCTCTTCCATATTGGTCAAGAAATATCTTTGAATAATCTTTAATTTTTGCAAGCCTTGGGTGCATTTGATAGATAAATACAGAGGGCTTATGTTTAAAATTTTTTAAGAATTTCGTGTGCTTAAATGGTGACTCCTCAAGCCCCACCACCGGTTCTGTATTTAGTAAATCAAAGTAATAATTTGCTGGAATGAACAAATTAAATTCTACGTCTTTTAGAGTTAAATATTCTTCGTCTTCGGGTACCAGGGTGGTGTGGAAATTGGCTATCTCAAATGTTCTCAGTTCGTTAATCGAAATAGGATTATAGTTTGTCGTGTCCAGTTCGCCATGTGTAATCATACCGAGCGAAGAGCACCTATTAAGAAGGAAGAATAACGCGCTGCGAACATAAGGATCTTTATAAGAATGCCAATTTTTTCTCAAAAGATCAAAAGTGTTTTTATTCAAATTGGGATACATTTTATCGGCTATCAAAGAAACTTTTTTTGGATCCTTCATAGCGTATCTCCAGAACTCATGGACAACAGGGCTTTTCGTTACTCCGATAACATACCTATCTGACTCACATAAAGAAAATTCTATAGCTCCGTCGTAAAAAGGGTATGCCTGTATAACAGAGCCTTTAGGAATTATTTCTTTAATTTTTGATATTGAGTTTGTTTTCTTCTTGAGGTTCTTGATCGGCGATCTCATTCAGCATCTCCTTAAATTTCGTTATTCTATCTTCAAGTTGTTCTGTTTCTAAATTATCTGATACCTCTTGGAAAGGAATCTCTCGGTCGGGGAGTGGTGGGGTCTTGAACCTCACATAGCCCTCGATAATATTCTGTATGTCTCCAAGCATTACGTCAACTTTGGCAAGTTTTTGTCTGAAGTTGTCAACTTTATCGAGCCCATCGGTACCCAGATTAAGTGATGCGTGGGGCAGCGATGCCATCTGTGTGATAGCATTAGAAAAAAGCCTATTGACTTCATCTTGCAGGTCTTCAAGTTCTACAGAATATTGTATGTTTACTCTTTGTCCCATGTTCACCCCTTTAGTACGTAGCTTCGTTTGTTAAGGGCTGTCTCAATAGCCTTTGGATCTCCCACTACTACAATTTCTGAACCAGTGGTGCCCTTGTCAATAACAATCTTTGAGAATCGGTGAGCCTTGTCCAAACCTTCTGTGAGTAATCCTTCTTGGTTTAGGTTCTTCATCTTATGTTCCTCTCTCACCATAATAACGTGTTCGGGATTAACAAACACCTCTCGTAATGAATACTTGCGACCGGTTGTCACTGCTCCCGTGCCGCACACTTCGGTTAGTTTAACTAGCATTTTCAATCTCCTGTGATATTGGATAGATGTCTTTCATTCTTACTGACCAAATATGATTTTTGTAGTAGATTTTGCCCCACTTTGGATCTAGTGTATCTCGATCCCAAAATAAGACTTTCATTGGCTTTTCAGTTCTTATGTATCCATCAGGTAACTTGACATTCTTGCCATCTACTTCTTTTAACAAGAAAGCACTCTGAGGAATATGAACTAAGTCACCACGTATCATTGTTCTACCTGTATAATACCATAGTTGGTTGTGATGAGTGTGCCAGCACAAGACGCTGCGTTCTTCAGTGCTGACTTTGTAACCCTCACTGGATCTAAGATACCACGTTCATACAGGTTTGTCAAGGCTCCTGTGCGGAAATCGTAGCCCATATCATCAGGCTGATCAATAACGTGTGCCAACAATAGGTCTTCGCTCTTGGCTCCGTTTCTGCACATTTGACGGAATGGAGCTTGGCAGGCTCGCTTAACTATGGTCATGCCAATGGCTTGTTCGTCGTGGTCGGTCACAATTGAGATAGAATTGCTTGCACGCAATAGGGCGGTGCCACCTCCACCAATGACGCCTTCTTCCTGTGCAGAACGCACAGCTTCAAGAGCATCTTCGATTCGATGCTTCTTTTCTGTCATCTCGACCTGAGTGGCACCACCTACATGGATAACAGCCACACCAGATGATAGGCGCACAATACGACCCTGGATGCGTTCGCACTCTGCGAAGTCATCCGTATTGGAGATCTCAGCCTTTAGACTCTCGATGCGTGTCTCTACACCTTCATAGTCGCAGTTACCGCCGACAAGAATAGTGCCAACCTTTGTGCTCTCGACTGACTTGGCTGAGCCAAGCTGGTCCAACGTGGTCGTCTGTAGCTTCTGTCCTGACTCTCTGGTGATGAACACGGCACCCGTGGACATCGCAAGGTCAGATAGGAGGTGGCGGCGCTCCTCGCCGTAATATGGAGCCTTAATGCCCGCAATCTTTAGGGAGCCACGCATGGCGTTCATAATCATAGCAGCAAGGGCTTGACCCTCGATGTCCTCTGCCACAATCACAAGCGGTCTGGACTCTCGTGCGACCAACTCAAGGATTGGGAGGATCTGTTCGACCTGCGTGATCTTATAATCTGTGACCATAATAAGGGGCTCTTCATAAGACATTACACTTCTACGCTCATCATTAACAAACGCAGACGCACAATAGCCAGCGGAGAAACGGAAGCCTTCGGTAACGTCGATAGACGTATCCAAAGACCGCGACTCTTCAATCGTTATAGACCCGTCTTGCCCCACCTTGTCCACAGCCAAAGCAATAAGATCCCCAATGGTAGAATCATTGTTGGCTGATATCGTAGCGATATGTTTGATATCGTCAATGCTTGTAACTGGTCTCGCCATCTCTGTAAGATTGTTACAAATCTCTGATACTGTTGCATCTATCCCCCTTTGTAGTTCGATTGGTGAGACACCAGCAACAATATGTCGCTGTGCTTCGTTTAGTATTGCTCTCGCCAACACAGTGGCAGTGGTAGTGCCATCGCCAGCACTTGTATTGGTTTCGTTTGCTGCCTGACGGATAACTTGTGCGCCAGCGTTCTCAAACTCATCTTCCAACTGAACGAACTGAGCGACAGTTACGCCGTCCTTAGTCGCAAATGCTGGCTTATCCTGCTCTTTAAGCAGAACAGTTCGACCCTTGGGTCCGAGAGTAGAAGAAACATAGTCAGCCAAAGTGTTGGCTCCATTTAGAATCTTCTGTCTTAATTCTTCGTTATTGGCGAAGACCATCTTGTTTGTCATTTTAACCTCGTGAAATGATAAATACTTCGTTTGACTTCTTGCTCTTGTTCATTCCGTAAGCCCAAGCTGCCGGGACTATTTCATAGTCCGAGTAGTGCTGACGAATAAACTCACAATCATTATAACATAATAACCAGTTCTGGCGATTTGTCAAGAGGGAATGTAGAAGTTTATGATTAAAACCTTCGTGCATATCTCCATTCTTTCCATATAGCTTGCTCTTGGCTTCCAAAAAGTATGGAGGGTCCAAGTATAGGAACTCTTTTTCGTGAAGCGCTATCGACTCCTCAAAGCTCAGAAACCCTACTTTCAGGTTGGGTGCTTCAAAATTCTCCAACCTTTTGATGCTGTTCTCGTTGAAGCGACCATCTGCCGCTTGCTGCGAGAATCCACCTGATAAGGTTGCGCCTGAGAATGACGAGCGATTGATCGCAAAGTATGCTGCGGCAGCGACAGGACTTAGTGGTAAGTTGCTACGATACGCAATAAGAAGATCGCGGGCTGCTTTGAACCCACCTTTGTCAAGAGGATGCAAGTTGCGAACATCTTTGACCAACTGCTCTTTGTCATTTAGCAGAGAGTGCCAAAAGTTATAGAGAGGATAGAACGCATCGTAAGCGTAGACCTTTCTATCTTCAGCGAGCACCAACTCCAGAGAACCACCGCCCAAGAACGGGGAACAAATGTCCCCCTCTGGAATGTGGGGGAGTAGGTGCTTTATTGCGCGTGTTTTGCCACCGGGATAACGTAGTGGTGATTTCAAGTTTCCTCCGAATCGTCAATCATAGTTATTTTTCTGCCACCGAGCGGATAGATGGTGGCGCGCAAATGTTTAATTCCATAATTTGCTCTTGCTGTGGCGAACCTACTAACCAATGTGGGCTGATATCCACCTGAAAAATCCGGCTCAGGATTTTTTCTAGCAATCAGATGATTGGCTTTTAAAGCAAAAACTCTCTGCTGTTCTCTGTCATCTTTCGTTAGGCTATCTTTAACCGGAACAAGCTCAAATACACCTTGTGCTACGATGTCAACATTGTTTGGCGAGCCGGGGGCGGCGGGATCATAATCTTGACCATAAATACTCATTTTCACAAGTTCAGGGTCTTTGATAACTTTGCCGTAACTTATGCCAGAGGGATAAACATAACTACCATCCGGTTGTTGTCCTATTGTTTGTTTTATGTCCTTTACGAATTGGATAACTTCTGGATGTTGAGCAATCTTTTCACCGGCGCGAGAAGTTACCCCAGACCACTGACCAAAATGTTTAGGCGTAGTTCCGTCTTTGTGCGAAATATAAACTCTGGGTTTATCATCTTTCCTCACAATTTCAAAATCACTTTTCGGATCTGTGCCGCCAATTTTTTCAGTTGTTACAACTCCAACAATATCGTCATAAGAAACAATCAATTCATTTTTACCGTTGTATATGTTTAATATAATTGCATCTATATCTTCTGGCAAGCTAGAAATTGCATTTTTTATAAGATCGTCTATCTGACCCCTCGCTGCTTCTTCTTTTTTGACATAAAAACCAGAAGCTTTGCCACCAAATTCTGAGGTTTTCTGTAAATTTGAAAAATTTATTCTTTTTCCATCTATACTTTTAAATGTCATATTGGCTTTCAGTATTTCTCTTGCTTTTTTTGTAGAAATAATACCGGAACTATACATTTGTTCTAATGCTGCTAGAATTTGAGGCTCGGTCTGCAATACCACTTCGCCCCCACCCACTAGTTCAAATGGTTTACCAGAACTGTACTTATCAATAAACGTCTTTAGTCTTATGGGAGACTTAGCCATTTGGGCAAGAGATAGCGAAGCTTCGTTGATCTCTTCTTCTTCCAAGACATCCTCGATCATTTCGAGAAGCATTAGCAAACTATCAGACATAACTGCTCCTTACATTATCTCGTCGGCAAGACCATACTTAACAGCTTCTTCGGCAGAGAGATAGATGTTTACCTTTTCATTAAGTAGTCTTTCTAGCTTCTTGCGGGTGAACTTAGTGTTGTCAACCATAGCGGAGATATAATCTTCCTGTAGCTGCTGTATAGCCTCAAGTTCGTTGGCCAAGTTTGGGAGTGTGCCAAAGTTTCCTGCTGCGACATTGTGAATCATCACGCGGCAACTCTTGCCAATCTTACGCTTGCCCTTGGTTCCTGCTGCGAGGAGTAGGGTTCCTGCGGACATAACCTTTCCAACACCGATTGTGTGGATTTCAGTCTCTTCCATGACAGATTGCATAACATCATACATCGCAAACATGTCGTCGGCAGAGCCACCATAGGTGTTGATGTAAAATTCAACAGGCTTCTTTTCCTTGCCCTCGGGAAGAAGGCGGTTCATTTCGTTTAGATAAAGCAGAGCCTGTGTTAGTTCTGCAATCTTTTCATCTTCAACTGAAGAATATAGACCGATAACTCTTAGGTCTGGTTCTGCGGGGGGTTCGCCCAGTGCGCCACCAAGTAGCTGCTCAAGACTAACTGTCTTTACTCCAGCAGGAGGCGGGCTTGGCGCCTCTTTGCTTGCGGTGTCTTCACCTTTTGGTGGAAGCACAATATCAATGATCTTACCAATTATCTTACGCATCATTTGTTTGTCTCCTTTGAAAACATAATAGCTGCTATCTTGTTGTTGTTTAGGAATCTTTGTGACCCTCTCCAGTCGTCAAACTCCAAGAACTGCTTAAATAGTTCTGGGTGTGACTGGAGTAAATAGGTGATTGAATTGTCTTTGTAACTCTCAATCGTTTTATCACTATCACTCTTGACACTTTCATACTCTTCATGACCGTGTGACTTGTCATTTTTACGAAGAGCATCCAGTCTGTTTACATGAGCGTAGTGTAAATATTCTAACCCCTTATTGATAATTGTCAAGTAGAAAACGTAAGACATCTTCATTACTGTCCCTGTTATTCTAGTAGACTTCAAGAAGTACAAACCAGAACAAGACATCCATCCAAGCAAGAATGAACACCCGGCTATGATTAGACTGATTACTAAATCCATTGTCTCTCCAAATGAAATAACCACCTAGGATATGGTTCCTAGATGGTTATTATAACGGCTCAGGAGATTTCTGTCAAGCTATTATTTCGAGGCAAGTCTGCGAAAGATGCGCTCGGCTAGCTTGTTCGCCATTGCATCTTGCTTCTTTTCACGAATAAGGCGAGCAGAGACACGACGGGCGACTTCTTGCACAATTTCTTCTTCGCCCATTAACTCGTCATCTTCTACTTCAACACCCATGTCATCGTCATCACCTACGGGAGCGTCCATGGCACCGTCTAGTTCACCACCTTCATCGTCCATGACTTCACCCCCCATTTCCATCTCATCTTCACCGACCTCTACATCGGCGTCGAGACCGAGTAGATCTGCGAGCTTGTCTACGATGTCCGCAAACTGCTCTTCTTTCGCGCCACCTTCGGCTCCCATGTCCATGTCAGCGCCCATGTCGTCGCCACCCATGTCCATATCCATTTCCATGTCACCGCCGGCTTCGGGTGCAGGTGCATCCATTTCAGCAGGCGGCTCTTCCTCTCCCTCTTCTTCGCGCATGTCGCGCATACCGGGAGGATCCTCGTCTTCGTCTTCGCCCTCGCGCATGTCTCTCATGCCGGGGGGATCTTCGTCTTCGTCATCGCGCATACCGGGAGGCATACCGTAACTTCCACCCATCTCTTGGAGGGGCTTGATGTTCGCTAGTTTCATAAACTGGCGAATCTCGGATTCTGATAATAGTGTTTTGCGGGCCATAGTTTTAAATCTCCTTTATAAAACTCAAAATAAATAGTCAGGTCTACCTGAACTTGCCAACAATTCTAAGCCGTCAGGTAATCTTTTCTTTAACTTAACTAGTGCTTTGTCTTGTATTTGTTTTATTCTTGCGAATGATAAACCCTCCCTCTTTGCTATCTCACGTAAAGAAAGAGGTCCATTTTCATGAATAGATATCATAGAGCAATTGAACTCCTCTTCGTAATCTATGTGATATCTACAATTCTCTGCCAAGCAACACTGCCTGTCTTTCAAACATTGCTGTGCGCATACCATTAGGTCTTGTTTGCTCATAGGTCTGGAAATTCCTTTGAAATTAAATCAAATATCTCTTGTTTCTCAGCGTCGTCAAGGAGTCCGAAATCTTCAAGAACTTCTTGCCCTTTCTTTCTGAGCTTTAGAGATTTAGTGAAACGTTTGCGTGATAAGATCTTGTGTTCCATAACATACTTGCCAAAGAACTCCATAAGATTATCTTCTTCTTCTATCATGCCATCAATAACAGCACGAAAGAATTGCGCCACGTTTACTTTGTTGTGGCGCAACCTTATTAGTAACCTTGCGTGGTCGTCATCTGATACCATAAACTTGATAGACTTTAAGTCTTGTCCATAGTTTGGGTTATCAGCCATTACCACTTTCTCGTGGTGATGTGTGTCTTACTTTCGCCTAGTCCTGCTGGTGTCTGTCTAACAAACTCGGCAGTCTGCTGTAGTTCCCGGATTGTCCGAACACCAGAGTATGAGAGCCCAGAGCGTATGCCACGATCAAGATCCATAAGCACATTACGAACCTTGCCGCGATAAGGAACAGTAGATGACACGCCCTCAAACGAAGAGTATCTACCGCGCCACTCTACTTGGGCTTCTTTAGAAGCCATTCCGCGATAAGTTTTATACTTTGTTCCGTCTTGTCGAGTATAAACTTCGCCGGGTGTTTCTTTGGTTCCTGATAAGAGGGAGCCCAACATAACTGCGTCGGCTCCTGCGGCAAGTGCCTTCACAATGTCACCAGAGTTGCGTATGCCACCGTCTGCTATAATCTTTACATCGCGGTCGGTATAAGCGCAATCTATGATTGTCTGTAAGCCGGGGTGTCCGTGTCCTGTCTGCACTCTTGTAGAGCAGATAGAACCACCTCCAATGTTACAGCGAACAGAGTTTGCTCCCCAGTCTGCGAGATCGTTAATAGCCTTTAGCGTGGCGACATTTCCTGCCATAATGTGAAGGTCATCACCAATAGCATCCCTAATGGTGCCCAGCGCCTCTTTCATCATAATATGGTGACCGTGTGCCACATCAACACAAACAAAGGTTGCCCCTGCTGCAACGCCTTCGCAGACTCTGTATAACATATCATCACCAACACCAACGGCAAAACCAATGTTTTCTGCTCCGTTAGCTCTTGCGTGGCCAACCAACTCTGCCTGTTCTTCTGGTGTATTGTATCTATGAATGATAGCACAACCACCCTCTTCTGATATAGCTCTCGCCATAATGTCTTCTGATACCGTGTCCATTGGCGACGATATGATTGGTAGCTCCAACTCTAAGCCGTTACCAAGGTCTGTCGAGATATTTACCTCAGACCGAGAGCGAATGTCCGAGTAATGCGGTAGTAGCAGTACGTCATCATATGTGAGAGCTTCAATCATTTTGACTCCTGTGCTTGTCAATAAAGATACGGATACCTGTGGAATGATACCAAGTTTCCTTGTGGGGCTTCTTGGGTTCTTCCAAGAAATGTACTCTCGTTCTCATTCCACCAGTCTTCACATGGCATATCGCGGGCACCCCCTCAAAGCCATATTTTTTCTCAAGTCCATCTCCGTCTTCCATGTTGAATGCATAGAAGTGCATACCTTCATACTCGTCAGAAATTTCTACAAACTTCTCACGCAGGGCGTGACATAAGTGGCAATTTTGTCCGTAAAATTTTACCACTACGTCGTGGTCTTCTTTGACTTTTCCGCCTAGAATTTGTTCTAGGTTTCGTCTGTTAATCCTTGATACTGCCATTTTCAAATCCTTCTATGATGCGGTCGAGATACCAACGGGCTTTCTTGAGGTCTTCAAGAGGTTCTGCCTTATGTTGATGTCTCGCTACATATTTTACCACGTTGCCTGAGTTGAAGTCAAGCCCCCAATCCTCAATGGCATCAATTACTTCTATGTTGCCCTGATTGTAGTGCGGGGGGTGATTTACTGCCTCGCGTCGTGCGATGCCTTCCAATCCCTCTAGGGCTGCTAGTTGGCGCACATAAGATGCTGCCACTTCTTCGGTATTGAGTCCTTCGGAATTAAGCTCAATCGGTAGGTCTGGATCGTTCATCTATAAACTCCTGTGTTTTTTGGATGCATTGTGGGCAAAATAGGGATACGCGAGTGGGATTCTCGCGCACCACTACTTGCCAAGTTTGCGCATGTTCTTTCGATTTCGGGTCAAATGCGGTGGTACACGCTGAGCATGTGTCTGGGCGGTGGCTGAAGCTGGAAATTTTTTGGGCGAGCTTTTCGTTGCCTTTGTTCTTCTTTTTGAGTCGTCGCCGGTCTGCTCTATTCATAATCGTTCCATGCCCGTGATGCGGGGTCCGTTAAACGATGACTGACGAAACACCACCACTGCTGATGGGAATGGTGCGGAGTTGGTCTCGTCACCAAACTTGATGCGTCCTCGGACAAAACGAATCTCATCTGCTTTCATCACATAGTCGTGCCAATACTTGGTATCGGTGCGAGCAGGGATGAGCATTACAACTGTCGTGTCGTCCTTTTGCCCTTCTTCATAAGCCTTCTTAATCCAATCCTTTAGTCCTCGTCCATAAGGCGGGTTTAGAAACACCCGATTACCCGACCAGTCCTGTACCAAAGCATTGTCTGCTTCGGTGTAATGATTAGCAACCTTGTAGTTATCAGCCGATGCTGCGGCATCCAAGGTAAATGGACCAAAGACGCCGTTCAGCTTATCAAAGAAAGATTGGGGTGTAGCCCAGTCATTTGACTTTGAACTAAACATTAGTTTTGTTGTGCTCTTATCCACCTGTGCTCCCCAAGGCTCCATCGCCTCTATCTGAAATTGTTATTGGTCTAAGGTAGAGTTCGTCTTCACGAATCTCGTGCGGACGGAAAGAAACAACTGGAATCATAACCAACTGTGCGATCTTCATACCGTCTTCAATCTTCTGATGCTGATTGCTGATGTTGTGAATGTTAATGAACACCTCTCCATCATAACCAGAATCAATCACATGCGCTCCCACAACCAAGCCACGCTTGGCTGCAACACTGGAGCGGTTCATAACTTGCAACATGTATCCGTGTGGGATACCAAACTTCAAGCCGGTTGGGATGATAAGTGATTGCATTGGAGCAAGAGAGACCTCTTCACTCATACAGGCAAACACATCTAAACCAGCGTCAGAGGGGTTGGAGCGGACGGGAACCTTTGCCCCGTCTCGCACCCTCTTATACTCTATAATCACGCTTCCTCCTCGTCATCGCCGGAGAGCATCTTGAAGTTGTCATAAACGTCGTCAATGTTTATCTTGCCCTTGAACAGACGGTAAGCCTTCACAGCCGCACGGATCTCGTCGGTGTTAAGCCAGCCCTGCTCTCGGTACTCGGTGCGTAGCTCTCGCTTCTGCTCCTTGTACGGCTCGATAGCCTCTTCGATTGCCACGAGTGACCGGATGTACTCCAGCACGTAGCGCTTCTTCTCTTCAGTTGATGTAGACATAGTGTTCTCCTTGGTTCTCTTATAATGTAACGCGGTGGGGGTCAGGTGTCAAGCAGATAAAAAGTTTTCGATGAACTGTATCTCTTCATTTGTTATCCCAAAGCTTCCATAAATATCGTTTGGGTTTTGGGGGATTGGAAATTCTTTCAAAATCTTAATATTGTTAAAGTTTCCCCATCTGCACACATTGTTTAAAAATCTGTAAAGATTATGATCTAATATTTTAGAAGTTTCCATTGCTTTCTCTTCGCTCTCGCAGCGAACAAAAGCTATTGATTGTGTCATTCCACAGTTGTCAACAAATAGTGAATAAACATTTGTCAAACTAATGAATGTTTTAAAACCATCTTGATATTTGTGTGGTCTAGAGGAATAAAGGTTTGTTGATGGCGTATGCCAAAGACGATAAGGGTGATCCTGATCTTTCTCTTTTGATAACAATTTCTTTTTAGTATACGCATGTAGATCGCTTGTGGTTTCAACTGCAAACTTCTCATTATCAACATCTATAGTTTTTGAAAAGATTGACTGAACCTCTGTGGTCCATAGCAGTGGGATGAACTTTCTTTCTCCGCTTTGCACTACGCTGCTGTATATTGACTTTTTATAGAGGGTGCTGGTCGTGTATGGTTGGCAAGTTTGTGCATTTTTTAGTAAAAACCAAGTAAAAGAACTGCCAATCTTGGGGAACCACTTTTTACTACCATGAATATCCAAGTGAATAATCTGTCTTTTTGTTATTTCTTCAATAACCACATTTCTGTTGGCATAGCTCATCCAGTTGTTCGGAACGATAAACAGAACATATCCATTTTCTTTTGTTACAGAAATTGCCTTGGAGATAAAATCTCTAACCAACGTGTGGTTTTTGCTTGCTCTTTTGTTATCTTCCGTGAAAAGAGCGAATGGAGGATTAGCAACAACCATATCAAATTTGCGAGTATCTTCAAATTGTAAAAAGTCTTTTTTAAAAATATTTGAATTGTTGCCAAAAACTTTTTTTACATTTTTGATCCTATCTTCGTTTATGTCATTGAAATACAAATTATTGTCTACAATTGAGCCAATATCAATTCCAATCGATTTTAGCTTTTGAAGTGTCACGAGGTGGAAGTTGCCATTACCACAACAAGGATCTAGAATCTCAACCCCTTCATTCCAAAAACTTTGAGGAATTGACGAATACATGTCTTCAATACAACCAATCGGTGTTGGCTCATCGTTAGAGTTCTTATATGTTGTTTTGTCTTTATTTAAGACTTGATCATAGTGGCTTTTTAGGTCATCGTATGTTGAGTTATAGACATTCATATTAAACACTCGTGTTGTTGCATAGAATCGGATAATTTCCACTGTTTCGCTCGCTATACAAACCAAGCAAAGCGGATTCATATGTTGCGGCGCTTTTTAGGAGATAAGACGTGTCTTTACCAAAGATAGAGCGCCGAGTTTTGATTTCTTCGACTGGGTATGCAAAAATAGAAATTTTCTTACCACTGCGCAAATTCTTTCTAAAGTATTCTGAGCAGTTGTAGTTTGTTACTGAGCAGGTACCCTTATCCCTTGCTTTTTGGGTGCCAGCCTGATAGGAACTGAAGCGCGAATTTAGAGTCGCATTTGTCATACCAATCTTGATGATACGATCATTTTCTGCTAGGATATAAACCCACCCACAGTGCCTTGGATTCCAATCTCCAGTCTTTGCGTAAGAATAGCCTGCTGCTTTATTCTCATCTAGAATAATATCACTAATCTTTTTAAATTTGTGGGCATCTTCTTCTGGAAGAAGTTCTTTCAACGTAGAAACGTGCATTTCATCTCCTTGGTTCTCTTATAATATAACGGGTCACGCCGCTGCTGTCAAGCGCTGGGCGTCAAGTTTTTGAAGCCCGAACAGCGCAAGCTCCTTCGCCTTCGCCTCAATCATCACGTCGAGGTCGTAGCCGTAGTCGTCAACAGGTCCGTTGACGTAATCTGAGTGGGCATGGGCGCGGATCTTGGGGTCTTTCTTTTCTTCTGCTCTTGACTCGGAGTAATGGACTACCGGTTTGATTTGTCCCCAAGTTGAGATAGCCAATTCCAGAGCCTGCTTCTCTGTAAGATCCCCCGTACAGAATCCATGGTGATGATAATCAAACACAATAGGAATGCCAGTACGACGAAACAATCCCTCATAAAGTTCTTTAGTCGAGTATAGGCTTTGGCGATCATCATTTTCTACCGTTAGTCTGGAAGTGACCGACTCTGGAAGTCGTTCAAAGTTGGCTACAAATGTATCTAGTGCAACCGGCTTGTTATTGTATGCTGCTCCAACATGAATGTTGATTTTTGCATAATGATCTCGGGGCAAACCAAGCATGTCGAACAATTCACCATGAATCTCCAAGTCACGCTTTGTGTTTTCAAACACACGCTCCTTCGGGGAAGCCAACTTGTTGAATGGTCCAGGGTGAGAAGTAATACGAATACCATGCTTCTTGACATAATTGCCCGCTGACTCGCACGCATCCCAAATTGCCTCATAGTCGGGCATATCACAAAGTTGATACTCTGAAGCCCAAGGGAAAACGTTGGAGGACAGACGGAAGAAATTGATCCCGTGCTCGACATTCCATTCAAGGATTTTCTGGAGATCAAGTACGTTTAGTAAAGACAAGGAGGACGCATACTCGATCCCCCTCTCTTGAAAAGTC
>TARA_R110002095_G_scaffold179047_2_pt1 | contig 20752 bp, 15 predicted proteins | sample TARA_R110002095 | Tara Oceans TARA_R110002095 (sample SAMEA4397255) | marine metagenome | biome: Polar Biome; feature: [SRF] surface water layer (ENVO:00010504); material: water (ENVO:00002006), including particulate matter (ENVO:01000060) such as... | depth 5 m | reverse complement strand
GAGTGTATATTTTCCACCACTACGACAGCCGCATCCACCAGTATGCCAATGGCAATAGCCAACCCGCCTAGCGACATGAGGTTGGCCGATATGCCAAAAATGTTCATAAGAATAAACGTGAACAAAACGGATAATGGCAAGATCAACGCAACTGTCAGCGCCGCACGCATATTTCCAAGCATGACAATCAGCACTAGCAATACTAAGACAACCGCTTCACCCAGAGCTTTTTCGACGGTCCATACGGCCTCTGACACCAGGTCAGTTCGGTCATAGAATGCGGTTATCTCCACTCCTTGTGGTAACGCCGATTTCAATGCTTCCATTTCGTCTTTTACGCCATCTATGGTGCTCCGGCTGTTCGCTCCCTTGCGCAACAACACCAAACCGGTGACGATTTCGCCTTGTCCGTTCGCTGTCACTGCACCGTGACGCGTCAGAGAGTTGATGTGAACATCGGCCACATCATCCACATAGACCGGTATGCCATCATGACTGGTAACCGTGATGCTACGGATATCCTGCAAGCTGGTAAGTTGACCTTCAGTACGCACCAGTAGCACTTCGTTGTTGCGGTTAATACGACCACCGCCGGTATTGCGATTATTGCGTTCCAGGGTGTTTTGCAGGTCGCTGATGCTGAGCCCATAGGCCATCAGGGCTTCTTGAGAGGCAACTACTTCATATACCTTTACTTCACCCCCAAGTGAATTGACTTCAGCGACACCGGCGACGGTACGCAAGCGGGGACGAATGACCCAGTCCTGAATACGGCGCAGCTCCTGATTGCTGTAACCGACGCCGTGAACGCGATACATATAGCCTTCGCCCAAAGGCGTTGTAACGGGGCCCAGACCACCCTCAACCTCTGGCGGAAGCTCACCCCATACCTGGTTCAAGCGCTCGGCAACTTGCTGGCGCGCCCAATAAATATCGACACCGTCTTCGAAGTCGATCGTGATAATGCTGAGGGCGTTCTTCGTCAATGAGCGCAAGACGGTCTGGCGCGGCAAGCCCTGCATTTCGATCTCTACCGGAAAGGTGATCCGGCTCTCTACTTCAGTAGGCGCCAGTCCCGGAGCCTTGATAATAATTGATACTTGCGGTGAAGCAATATCGGGAAAAGCGTCGATGGGCAGATTTCGAAAGGCCCATAACCCCGCGACACTCAGGGCAACTGCCATCAGCAGTATCATTAACCGCTGTATTAACGCAAAACGAATGAGGGCTGCAATCATGATTTATTCTCCCCCCTGATATTGCCAGTGGGATTTCAACTCCGCCACACCACTGATAACGATGGTGTCGCCCAGTTCCAGGCCACTGAGGATAGGTATTTGTGTGTCTGCTGGAGTGCCAGTGCGGACACGAGCAGGTTTAAAGTGCCCTTCACCCAGCGCCCGAAATACAAAGGCCTGGTCGCCTATTCTGAATACCGCACTGGTAGGAACTACCAGACCTCTATTTGTAATACCTGATAATGTCACTTCGGCGTGCATTCCCGGATACAGTAGCTCTTCCGTATTGGTAACCACGATGCGACCACTTAGAGTCTGGCTTTGGCGACTAACTTCTGTACCCAGAGACTGTAATGTGCCGCGGAAAGGTTGCTCGGGGCGAGACCGGACGTAAATTATCGCCTCGGCTCCGATAGTGACAAGCGGAAGACTTGCCACTGGAATTTGCACTTCGAGCCACAGACTTGATAAGTCATCAACGTGGAAGGCCGTTTCTCCAGCCGATAGCTGTTGACCAGACTCGATCTTTGATGCTGACACAATACCGTCAATGGGACTGGTCAGTTCAAAATCAGCGACAAGATTGCGTTTATCTTCCAGGGCATTGATTTGTTGCTCTGAGAGCCCAGTGAGAATCAACAGCCGTCGACGCTGTTCCAGATTGGCTCGGGCCGTCTTATACTCACTGTTTACTTTGAGCAGGCGACTCCTTGCGACAATGCCCTCTCGGCTTAAACCCTCGACCCTATCCTGTTCTGCCTGTATCAGCTGGAATTGAGCGGACGCTTCAAGAAAATCAGCCTGCGCTTGCCCCAAGGTGTCGCTGCGTAGTCTTGCCAGCACCATGCCTTTCTGGATACGGTCATGTGAGACCACCCGTAATTCAGTGACGATACCCTCGACGACAGGCGCGACCCGATAGCTCTTGCGCTGATCGACTGCCAATGTTCCTGTCAGCTCAAGACGTGACGCGTGCTCTTGGGCGGTCACGTTAATGGTGGTCAGATTTGTGGTTTTGAGTTGTTCAGGCTCCAGAACGAGTTCTGCGCTTTGCACAAAACTCGATACCAATGTGAATGCCAGTATCGTCATTGTGCTTTGGAAGAGATTCATGGTTGTTTTTCCTGTGCGGTAGTCAAAGTCAGTTTCCCGGCGGCAAGATGCAGGTCAGCCAGCTCGAGCCATGCCTGTTGTAATAATTCCAGGTAGCGCGTGTGAGCGTTAAAATAAGTGTTATTGGCATCAATTAACGACAGCACCTCGAGCTCACCTGCCAGGTAACCTTTGTTAGTCAACTCTAGAACCTGTTGTGCTGGTTCAAATACCTGGACGCGATAATGCGCCCCCTGTTGTACCAGGTGATTAAGGTGGAGATAGCTTTGCTTAACGGTACTGGTGATATCCCGCTGCAGGGATTTTTTTTCTGCCTGGGCGGCTTTTACTTCGGCAATAGACTGGTTGTATTGCCCGCGTTTTCTATCCCAAAGAGGTACTGTAATGCTAATAGCAATGCCGGTGAATTCCTGACGGCGTCCATCCAGCATATCTTCTTCCTGGAACACACTGAAAACCGGATCTGGCCAGCGACTGGCCCTGGTCAGTTTCTTTTGTGCCTGCGCAGCACCTATCCGGTGCTGCGCTGCGACCAACACGGGCTGCTCGGCCAAGTTCGCTTCAAATAAAGACAGTGGCGGTACTGATGCCACCGGTATCAGGGGTGCCAGGTTTACTTCCAGTTCTGAGGGTAAGCTCAGGTAGGCACGAAATTGGCTCAATGCCTCATTATATTTACCCTCTGCCATATCCAGATTCTGTTGCGCCTCCTCGCGAACGAGCCCCAAACGAAGGCGCTCGAGAGTGGATAACTCACCTGCTTGTTCACGTCGAATACTGGCCGCTTGCAATTTGTCAGCAAGTTTTATGCGCTGTTCTGCCAGTTGCAGGGTCGCCGTGCTTAACTGTAACTGCCGAAAGCGCTTGGCGGTATGCTGTTCAAGTACCAGGTGCTGATAGTGAAACTTAGCTCTTTCCCCTAGCAGGTCCTGGCGCGCCATCGCTTTTTGATGGGATATACGACCACTCAACGGCAGCGGCTGATTGAACGCGTACTGGGTTAGGTCGTTTCCTCCGCTGCGATCGTCCTTCCCCAGCTTGTTGTCGCCTTGCACAGAAAACGTCGGGTTTGGCCACGCGCCCGCCTGATCCAGGGCACCTTGACGGGCATTGACCCTGGCCTCAGCGGTTGCCATCTCAGGAGCAACGTCCAGCACGCGGTAGATACTGTTTTCAAGTGTCCATAGACTCGGCAAGCTGGATTTAGTTTGTTGTGCCGACACAGATAGAGGGAACAATAATATTGCCATGAGAACAAATCGTGCTTGTGGTGGAACTAAACGGAACATTAACTACTCCTGAAACAGTGTGAATCTTTCCCTTAAGGATTGAAAAAATGTAGAGCGACGTCAGTTAGAACGAGTGACTGGTTTTCTGTGCATGACTTTGCTCGAACCATGACGTATTCCGTCAAGCAATCTATAGCGTTAATTCCCCTTTTCTGGGAAGCTCACGCGCATTTCCAAACCAGCTGCTCGCCCGGTGGCGGACAAATTAAACGTCATTGTTGCACCTATCCCCGTGGCAATTGCCAGCACCAATAATGTACGCATCTTCTATCCCTGCAATGACTCAGCGAAGGCCATCATACCCAGGGTTCCTGACAACAAGCTGAAAGCAGAAGTACTACCATCAACACTCACGTATTTTTACATTTTCGCCAGCATCCCCCCCTTGTGTCAGGATAGTTGTCACCCCTAATAATCAATAAAGACAGGGGGATAGAGAGCGATAAAGACCAGAAAAGAGCAGAGTCTGGTCTTGTGTTTTGCCCGCGTGAGATAGCCGCATTCTTTGACACCTCTACTAGCACCTATTCAGAAACAGGCGGAAAAACTGGAAGCGGCTGGCGTGCTGTACAACCATTTTGTCGGTCGCTCTCGCGTCTTCGCACTCAACCCCCGATGTGTTTATCTCAACGAACTGACCGCGCTGATTAAGCGTGTGCTTGAGTTCTATCCAGAAGATCTTTACGACGCCCTGGTGAATGATCGCCGTCGCCCCCGCAAGCCCAAAAAGCCTTTAAAACGAGCCTTGGATCATGACAAACAAATTTCTAATTAATGCTGAGATCAGCACCGAGCACTCGAACAAGCAATTTGGGTTGCCAACGACCCAGTGGGGAGTATGACCTGGGCAAATTAGCGAGTGGATTAAGTGCGAAAGCGGGGCAGGCAAAAGTCAAGACGCGACCCTGTTTTCCTGCGCGCGCGCAGATCGACGTTGGAATATTCCGATTATCGAGTCTAGAATAAAAAAAGCGTTTGACGCTAAATAACGTTAATAACAAAGACAGGTCTGCAGACGAGCCGCCTGCCGAGGGCATACCGACCAAGACCTGGCTGACGAGGAGACAACATAATGGGACTCTTTAGCTCACTCTTTTCCAGCAAGCCGGCATACCCCCCCTTAGACCCCCAGAGCAGCGCCGCCCAGCGGATCGCCGAGGTTGCACCTCAGCTTAAAGAGCTGGCGGGTAAAGTCTCAGAGCCGCTGGAGATTGTGCCATCGGAACATGCGGCTTACGTGTTTATTGGCAAACCGCCGAAGAACTTCGGCCTGGCCTGGGTGCACGACGGTAAAGTCAGCGGCCTCAATACGCTGGTTGAAGAACATGATATGAAACCGTCGGATATTGCCGGTGTGGTCGCCGAGTTGCGCACGGCCTACCAACACTGCGATCAGGCCAGTCGGTACTGTGCGGACGTTGAGGGCAAGACGCTGGTGGTCACTCCTTCCGAGCAGCTTGAGCGCGAAGTGCACGAGATCATCGATAAACTGGTGCACTGATAACGCTGATTTGCCTGTTAATCTCGAAAGCCGCCGTCTCGAAACCATCAGTCGCTCCTGATGGTTAAATGGCTCACAAAACGCATGCTTGACGGCTAAAATGGGATAAGGTGTAAAGCCTTCCATAACACCAGGAAAAACTTGCTAGAAGCAGTTCTATTCAATGGTTCAGATAGGCTTAAGGGGGCTGTCCCGGCTACTTTGACAGGGCAGAGGCGGTAGTTCTACTCTACCTAGCCCTACCAATTAACACTATTAACTCAACGACCTGAAAGCCCAGACCCCGGTCTGGGCTTTCAGGGTATCGTTACACAGCCCGTTAGCGATCCAATACTGCAGCAACCACTGGGTGAAGACGCGCTCTGTTTGTGGTATCGGCCCTTGCCGAGTCAATGTGGCAAGCTTTACTGCAACTCGGGTTTATCAACCATCCAGACGGTCACCACTACGCGATTCAGCTGCTGGAAAGCAATTTTACGACAGCCTCTCTGGGAATCGAGGAGATACGTCAATCTGGCTATATCAACCAATTGAGCCAGATATTATTGCCTGTCTTACTGGGCCTGGGGTTTACGGTGATTCCGCAGTCGTGTTTGGACGCCTTCCCCACTCCCGATCGGATTCGTAGCGCGGACCTCCGGGTACCCATTAAAGAAACCGTTTATCTCATTACCAAAAAGCACCGCCCATTACCGGCAAGATACCCAATGATTAGGGAACTCCTTGCAGCCCAATGGCCTCAACGTGTCTGGCTGCGCTGTGGCAAGTTGGGGCAGCGCTTTGCCAACGCCCTGCCCCCATCGCTACGCTTCCCGCCACCCTGAGCTCCATTGGGAAAGAGCTCCATTGGGAAAGAGTTCCATAGGGAAAGAGCTCCATACGGATTGAGTCAGTCATCTGAGAGTTTCACCACCCGCAACCTGAGCGCGTTGACAATCACGCTGACCGAGGACAGCGACATGGCCGCTGCAGCAATAATGGGGGACAACAGAATTCCCGTAAAGGGATACAGCACCCCGGCGGCAATCGGCACACCCGCCGAGTTGTAGACAAAGGCGAAGAAAAGGTTCTGGCGAATGTTGCGCATCGTGGCCTGCGACAGTCGCCGCGCTTCAACAATGCCCATCAGGTCACCTCGTAACAGGGTGATACCGGCACTTTCGATGGCGACATCGGTGCCGGTGCCCATGGCAACGCCCACATCGGCGGTCGCCAGAGCCGGCGCATCATTCACGCCGTCACCCGCCATCGCTACAACCCGGCCCTCATCTTTCAAGCGCTGCACGATCTTACCCTTGTCTTCAGGCAGGACTTCCGCTTCAACCTCGTCGATATGAAGTCTACGGGCAACGGCTTCGGCAGAGGTCCGATTATCACCGGTGAGCATCACCACTCGAATACCCTCTTTCTGCAGGGCAGAAATCGCCGCTTCTGTGGTTTTTTTGATGGGGTCCGCGATGGCAAGCAGACCACAAACCTCACCGTCCACAGCCGCGAGGATCACCGTTGCGCCATCTTTGCGGAGTTGATCCGCCTCGCTTTCAAACGCCTCGGTATTGACGTTTTCGGACTCCATCAGCAGGCGATTGCCGAGCAATACGCGGCGACCTTCAATACGCCCCGTCACACCCTTACCATTCGGAGAATCGAAGTCCTCCGCATCGGGCAGTTTCAGACCCATCTCGCTGGCCTTTTCAAGGATCGCGTGAGCCAAGGGGTGTTCGCTGCCTTTCTCCAAACCGCCAGCATAATGCATTAGCTCCTTCTCGCTAAAACCGCTAGCAGCAACAAGTTGGGTCACCTGAGGCTTACCCTCAGTCAGGGTTCCGGTCTTATCCACCACCAGGGTGTCGACTTTCTCCATACGCTCCAGGGCTTCGGCATCCCGGATCAAGACCCCGCTCTGGGCGCCCCGACCCACACCGACCATGATCGACATGGGCGTTGCCAACCCGAGCGCGCATGGACAAGCGATGATCAGCACGCTCACGGCGGCAATCAGGCCAAAAGCCATGGGAGGGACCGGTCCGAATATCGACCAGGCAGTAAAAGCGATAACGGCGATCAAGATCACCGCCGGAACAAACCAGCCGGCAACCTTGTCCGCAAGACCCTGTATCGGCGCCCGGCTGCGCTGGGCGCTCGCAACCATCTGCACGATCTGAGACAGCATGGTGTCGCGCCCCACTTTGTCCGCCCGCATGATGAAGCTGCCCTGCTGATTGATACTGCCACCAATCACCTGGTCACCGGCCTTCTTGCTAACGGCCAGCGGTTCTCCGGTCACCATGGACTCATCCACATTGGACCCGCCTTCGAGCACCTCACCGTCCAACGGCACCTTGTCCCCGGGACGGACACGAAGGCGATCCCCCACCTGTACCTGGTCGAGGGATACATCGGACTCCCCGCCGTCGTCGTCCAGCTTCCTGGCAGTGGCTGGCGCCAGATCCAGGAGCGCTTTGATCGCTCCAGAGGTTTTTTCGCGGGCCCGTAGCTCCAACACCTGGCCCAATAGCACTAACACCACGATTACAGCAGCCGCTTCAAAATAGACGGAAACCGAGCCATCCTCCTGACGAAAAGCACTCGGGAAGATTTGCGGTGCCAGGGTCGCCACCAGACTGTAGATCAAGGCCACGCCGGTGCCGATAGCGATCAGGGTAAACATGTTCAGGTTACGGCTGACGACGGACTTCCAGCCACGAATAAAGAACGGCCAGCCGCACCAGACGACGACCGGCGTAGCCAGCACTAACTGGATCCAGTTAGACATTTGCGGCGGCACGATTTGATCTAGGCCGGTCAGGTGGCCGCCCATCTCCAGCACCAGGACCGGCAGGGCCAGCGCCAAACCAACCCAGAAACGGCGAGTCATATCCGTCAGCTCCTCGGACGGCCCGCCTTCCAGGCTCACCTGTTCCGGCTCCAGAGCCATGCCGCAGATGGGGCAATCCCCTGGGCCCTCCTGGCGGATTTCAGAATGCATCGGGCAGGTATAAAGGGTACCTGCGGGCACGGGTTCCGCCTGCTTTTTCTCTCCCGAAAGATACGCGTTGGGTTTATCATCGAATTTCGATTTACAGCGGGAGGAGCAGAAGTACCAGGATTGTCCGGCGTGCTGACTGCGATGCTCCGCGGTATCTGGGTCCACGGACATTCCGCAGACCGGATCCTTTACCCTGTGTTCCCCCTGATCAGCGGTTCCACCCTGTGGCTGGTGGTGCTGGTGCTTGTGGTGGTGCTCACTCATTATGTGCTCCTTGTTTATCAGTCGGCCAATCGGCAAAGACGCTGAAGTAGCCCAGCAACCGATTGACGATGGGGGGTAGGTATCAGGCCTGGATGGCCGCAACGCGGGCAGATACGCTAGGCTGGTATCACCACCACGATGGCAATCACCTGCATCCAGAGCCAGTGCCCTGCCCAGGACGTATTATCGAACATACCGCCATCCACCCTGGTCTTAAATTCCGCTTTTCACAGCAACCGTCAGTGGCGGTGCCTGTGCTTTTCATCCTTCTGTTCCTCGTCCTCTCGTGCGCCGTACGTCAGGAACAACTGCTCGGCGACAGCTATGACGATCATGGTCACAACCGCTACGCCGATCACAAACGGGTCGGAATTGAGCTTGACCCAAAGAAAACCGCCGAGGACCAGCAGATCCAGGGCAATTGCCGTTGTCGGCACCCAGATATTGGCTTTCACATCCTCTCGTAGATAACGCAGCACACCCCAATGGATAGCAATATCCATAATGAGATAAAAGACGATTCCGAGTGCCGCGATGCGGGACAGATCAAAGAACGCAGTTAGCACCAGCCCCAACACCACGGTGTATACGAGGCTGTGTTTCTGAATACTTCCGGACATGCCGAAGTGGCTATGAGGAACGAGTTTCATTTCGGTGAGCATGGCCAGCATGCGCGAGACGGCAAAGATGCTGGCGAGAATGCCGCCGGCCGTCGCCATCATGGCAAGGGCTACCGTAAACCAGAGGCCGTAGTCACCCAATGCCGGGCGGGCGGCAGCGGCCAGCGAGTAATCCTGGGTCGCGATAATCTCGCCGAGGGAAAGGTTGCTGGCAACGGCGAAGCCGACAAGCGTGTAAATAACCACACAGAACGCAATGGAGATAACAATCGCGCGCCCGACGTTACGGTGCGGATCTTTGACCTCCGAGCCGCTGTTGGTGATGGTTGTAAAGCCCTTGAAGGCGAGAATGCCCAGCGCCGTCGCCCCCAGGAAGTTACCCACCACACCTGGATCGCCGCTGGTCGAAAAGTCAACGGCGAGGCCATCCGCCACCCAGATGCCGACCAGGCCAAAGACCAGGATACCGCCAATTTTTAGGATACCGATCAACGATGCGACGCCCTGGATCAGGCGGTTGCTTGTCAGGTTGATCAGAAACGCGGCCAAAATAAGCAGCACACCCAGAACAGATACCATGCGGCCGCTGTCATCACCACCGAACAGCTGCATGGTATAGGAGCCGAATGTTCTGGCGAGAAAGCTTTGGGCAATCACCATGGAGAAATACATCAGCAAGGCATTAAATGCCGTGGGCAGACGATCGCCATAAGCCTTGTGAAGGTACATTCCAATACCGCCGGCCGACGGGTAGGCATTGGAGATCTTGATGTAGGAATAGGCGCTGAAGGAAACGATGACGGCGGCCGCGAGAAACGCCAGGGGGAAAAGCACCCCGGTCATCTGAGCCATCTGTCCCGTCAGCGCAAAGATGCCAGCGCCGATCATAACGCCGGTCCCAAGCATGACGGTCCCTGACAGCGTCAAACTACCTTCGTTATAAGCTGCTCCCCGATCCTGTTCCTTGGGCATTGAACCTCCTGCTATTTTTTCAACGGTGGAATTTTTGAACAGCAAAACGACCCCAGCTCAGGGTTGGCCCGCGTGCCTTCTCAGCGGCAAATCGGTGCCCAGCCAGCTTTCGACATGGCCTCCATTTGCTTTGCAGTGTAGCTCGGTTATTTTGAAAAACACGGGGGCTGGCCTTTGGCCATAGCACGTTGTTGAGACTGGGCTCTCGGGAGTGCGCTTAAGCTCAACGGCCCCGCCTCACCGGCACCCGGCGCATGGGCTACTCACTCGGAGCCACCAGGACGGTGCGCTGAGGCGTTAGGGGCTTCAGTTGGCAAAACGCGAAGAAGGATCCAAGGCCTAGGTGGCGGTCGCTCGTAAACTCGCGGCCATGTAGACACAACGCAGAGCAGGTTATTCAGCAGCGTGTTTTTGGCATTGCTTTAGGGTACGAAGATCTTAACGACCACCAACAGCTCCGGCATGATTTAGCGCTGCAGACGGCTGTCGATAGTGACCGTTTACTGGCTAGCCAGTCGACCCTGTGCCGGTTTGAGTTGCAGGCAAGTCGACGGTGGGCGACAGCCATGCACGAAGAGATCGTCGAACAGTTTATTCAATCTTACCAGAGCCCCTCTAAGTGCTTGATTCTTGATTCTTGACTTTGACGCGATGGACGACCTCGTTCGTGGCACTCAGGTTGACCGACACTTCAACGGCTATTACAAGAACTACTGCTTCCTACCACTTATGTTTTTTGTAGCCAGAAGCTATTGGTCAGTTACCTACGCCCTGCCAGTGTCGATGGCGCTAAACACACCGGTGCCATTCTGGCATTGCTCGCCAAACGTATTCGCAAGGCCTGGCCAAGGGTAAACATCATTTTTCGTGGTGACGGAGGCTATTGCCGTCCTCGTGTATTATCAGCAATAATCTGATCACCATATTTTATTATTGACTGCATGGGCAAAACGCAAGACCATATATGATCCTGCTGTCAAAAATCAGTATAAGTTGTGAATCTAATTTCGATTAATTTTAATGGGTTTTAAATGCGCTCAATTGTACCACGATTTTATCGGTCACTTCATTGAGGCGTTTACCCTGTTGTTGTAGCTCATCACAGTCCTTGGCATTAGAGCTAGATAATTGTTTAAGCCCAACTATTTCCTGTTCGGCCTCACCAACTAAACGGCGAATATAACGAATATCTACATTATTTGCATTATCATTTTGGCCAATCAGATTCAAAATGTCATCTATATTAATGCAAGCCGTATTGATCTCATTCTGACTAGTAACAGAGTGTTTTGAAAGTTCGCCCAAGTCTTGTGATTGTAGTTCGATCTGTTCGCTAGCCTCAATAACCGCGCTAGAAATTCCTGCTACGATTTCATTGATGTGTTCGAGACTCTGTTGAGTCGACATGGCTAACTGCCTGACTTCATCTGCAACCACGGCAAAGCCTCGCCCATGCTCACCTGCCCGGGCGGCCTCAATGGCTGCATTTAATGCCAGCAAGTTAGTTTGATTAGCAATACTATTAATCACAGAGACCACACCACCAATTGAACCAGCCTGTTCTGACAACGAATCAAACTTGGTTCTCAAATTTTCACTACTACTAGAATAAGACCTGATACTGCTGCCCATATTTATCATGGCCTGGTTTGAATGCAACAAACTTTGTTTAGTTTTAAAAGCTTGAACCTGGGTTTGCTCTGCCTTAGTTTGCAATGCGAGAGACTGCTTATCAAGAACTGTAAACTGAGCAACAATGTTTTCAACTCGTTGATCCTGTGTTTGGATCCTATGGGTGATATCCTGAGTTTTTGATTTAAGCATATTGGCAATATCATCGGACTCATTTGCCTGCGCCTGAATGTCAACTAATGCTTCTTTCACATTGATCCTGAAAGAATTAATAACATCAAGAATCTTACTCATTTCACTGTTGAAATTACTATTAATACTGCATTCTACCGACAGGTTTTTTTGTTCGAATGAACGCATATATTCCGTAATTTCATTGAGCGAGTCGACTCCCCAAAATTTTTCATCCAAATCATGAATAATCAACAGCACTACCACGATATATTGTAATACTTGCGAAATTATCTGTTCACTAAAAAACGTCGCATTAATAAACAATAATATTGCGCCAAGCCAATGAATGAATCGCATTCTAAGAAAAAGTGATTTCATAATAGGTTAATATCCCCTTAATTATTGGTTGTTAAAAGTGATACTGATGGCTTTGGCATTGAATATAAAAAACCTTGTATAAAATCAACCCCAGCCCATCGTACAAAATCGGATTGCGCTTGTGTTTCTACTCCTTCTGCAACAATTAAACTTCCTGTGGATAAACATACGTTGACAATTTCACGATAGAAACTGGTAGCCCATAAATCATCTGGAACCTTAGCCAATAATTTAAGATCCAATTTTATTATATCGAAATGAGTATTACTTAGGCGCAACAGATTTGAATGACCCGAGCCAAAATCATCCATGGCAATGATAAACCCTCGCTCCTTAAGAAAAGATAAACGTTCAATAACTACCCTATCACTGATATCATCTTCACAGATTTCCAGTACAAGATTTTGCTTTTGTTTGATAGTTAATGCACAAAGTGCGTCAGTGTATAAGTGTTCGAACAGATCATTTTCAGCAATCAATTGTCCTGCTATGTTGATCCAAATTTTGGCGTTATAATCTTGTTCGCGGGGGTTCTCCGAACAGGTATCCTTGATCTGCTGACAGGTCATGGCTAGCAACAAATCTCTATTATTATGTAGATAATGAATCAATTCAGTCATTGCAATTGGAGATTGTGAAGAGGTGATAAAACCACGACAAAGTATTTCCCTGCCATAGATAACATCCAGAGAGGCTGTCATTATATCCTGGCTATACCAAATCAACTCAGCATGTTGGCCTAAAAAATTAAATTTCATGACAAAGCATCTCGTTATCTTTTATCGGCAAGTAAATAGCACTCTCTTCGCTTAACCTATTTTTAATTTCTTTTAGAAATTCACCGATATGCCTAGCCTGTTGCGTTTCGATCAAAGCGTTACCACATGACAATTTAAGTGCATGCAGATAATCACTGGTTGCATGGCAAGTATTGGAAAGAATGTCATAACCTTGCTTTATACTATTTTTCTGACTCGGTGATATGTCACTATTCTCCAAAATAGGAGCAAGAAAACATGCTTCCAACTCAAGGTGAATAAGAAGACCCTTAGTAAGTTTTCTTAAACGGGTCTCTATGTGGATAAAACTACTATTACCCTGAACCAGCATTTTTTTGATCGAATCTATTTCCAGATCCAATTGAAGATGTTGAGCAACCAAGGTGGTTGGCCAGTCAGACTGTCCCCAGCAAGATACCGCAGATTGAGTCAGGTACTGGTGAACAGTGGGTTTATTCATACAGCGCCTTCCTAACGTTGGGTGTTACAACTGACAAGCATGAGTATTTGGACATGCGATAACATGTATCTAATCTACATGTTATAAAGCATATATCTAAAATGCAAGTCATAAGCAAGCATGAGAGGCATAAATATTACTTCAGAAAGACAATAGGGCCAGGTCTTGCGTTTTGCCCCCTACTCTCTATTTTATTGCGCCCCTGTCGGGCACGTTCATTTTTTAAGCATCAAAAACGAACCCAAAAATGCTTTCCCCACAAAACCGCCCTGCGGGTACCCGGTTCACTCGGTGCTTATATGGACCTTGCCCTAACGGACAGAAAAAGCTGTTTAAACGGGCTCTTGCCCATTTATCTATGCTATGCCAGCCAATCTGGAGCGGGCTTAACTCATGTTTCTGACATCGGTTTAGAGGAGCGCTTGGTGTTACCATGCAGCTTTAAGAGCTGGATAAATAAGGGGAATATTGACGCAAACCTTCACTGCCGTATGTTAGGCATTATTGCTGCAGATGAGTCTTTAATGAAAACTTTCCTTTTTAATATATTTGACACATTCCCTCCATAGAATTGCTCTAAATCACCCAACGGCAGCGAATCGCCGGGGTCGTGACCGAGCAGGTTCCCTCGATAGACGATAGGTCTTAGAAGGCGCTGAGATATCAAAAACCAAACCTAGAGTAGATAAAATGAAACTGAAGTTACTATCTGCAGCAATGATTGCCGCGACTGCCACCACCGTTCATGCCGGCACTGTGATAACCGATGGCGAGGATCTTGTCATCAGCACCCAGGGCGGTCTTAAAGTCGCCACCAAAGATAAATCTGCATCTTTTCAGCTGGGCGGCCGTTTGCAGTGGGACTACGACGCCACTGAATCTAAAGCTAACGCTAAAGACACCACAGACTTCGACGTACGTCGCGCCCGTTTGTTTGCCAAGGGCCACTACGGAGACTGGGCCTACAAGGCCCAGTTCAACATAGCCGAAAGCGGCGATGGCGGCGGTGACGCCGAAGACCTGTATATCCGTTACACCGGATTTGGCAAGATGGCCAATATCACCGTAGGTAGGCAGAAAGAATCTTTTGGTCTTGAAGAGCTGACGAGCTCTAAAGATATTTCGCTACTCGAACGCTCAGCCATGACTGAATTCTATGCACCTGGCCGCAGCGGCGGTATTCAGCTGCATGGCAAGGGCAGCAACTGGACCTACGCTGTGGGTATCTTTGAAGCGGATGGCGACAGCAAAAACGATTTTGATAACACGGCCATCACCGGCCGAGTCACTTTCGCACCGATCAAAACCGCTACTACCGTTGTTCACCTGGGGGCCGGTGCTACCCGTCGTGATGCCGATGTAAGCGCTGATGAAGTCGATACCTACAATATCGAACTGGCCGGTGCCTTTGGACCTTTCCACGCTCAGGCTGAATACTTCGACTCCGAACTAGGCCAGGTTGAGACGGACGGCTACTACGTCCAGGCTGGTTGGATCATCACTGGAGAAAGCCGCCCTTACCAAGACGGAAAGTTCAAGCGCGTTAAACCTGGCACGGACGGTGCCGTTGAAGTGGTCGTGCGCTATGAAGAGGGCGACGGCAAATACAGTGATATTGGTCTAGAGTCTGACCAATTGGACGGCGAGCAGACCTCTGTCGGCGTCAATTATTATGCCAACAACAATGTGCGCTTGGGCCTAAGTTATATGGACGGTGAAGCCAGGGATGCCTCAGGCAATAAGTTCAAAGGGGATGAGCTGCGGGCACGCCTGCAATTCGCTTTCTAACCATGCTGGCGCGCCACCAAACCAGTTCGGTGAGCGCGCTCCGAACGCCCGATAACGGATACCAGTCCCTTCAGACATTATCCGGTATCGGGATCGCAGGCCGGCTTTTGCCGGCCTTTTTGTTTACCCTGCGACACGGGCAAACCCAGCGTTCTGTCAGAAGGCATCGCCCAGGTCGAGAGAGACAATAGAGCAGAACAATAGGGCCAAGTCTTGCGTTTTACCCCCTGAACGCCATTAGCCAGCGTCCGCCTTACTGCACATAGCACTCACACCCACGGAGTGAGACACCAGCGCTCCTATTACAGAACCAAATACAAATGGTGGGTAAAACCACTCTGACCGACAGATCTCAGCCCCATAACGCGCTGGCTATCCCATTGCGGCTCAGACGGGGAGCTATACTTTGGTCCCTTATCCACACTAAAGTTGCATGATATATTGTCGACAATTGATACTTATCCGCATACCTTGTAGCGGCCGCATCAAGCACCGAACACACACGGTCTTGACGGCACACTCCAGAAGAAGTACGCGCCAATAAAAATAATAGCGACGAAACGACTAACCCACTATTATTTTAAGGAATTATTTATGGCACGCGCTGAGCGTAAGTATGGGGAGGTGCACCCGTATTGGGCTGCAGGCCCCTTCAAGATTCGACTTCCCTTTATTCACTACCGCTGGGAGATGGCTGAAACCATCCAGGCGCTGATCATGTTTGTGGTCGCGATGGCGATGATCCCGCTGCTGGAGAAGTACCTCGGCCTGCCCTACGACGTCGCACTCGCCTATGTAGTGGTCTGCGGCATCGGCTTTATGTTGCCCAACCTCTTAGGGTCACCCTTTGTACCCGGCTGGATCACCCCGGCCATCCCGGTGGTACTGCTGTTTATCGGTCAGTTTGAACCCGGTCCTGAGGCCATCAAGGCATTGGTGGGGCTGCAACTGGTGGTCACCTTTATCTTCTTCTTCCTGGGCATTACCCGCCTGGGCACCAAGCTGATTAACCTGTTCCCCAGCTCCATGAAGGCAGGCATCCTGCTGGGTGCTGGCATCGCCGCCATCACCGGAGAGATCTCTGAGGGTGGCCGTCTGGCTAACACCCCGATCTCACTGATGCTCGGCTTTGCGGTGACCGGCTACGTGCTATTTTCCCTCTCTTTCCGCGATCTAATCGAAAAGCATCGCTGGGCCAAGATCATCTCTAGTTATGGCATGGTTCCCGGTACTCTTGTTGCCATGGGCATAGGCTGGATCGTCGGCGAATACCAGATGCCGGACATCCAGTTTGGGCTCTCAACCCCCGCCTTCGCCGAGATGTGGAACTACCTGCCGTTCAGCATTGGTTTCCCCGGTATTGAAATCCTGTGGATGGCAATTCCCACCGCAATCATCGCCTACATCATCGCCTTTGGTGACATCATCGTCGGCCAGAGTCTGCTGGACCGGGTCGATCACCTGCGTCCGGACGAAAAGATCGAAGTCGATGTCGACCAGGTGCACATCATCACCGGTATCCGCAACCTGATGCACAGCCTGTTCGCGCCCTATCCGGGCCTGGCTGGACCGCTGTTCACCGGCGCCATGGCAACCATTGCCGAGCGTTATCGTTACGGCCGCGGCGCGATGGATACCATCTACAGTGGCGCAGGGGTCTTCTGGATCGTCGCCTTTATCGCGCTGTTTATGCTGCCGCTAGTGACGCTGTTCAAGCCGGTATTACCGATTGCACTCTCTATCACCCTGCTGATCACCGGCTACCTGTGCATCAGCGTCGCCGTCGAGCAGGTCGATAACGCCACTTCGATGGGTGTTGCGGGCACCATGGGGGTCGCACTGGCGGTCTATGGCGCAGCCTGGGGGCTGGGGGTAGGCTTGGCACTGTATCTGCTGATCGAAAAGCGCAGCAAGAAAGCGCTTATTGAGCACGCTGGGGAGGAACCCGAGGAACCCATCCATATCGTGGAGAAGGCGTCCGATTATGGTAACGCCTGAACCTCGGGCATAACCCAGACGAGGGGTTGCGTTGCGCGGCCCCCTGTCTATTTTCATCAGATAGGCTCACACAGCGCCTGACAGTAATAGCGGATCACAGCAAGGTGGACCAAGCTCCGTAATCCTGCGCATCATCCGCAATTGAAAATCGCGACTGCCCAACCTACCCGCCTACCTTCCCGACTACCTACCCACCTAAAACGGCAAAGCCCGCTAACACCGGCTTTCTCTGTGCCAACCAGCTAGTCCAGCCTCTGAATGCAGAGCACAGATCTCTGGAGCTATCCTGAACTGCCAACACTATAGCGCAAGCCTGCTTCGTTGAAGCTAGCGGCTGCGGGGAATAGCTTTGGATTGCGATCCACGCCACCACTGCCATTCACGCCAGTAGCAACTTCAAACTCATCAAAATACAGAGAATCACAACCAGCGGCCGGATCAGTTTCGAGCCTTTGAGCACCACCAGAGCGGCCCCCAGCCTAGCCCCTACAAGCTGGCCGGCGGCCATTAGCAACCCCAGCACCCAAACGACCTGTCCACCCAGAATAAAAAACAGCAGCGAGGCTATATTGCTAGTAAAATTAAGCACTTTGGTATGAGCCGTGGCTTTGGTCAGGCCATAGCCCAACAGACTGACGAAGGCGATAGCAAAAAAAGAGCCGGTTCCTGGGCCGAAGAAACCGTCATAAAAGCCTATACCCAGGCCCACTGTCAGCGCAAAGCTCTGCGGCGCTATCCGCCGCTGGACATCCTCCTCGCCCACTTGCGGTGAAAAACAAAAATAGACTGCGATCAGAATCAATAAGACGGGGATAACCGCCGTCAGGAAGCTTGGATCGATCTGCTGAACCAGTAGAGCGCCACTGGCGGCGCCGACGAAGGTGCAAAACACCATCATGCTGATCGAGCGCAGATCGACCAGACCGCGTCGAACAAAATAAAGGCTGGCGGAGAAGGAGCCAAAGCTGCTCTGCAGCTTATTGGTTGCCAACGCCTGTGCAGGTGAAAGCCCGACAAACAGCAATACCGGCAAGGCGATCAGACCGCCGCCGCCCGCTATAGCGTCAACAAATCCAGCCAGCATACCGGTGGCAAATAACAGCGCCATCAACTCGAAGCTTATAGAAAATTCCACGGCAATCTCTTCAATTTATGTCTTTGAGGTGTCTGCACTCGAACGCTTAGACTTAACGCCTCAGCAGCAATGCCCAGCGACCTAGATGCAGGATACTGGCCAACGCGGAGGCTAGATAGGTCAGTGCAGCGGCCTTGAGCAGGGTTCGTATCGCAGCGATATGCTGCTGCGGAACATATTCGCCATCAATCAATATTGGCAGCGCCTTATTGAAACTGGCATCCCATTCTTCAGGAAGGACAATCAGATAAGCCAGCACTCCGAACAGTTGCAGCAGCAAACTGAGGCCGATAGTGGCTAGAATCAACCCTGGAGATTTTAAGACCAACGCCACGATAGGCACCAGCAATAACAGCAACTCACCCGCTTTTCGAAAGCCCATCGCGAGGGGGATATATTTACGCCTGAGCAGAAAAATCCTTTCTTGGCGGTAAAACTGGATCGCATGCCCAACTTCATGGGCCGCTACCGCTACCGCTTTTAAGGAAGATCCATGATAGTTGCTGGGGCTAAGCCGAACCGCCGGGCCTTGCGGATCAAAGTGATCAGCCCCTTCATCCGTCTCTTCGACCAGAATGCCTTCAAGTTTAAAACGCTGGACTAAGTGCTCGGCTAGCTCACCCCCTGTACCCGGTATTTCATCCAGATCGGCAGCAAATTTCTTCCAGACGTGGCGCACCCAGAACTGCGGACCATAAATCAGCGCAACCAACAGTAGTGTCAGTAGAAGGTAAAGCATTAGGGCCTCTGCCTGGAAGGGTTAGTCGTTGTTATCTCCACCTTAACGACCCACCTCAATCATCCATCTCAGCCACAGGTAAAAGCACCTGTACACAGGTGCCTCTGCCAAGCGCGCTCTCGATCTCACCCCCATGGTGAGCAATAATCGAATCACAGATCGACAAACCAAGCCCCGTACCCATCCCCGGTGCGTTGGTTGTAAAACAGAGCTAACGTGACGCCAGCATCCTTACCCTTGGCATCCACCGCTTGACGCCCTCTTGCTGGCATCGTTTTGCCGCTCGATAATACACCAAACCTGTTCTAATCCAGACAGCATTCGTCGTCAATCAACAGACTCAGGATTACTGCTTAGACGCTTTGCAGTACAATCACCGCTATCGCTTTACTGCACATTATCTCGCGTTATTTTATAACCGATCGATTAACCGGAAATCTCATGGCAAAAGGCACGCTTTATATTCTATCGGCCCCATCGGGCGCTGGAAAAACCAGTTTGGTCAAGGCGCTGATCAGCCAGGACCCCCTGACCTGCGTTTCTGTATCACACACTACCCGCGCCCCACGCCCGGGCGAGATAGATGGCAAGGACTACCACTTTACCAAGCACTGCGAATTCGAGCAGATGATTGCCGATACAGATTTTCTCGAACATGCCAGGGTGTTTACCAACCATTACGGCACCTCGCGCCGCTGGGTTGAAACAGCCTTAGCCGCAGGCAACGATGTAATTCTCGAGATCGATTGGCAGGGTGCTCAGCAGGTCCGTAAACTGATGCCAGAGTCCGTTTCTATTTTTATCCTGCCACCCTCGCTAGACGCTTTACGCCAGCGACTTAACAACCGCGGCCAGGATGCTGTCGAAATCATCAATCAACGAATGGCCGAAGCCGTTAGTGAGATGTCGCACTACCAGGAGTTTGATTACCTAATCATTAACGACCAGTTCGACTTATCGCTAACAGAATTACAGGCGATTTTTATTGCCAAACGCCAACTGATCGGCCGACAGCAACAGCAATATCAACAGCTGCTCGAACAACTACTAAGTTAAAGCGTAATCACCTCTGCTATAGCTTGCCAAAACGGTTCGATTATCTGTACACTGCACGGCTATTTTTTGAATCCGTAATTAACACCTGAGGTAAGTATGGCCCGCGTAACAGTTGAAGATTGCCTAGAAAATGTCGAAAACCGTTTCGAGCTAATTATGGTTTCATCCAAGCGCGCGCGCCAGCTGGCCACCGGCGGCAAAGACCCTCTGGTACCTTGGGAAAACGACAAGTGCACCGTTGTTGCTTTACGCGAAATCGCGGCAGGGCTGATCGACGCCAGCATCCTCGAAGAGCGCCCTGTCAATGTTGAAGATCTGCTCGCAGATGCTCCAGCCGTTGTTGTCGAAGGCTAACCAATAGATCACCAGCCTTATCACTCTCCCCGCTCTCGCAGGGAGAGTTCAATTCGCGAGCATTTGGTCTTGATACTGGTATAGTCGGTTTCTATGCCAACCATTCAATCGTTATCACAACGCCTTACCAGCTACCTGGATCCCGAACAGATCAATCAAGTTCGGCGTGCCTATTTTTATGCCGAACAAGCGCACGACGGCCAACGCCGCAAGAGCGGCGAACCCTACGTCACCCACCCCTTAGCCGTTGCATCGATCCTGTCAGAAATGAAT
>TARA_R110002095_G_scaffold216598_1_pt1 | contig 20968 bp, 19 predicted proteins | sample TARA_R110002095 | Tara Oceans TARA_R110002095 (sample SAMEA4397255) | marine metagenome | biome: Polar Biome; feature: [SRF] surface water layer (ENVO:00010504); material: water (ENVO:00002006), including particulate matter (ENVO:01000060) such as... | depth 5 m | reverse complement strand
TTATATGCCTATATCCGACGTTAATCTTCACCTGCGAAGCTATAATATGCAGGGTCACGAAGGCGTCTACGACCAGGATACGATGGTCATCATCAATCCGCAGGCCTTTGGAGCAGGTTCAACCCCTCCTTTGCACACGCTTCATCCAGGTGCGCTCCTGGTGCGCCGCCAACGCCAATACCACCAACACGGACATCATTTATAACAATCGGCAATCCGCCTCCAAGAATAACCAGTCTTTCATCCATATCTCGCAACCCTTCAAGAAAGGGCTTCTCACCGATCATGCCTGCCAGTTTTCCGCTGGGCTCTCCCAGGCTTGCAGATGTAAACGCTTTTCCAAAACTGCTGTTAATGGTATGAGGGCCCGCCATTGGATGGCGCGATTGAGAGAGCAGAACGCCACTTCGGTCTACAATTGCGACCGAAACGTTAAAGCCATCATCTGAACATTTTTTTAACGCAGCATTGACGGCTTTCTGAGCCAGCTCCAAAGGCAGATAACTCTGTTTGGGTAAAGTTGAAGCGTGTAGGCTATTGAAAGCTAGCAAGGTCAGTGCTGCAACAGCAATAATTTTGAACATTACCACCCCCCCTGAATAACCATGGGACACTAAACACAAGCTAGGCTTTTGTTTATAACCAATCAACTGTTTTGTGCTTTGCTCTGGTCTACCGTGCAACGGAAAACGAAGATGGAATCTGGTCGCTACAAAGACCTGGGCCTGCAGCAAAGACTCGCAGCGTTTCTGGCCGTTGAAGAAATAGACGAGGCCGGCGGGGTTCTCGGGAAAGAAGTCGAACTGATTATTCGCAACACAAGTGGATCCTGTCGGACTCGGCCGAGCACAGTCCTATAACGGGCACGTTTTTGTCGCAGCATATAGCGTGATGCGCTCGGGTCAAAGGATATAGAAAAGCGATAGCGCCCACAGGGTCAGCGCAGCGCCGGCCGCGAGAACATACACCCCGTTCCAGCCCAATCCGGCCCTCAGGGGTGACACTCCGCCCAAGGACGCAGCCAGCATGACGGAAGCTGTGAATGGTGAGGTCGCGCCGCTCAGCGCCCATCCGGCTGTGATCGCCACGACCATCGCCGTAGGTGGAATTCCCATAACCTCGGGCGAAGGCAGAATGGGCACCAACAGCGAAACGGCGAGGATTGGATTCATGCCCAGCTGCCCGGTAACGGGGATGATCCAAACCATCGCGGCGACAATGATCCAAGGCGGGATCGTTGTCAGATCAAGCCCTTGTGCCTGCACCAGCGGCACCAGCAGAAATGCTCCCAGGCTGCCGATAAAGCCCGCCATGAACAGCAAGACGATCTCACCGCGATAACTGGGCAGCTCGCGCGTGACGAACAGCAAAGCGCGCTGCCGGACGTTGACGCTGCGCGTCAAGCCAACCGGGGGTTGTTGCATTGCAATCCACAGAATGGCAATGACTGGAATCAGCGACATGACCGCACCGATCACCTCGACTCCCGTGACGGTATGCAACAACGCGACGCCGACCAGCACAAGACCCAGCAGCACCAGCAATGGACGCAACTGCGTCACCCATCGCTCTGTCTCCAGCGGGCGCGTATTCGATTTCACTTGCGGCTTGTAAAGTGCGTCCAGACTCCATCCGATCACCAGCATCATCAGCGCGCTGACCAGCCCCGGCAGAGCAGCAGCACCCCAGCTTGCACCCGGCACAACGGACACGCTGATGATCATCGAAAACCCCAGGGGCGACCAACACAGGGTGGACGCAAAGCCCCGCTGGATCGCGATCATCATGCGGCGGGTGCGTTGCCTGCGGATTTCAGGGTCCGGCTCGCGCGCCGCACTTTCGGTCGCCAAGATCCCCAGCAACGATATTGAGCCATAAAGCAGAACCAGCGCGAACAGATGCCCGCCGATGGTCAGTGCGGTGTAGCGCAACCCCGAACGCTGCCGTGCAAGGAAACGCCCGCATTCGACGATTGCCGGCGCGCTTATGGCGGCATTGCGGATCGCCGTCAGGGCTGCAAACAACGCCATCACCATCGCACCGCGCTCTGCCGCTAATGCGGTCGCTGCCATCCACCCCGTATTCGTCAGCGCGGCCCAAAGCACCAATGCGATCGCGATCAGCACGAACACGACCCGAGAGGCGCGGACGCCAAAGCTGAAAATAGCGACTGCGATCGCGGCCAACACCGAAGCCGCCACTGCGAATGCGGAATGGCCAGTATATTCGAATAAGACCATCACGAAGACGACCCCAACTGGCAGAAAGCCGGCCAAGGCAAAATAACGCGAGGGTTTTAATATGGTCATTCAGGCTGTTTCTTCGCCTCCGGAAATTGGGAAACCGTGCATTTATTCTGACACCTGGGGAAACGCAATGGGTTGGTCAGGTGACCGGATAAAACCAGTACGGGTGATCAGAACTTGCAGAAGGCGCAACTAACTCATGATGAGACGACAAGAGGCCCTCCGTCTTTCAGACACATTCGCTCCGAATTCATGTCCCCTACCTTGTTTATTCCCAGCAACGCCATATTTCGCTCGATCTCTGCTGAGAGCAATTTCACGGCATGACTGACACCCTCCTCGCCGGCATAAGCAGCTGCATAATTGAAGGAGCGGCCGACAAACACAAATCTGGCACCCAAACCCAGCGCCTTAAGCACATCACTGCCCCGCCGGAACCCGCTGTCGATCATTACCGGCAGGCTCACAGTGTTCACGATTGCACCCAGAACATTCATCGGTGCGATGGCACCGTCGAGCTGACGCCCACCATGGTTAGAAACAATAATGCCATCAGCACCTGCAGCTTCCGCCTTGAGGGCATCCTGTGGGTGCAGTATGCCCTTAACGATCAGTTTCCCAGTCCAGAGCCTGCGAACCAGCGCCAGGGACTCCCAGTTCAAGTGGCTTCTACCAGAAAAGTCCCGATTAACGTTTTTTGAAATGACCGGGATGCCACGTGTTGCGTAGTTGTTCTCAAAATGCGGCACGCCGAAATTTATCAGGGTTTTGATGAAGGTGCCAAATAGCCACCGTGGCCGCAGCAAGCCATCCATGAATAAACGCAGACTGGGCCGCAATGGCGATGAGAAACCGCTACGAACATGATTCTCACTATTGGGCGGAACCGGGTAATCAACCGTGATTACCAGATTCTTGAATCCCGACTTTTCAACGCGTGCAAGCAGTGCTTCGATGCCTTCCTCATCACCGGGTAGATACGCTTGGAACCAATCTGTGCCATTTGGCCCACTGACATCCTCCATGGGAATCAGCGAGGTGCCACTCATGATCATAGGAATGTTGGCTTTAGCTGCCCCCTCAGCCAATACCTTGTCGCCACGATAGGCCGAAAGGGCGCTGATTCCCATGGGAGCAATACCAAAGGGCGCAGCGTACTGCTTGCCGAAAAGCTCCGTCTGCAGTGAGACCTTCGAGACATCAACGAGCGCACGTGGCAGGAAACAGTAATTATCGAAAGCGCTCCGGTTGGCGTACAGCGTCTTGCCATCTTCTGCTGCGTTGGAGATGTAACCGAAGATGGGACGTGGAAGATGTCCTCGTGCGGCTTTTTCAAAATCATGCAGATTCAGAATTGAGGCCAATCGCCTGTGCTGATCTTTCATCCAAAGTTCCTTGTGATGTTACTTGGCCAACAGAACCTGCTCATTGACCGCGTTCCTCGGTGATTTACCCTGTAACGCCAGAATCAGGTTCTCAACGGCGAGTTTGGCCATCGCCGCGCGGGTTTCGTGAGTAGCTGAGCCAATATGAGGCAAGGCGACAACATTCGGCATCTGCAGGAGAGGAGATTCAGCGGACACCGGCTCTTCCTCAAATACATCGAGACCAGCGCCACCAAGCTGACCTTCGTTAAGCGCAGCGATCAAAGCAGCTTCATCAACCACCTTACCTCGAGCAATATTGATCAGGATCGACGAGGGCTTCATCTTCAAAAATGCGGCGGCGCCAATCATGTGATGAGTTTCGGCCGTCAACGGCACGGTGATACAAACGAAATCCGACTGGGCCAAGAGTTCGTCCATATCGCAACGCAGGGCGCCGAGCTCTTTTTCAAGGGCTGGTTTAGGCGATGAATTGGAATAAAGCACGCGCATACCAAAACCGAGTGCACCACGCCTGGCAACGGCGGCACCTATGCGCCCCATACCAATAATACCCAGGACTTTACCGTGCACATCACGACCATACAGCGGTTTGTCGATATGTCCCACCCAGTTGCCCAGCTTGACGAGGTCGGCCAACTCCACCACACGACGAGCGGTCGACATGATCAGCGCAAACCCGGTGTCAGCAGTTGTTTCCGTAAGCACATCGGGAGTATTGCAGAGCAGTATTCCGCGTCGCGTAAGTTCATCCAGCGGAAGATTGTCATAGCCTACGGAAATAGTTGAAATCACTTTCAGATGGGGCGCCTCGTCCAGAATCTCTCTGTTGATGACGAGTTTCCCACCTATCAGGCCATGGGCGCTGCGCATAGCCCTGATATAGTCCTGCTGATTGTCCCGCCCCAGGGTATCGAAATAATTCACATGGAACAGCTGGCGTAAACGCGCCAGGTGATCTTCGTCCATACGACGCACTACAACAACGCGTTGTTTCATACACTAAACCCCTGTGGACTGCAGATCGGGCATTTCAAAATGCTCCGCGTCCAATAGAGAAAAAAGTTCTTTACTCTTATCGGCACTAAGCTCGACTAAAGGCGGCCGGATTCTAAGCCAGTCTTTTTCGCCGCTATAATGACCTGTTGCCGCCTTAAGGGCGGGAACCATCTGGAACTGCTCGAACACAGCGCGAACACGGTTAAGACTGGCTTGTTGTTCATCCGCATCAGGCTGCCGCCACGTTTTTCCCAACCTGGCTATTGCCTCAGGGTTAACGTTAGCCGTAGCACTGATGCAGCCAGCGCCGCCCGCTCTCAATGTCGTGAGTAAAAAACGTTCACTCCCTGCGTAGACCTGAAAACCTTGTTCAGAAAATTTATCGATTAATGCCTGAGTATTCGACCAGTCACCGGAACTGTCTTTGATGCCAACAACGGTGCTCGGGTAGGCCTTGATGAGACGTTCTACCAGCTGCAGACTAATCGAAACCTGAGCAACCGGCGGAATGTGATAGAGGTAAACGCGCAATCGGGCATCGCCGATGCGTTCAATAACTTCAGCATAGTAGCGAAACAGACCCTCGTCCGAGACGCCCTTGTAGTAGAAGGGCGGCAGCATCAACACGCCAGCACAGCCTAGCTCCACAGCACGACGGGACAGTGTCACCGTATCACCTATTGAGCAACTTCCGGTGCCCGGCATGAGCCGATCGGCAGGGATGCCGGCGGCCACCAGCGCCTCCAGCAACTCCAGCTTCTCGACTACGGTCAGCGAATTTGCCTCCGAATTGGTACCAAACACCGCCAGACCGACCCCCTGAGATATTAACCAGCGACAATGACTCACCAGGCGCTCGACATCCGGGCTGAGATCACTGCCGAAAGGGGTAATCACGGGTGACCATACGTTTCCTTGTGACATGGACATACTCATCTCCATGAATCAATTGCATAACGTGTCAAGACATCTTCATCGAACCCAAAGCCCAGACCCGGCGTCTGGGGCAGCTTGAGACGCCCACCATCGAATTCGAGCTGGGTGTCGATGAGTTTGCGGAAATTCAGCACTTCGTCATCGGCGAAAAACTCCACCATCGCAGCGTTCGGTGTAGATGCCACCAGATGAATATGCAGATCGTGAAACCAATGGGGAAAGATTTCGACACCGTAACTGGCTGCGGTCGCCGCGATGCGTCGGAACTCGGTAATGCCGCCACAGACGGCCGCATCGGTCTGCAAAATCATGGCTGCCTCTTTATCGAGCAGTTCCTTGAAACGCCAGCGTCCAGCCTCTATTTCGCCGGTTGCAACTGGCACCGGCGTGCGCGCAGCAAGACGACGATGGTTATCGATATCATCCGGGCTGAACGGCTCCTCGATCCAATACGGTGAATAGGGTTCGGCCATACGCATAAACCGGAGCGCCGATGGCAGATCCGACCAGGCATTGTTGGCATCCAGCATAACCAGCACATCGGAACCCACGGCCTCACGAACCGCGGCCAGTCGCGCTTCTTCTCCGGCCAGGTCTTCACGGCCGACCTTCATTTTGACGGCCTTGAAGCCCTTCGCCACATAGCCTTTCATTTCCTCCGCCAGTTTTTCCGGCGTTTTTCCCTCAAGGTAGTAACCGCCGCTGGCGTAGGCCGGCACACTGTCGGTTTCGGTAGCACCGAGAAATTTATAGAGCGGCAGATTGGCAGCCCGCGCATTGCGGTCCCATAGCGCCATGTCGATGATGCTAATTGCCCGCATGACGGACCCAGTACGTCCGTGCAGAAGCGACTCCTGATACATCTCCTGCCAGAGTCCTTCTACCCTGTGGGTATCCTCTCCGATCAGAATCGGGCCCAATAGATCCCTCACGGCTTGAGTGACTAACGCACCTGCGTTGTTTCCGCCGTAGCAAAAGCCAATGCCTTTCAGTCCGTCGTCACCCGTCACCTCGACCAACGCATATTCACGTTTGAGCACTTGGCGATTCGAGAAGCTGGTTGGATTAATAAGCGGAACATTCACAGTTCTCGCCCGAATCTCGGTAATACGTGCCATTACGATTCTCCTTAAAGTTGTTTTTGGTGCTCAGTTTTTTGCAGGTCGCTGACGGCGTAACGTTTTGATCCAACCGAACAAGGGGGTAGCCTGAAACACAGACAAGGTGGCGATGAACAAGAGCACGATGGCAATTGGACTATCCAGGAAGACCGCAAAGCTGTGATTGCCGATCAACATCGACTGATGGAAACTGTTTTCCATCACCGGCCCCAGGATCAAGCCAATCACCATGGGTGCTGGCGAAACGCCGGCTTTACTAAGCCAGTAACCGAAGAGTCCAAAACCCAGCATCAGACCAACATCAAAGATGCTGTTGTTGATGGCGAAAGAGCCAATAATGCACAACGTAATGATGGTGCAAGCGACGAATGCATCAGGTACTTTGGTCACGCTGACGCATGCCTTGGTGAACATCAGTCCAACCAGCAGCAAGCCGACGTTGGCGAAGATGACCGCCCAGATCAGTGTATAGGTCACATCACCGTAGTCGGTCAGCAGATTGGGGCCCGGCAGAATGCCCTGCACCATCAATGCCCCGAGCAGAATAGCCGTAGAAGAACTACCGGGAATGCCCAGCGCAATAGTAGGAATCAGCGCACCGCCGACTACCGCGTTATTGGCGGACTCTGGCGCCGCAACCCCAGCAATGTCGCCCTTGCCAAAACGGCTCTTATCTTTGGCAAACCGTTTGGCTTCGTTGTAGGCAAACCAGCTTGCTGTATCGCCGCCAGTTCCGGGAATCACACCCACAATGATGCCGATACATCCGGACCGTAGAATATTGGGCATCAATTGCTTGAGCTCACGAAAGCTGGGGATCAAGCGATCGGCTATTTTGCTGGCGATCTTCGCGGCTCCATTGGATTTCTCGATCAACCTCAGCGCTTGTGGAATGGAGAAAAGTCCAATCAACGCCACCACGAACTCAACCCCGGAAAACAGGTTGATCTGGCCAAAGGTCATACGTGGCGTCCCAGTGAGAAAATCCATTCCCACGGTGCTCACAAGTAAACCCAAAGCGCCAGACAGTAGCCCACTGATCATCGAACCCTGGGCAAGCGAGCCGATGATCGTGATACCCAGCACCGCAATTGCAAACATTTCCACCGGACCGAACTCAAGCACAACAACGCCTAGCAGCGGCGCCACCGTCAGCAGCGCCAGTCCGCTCATGAGGCCTCCGGCGAAGGATGCAAACAGTGAAACTCCCAACGCCCTGCCTGCCTGACCCTGCCGCGACAGCGGGTAGCCGTCCAGCACTGTCGCTGCTGCTGACGGGGTGCCCGGAGTTCGCAGCAAAATAGCCGAGATCGAGCCACCATAGGATGCGCCAACGTAGAGCGCCGCAAGCATGCTAAGACCCGACGCCGGGTCCATGTTGTAAGTGAGCGGCAGCAACAATGCCAATGCCATGGTTGCAGACAGGCCAGGCATAGCCCCAACGAAAAGGCCCAGTAATGTACCGCCAAGAATCAGCGAGATATTCGTCAATGTGATGACATTAACCAGTCCCACAACGATCAGAGAAGTATCCATGATCAATCAACCCCATTCAGGCATCAAAAGTAGTTGTCAGAAAAACGTCGGGAGAAGAGGTATGGGGAGCCCAAGAAAGGCAATGAAAACGATGCAGATGACGGCGACCACCGCAGCGATACCTATGAGCGAAAAGGCGACCGAAACCGTACGTGTTACCCACAGCGCAGCCAGCATGAAAGCTACCGTAGAGAGTAGGTAGCCAGCGTAATTGATGATTGCCGCATAGATGATGGCCAGCACAAATGTGATGAAAACGGCCAATAAGCGGCCAGGTGCTTCGCTCTTGTCGCCATTGGTATCATCATTTAAATGGGCGTCTCTGGACTCCACAGCCACAGTACGATGGCGGCGTAAACTGACCAGTTCCTGAGCAACTATACCCAGTGACAACAGCGCTACCGCCATCGAGTATATAAGAGGCATCTGAGCCGCCTGATCAGGATATCCCGCGGCGTCGATTGAAAAAACCACCGCGATACCTACGCCAAAAATCCCCAGAACCAAGCGACTCGTGTTCATTGCGTTACCTCGTCCAATTTCTGAGAAAGAGCTGGGTATCAGACCTATTTGGCAACGTCGCTCTTGATCTCTTTCCAGATTTTCTTGTAATCGGTTTCCATGCTTTTCATCATCTGAAGATAGTCATCACCAGTGACGATATCGAGAACAAGCGCCCGCTCCTTTGCAATGGTCTTGAACTCTTCGTTCTCTTTGAGAGATTCAAATGCAGCTATCAGTTCTTCGCGGGCTTTTTCAGGGATACCAGCAGGCGCGCTGTAGCCACGCGAGGAACCAGCTACCACGTTGATGTCTTTTTCCACGAGCGTTGGTACGTCAGGCAAAAAGTCGACACGCTCTTTGGTGAATATCGCAAGAGCTCTCAAGTTGCCGGCCTCAATGTGGCCATAAACGTTGCCTAAATTATTGAAACTGGCGTCGATCTTGCCGCCCATAGCTGCGGTAGCTGAGGGGCCATCGCCCTGAAAAGGCACGCTCCGAAATTTTACATCAGCAGCCTGTTCAACAAAGATGGCGGAAAAGAAATCGTCACCTCCAACACCGGAGTTACCGACGGTTATCCTGCCAGGGTTTTTCTTGGCAGCCGCGAATAAATCTTCAACGGTCTTGAAAGGGCTGTCGCTGGGCACGACGATAATACCTGGGTCAGTGACTACATTGGCAATGGGCGTAAGCTCATCGAGTGAATAGGTAATCGCGTCGTTCATGATGTAGTTAGTCATCAGCATCGGGGTATTGGTGATGCTGATCGTGCCGCCATCTTGCTTTGATTGCTTCGCCAGGCGCGTCCAGGCAATGGCACCGGCTGCGCCGGGAATATACTGATTTACCATGTCGACGCCGAGCAACTTGGTCAGGAAGGGCTGGGTCAGCTGGGCAAGAGCGTCGCTACCCCCGCCCGCTTTGAAGCCCTGCAAGACTGTAATTTCATCGCCTGCCGAGTACTCGGCATTAGCGGCAATTGGGGCAGTGGCAACTGCCAAAGCCAGGATAGATGCGCTGAGAAGTTTCATCTTGATACCCTTCTTCATTGTTGTATTTATTGTGTACTCATGCAGAGTATTTCTTTTCCAACAGGATTGTCAATAATATTATTAACAGTCATACTGCAGCTTGAAACCACGAATAATAAGCAACATGCGCTCCAACAGAGCGCTCAGTCAGGAGAATCTCATGAGCCGCGACGGTTCCAAACAAGGCATGTCCACCCGTTTGACGAGCTATGGTGATGAAGGGTTTTCCCTTTTTCTGCGCAAGGCCTTTATCAAGGGTATGGGGTATAGCGACGACGCACTGTCGCGACCGATCATTGGCATTGCCAACACCTACAGTGGCTACAACGCCTGCCATGGCAATGTTCCAGGACTGATAGAGAGTGTGAAACGTGGCGTCATGCTTGCCGGTGGCTTACCGATCGAGTTCCCGACCATCTCGCTTCACGAGTCCTTCTCCCATCCTACAAGCATGTATCTGCGCAATCTCATGGCCATGGATACCGAAGAGATGATTCGGGCTCAGCCTATGGATGCAGTAGTACTGATAGGAGGCTGTGACAAGACGGTACCTGCCCAGCTTATGGCTGCAGCCAGTGCAGGCACCCCGGCCATCCAGTTAGTTACCGGGCCGATGCTGGCCGGTTCGCATCGTGGTACACGCGTGGGCGCCTGCACCGATTGTCGACGCTATTGGTCCTCCTATCGGGGCCAGGAAATTGACGACCAGGAAATTGCCGAGGTTAACGACAAGCTCGTGCCCACGGTAGGCACCTGCTCCGTGATGGGCACCGCCAGCACCATGGCCTGTCTGGCAGAAACACTCGGCATGATGCTGCCCGGCAGCGCCACCGCGCCGGCCGTGTTTGCTGACCGCCTGCGGTTTGCCGAACAAACCGGTACCGAAGCGGTTCGCATTGCTCTGGAAAAGGTAACGCCCGAAACCATCATGACGCCGGCAGCCTTCGAGAATGCTCTGCGGGTGTTGCTCGCACTGGGCGGCTCGACCAATGGCCTGATTCACCTGACCGCCATCGCTGGTCGTATGGGCATCGACATTGATCTCGCAGCGTTTGACCGGATGAGTCGTGAAACACCGGTGTTGGTCGACCTCAAGCCGTCGGGCGAGCACTACATGGAAGACCTGCACCATGCCGGAGGCCTTGCTGCAATGCTGCGCGAAATCCGCCCGCTGCTGCATACCGATGCGATAACCATTAACAAGCGCACCTTGGGTGAGAATATCGATTCAGTCCCTGTCATTCTGAATCAGAAAGTTGTCCGCCCGCGTGAGAACCCCGTGTTTGCTCAGGGCGGCATAGCGGTGCTAAAAGGCAACCTGGCGCCCAATGGCGCTATCATCAAGCAGTCGGCGGCTTCAGCTCAGTTAATGAAACACACCGGGCGCGCTGTGGTTTTCACGTCGATGGAGGACTTGGTCAATCGCATTGATGACCCGGACCTTGACGTTCATCGCGATGACGTGCTGGTACTGCAAAACATTGGACCCAAAGGCGCGCCTGGCATGCCCGAAGCAGGCCTGATTCCGATCCCCAGGAAGCTCGCATCACAGGGGGTCAAGGACATGGTGCGCATATCCGACGGGCGTATGAGTGGCACCGCCTCTGGCACTATCGTGCTGCATGTTTCACCGGAAGCCGCCAATAACGGGCCTCTCGCGCTAGTGCGCGATGGCGACCTGATTGAGCTGGATGTTGAGAACCGGGTTATCGCTTTAAAGGTTAGTGACCATGAACTCGACAAGCGCCGCCAGGAAACATCCTGCGAAACGCCTACAGAGAACGTGCTTGGTTACAGAAAGATGTTTCTGGAGCAGATACTGCAAGCCGAAGAAGGATGCGATTTCCGTTTCAGCCGCCCTGCCCAGACGTCCAAAGTTCCACGATAAGGCCAGATGTAGGGGACTGACATAAGTTGGTACACTGACTAGCGTCAAATGCGAAAATTTTGACGCTAGTCTCCAGGCACATGATAAATAGTCACTCAGCACGTCCGACGGATACGTACCCATGATAGAACTTGAGACCCGAGAACATGAACAACAAGCATTACCACTCGGTGTCGATGACATCGTCGCTGCTGTAGAAGAAGACATAGTGCTGGGACGCCTTCACCCCAAAGAACGATTGGTCGAGGAAGACCTGATTGAGCGCTTTGACTGCAAACGCCACATTGTCCGTCAAGCACTGTTCCAACTCGAAGGTATCGGCCTGATTGAACGCATCAAAAATCGTGGGGCGTTCGTTAAAGCCTATTCCCCCAAAGAAGTCGAGGACCTGTACGCCATACGTGAAATTCTCGAACTGGCGGGCGCATCATTCATTCCGTTGCCAGCCCCGCCCAAAATGATCGAAGAACTTGAGGATATACACCGCCTCTACACTGACGCGGTAGAACATCAGGATCTGCGTGGTGTATTTCGTCTGAATATTGCTTTTCACCGCGCCCTGTTTTCCCTTACCGGGAACGCTCTACTGTCCGAGACTATTAACGAATTCGCCCAAAAGGCTCATGGCATTCGTTTTATCGCCATTACGGATACCAAAAGTCTCATGCGGGCCAGAGACGATCACCAGGCGATGATCGATGCCATTAAGCAGCAAGATCGCGCCCGGCTCTGCGAACTCTGTCGCGATCACATTCTGCCCTCGAAAGAGATTTACATTGATTTGTATCGAAAACGGTTCAAATGACAGCCAATCAGCGGGTTTGCCAAAGGCTGACACATCTACCCTGACAAACCCTAAACACGGAAGAGTGCTCGCCTTCTTTTCATACTTACCCAAAAGGGACACACACTATGGCCGTAAAAGACCCATTCCATCTCGCCATACAGGTTCGCGATATTGACGAAGCCCGCCGGTTCTATGGTGACTTTCTGGGCTGCCCTGAAGGCCGCTCATCCGACAGCTGGGTCGATTTCGACCTTTACGGTCATCAGTTTGTCTGCCATCTCAACCCTGCATTAAAAGAGAAACCCGCGGGCAGCCATAAAAACCCGGTGGACGGCCACGGCGTGCCAGTTCCACACTTTGGGGTGGTGCTGGAAATGGATGCATGGAACACCCTAGCCGCGAAACTTCGCGAACACGGGGTGGCTTTCGAAATTGAGCCTTACATACGCTTCAAAGGTGAGCCCGGTGAGCAAGCCACCATGTTTTTCTACGATCCGTCCGGCAATGCCCTGGAGTTCAAGGCCTTCAAGGATCGCGAAACACAGCTGTTCCGAACGAACTGAGTCGCCATGATGCCTGAAGAAGCAGCAACAACTTTTGGGGCTGCTTTGCCCTGAATCTTCTCACGATCGCTAAAGTGCTGGATTGCGAGCGCCATCAGAATCTGCTCCTGCTGCGATGAAAGATCGTCGGCAAACAGCGAACAATGTCTGATCAGTCGGTGAGCGTTTTCATCAGCTCATAGAGCGACGACTTTGCCTCGTAGCCTACGCCAGGAATGTCCGGCAGCCCAACGTAACCATCGATCACGTCAATTCCATCCGCGAAACCGCCAAAAGGCTGGAACACATCAGGGTAGCTCTCATTGCCGCCCAGGTGTAAACCCGCGGCGATATTCAGCGACATCTGGTGACCACCGTGCGGCACTACCCTCCGCGATGACCAGCCCATGGATTCCATGACGTCCAGCGTACGCAGGTATTCCACAAGCCCATACGACAAGGCGCAATCGAATTGCAGCCAGTCTCGGTCTGGCCTCATTCCGCCGTACCGCAACAGGTTACGCGCATCCTGGTGGGAGAACAGATTTTCGCCGGTGGCCATTGGAAGGTCGTAATGCGCTGCCAGTTCGGCCTGCAGTGCGTAGTCGAGTGGGTCGCCCGCTTCTTCATACCAGAATAGCTTGTAGGGCCTCAGTGCCTCTGCATAAGCGATGGAGGTCTCGATATCGAAGCGCCCATTGGCATCAACCGCTAACCTGCTGCCATCACCGACCACGTCGATCACGGCTTCGATCCTCGCAAGATCCTCCTGCAGCGAGGCACCACCGATTTTCATCTTCACAACGTTGTAGCCGCGATCCAGGTAGCCACGCACTTCGTCTTGTAATTTCCCGTGGTTCTTGCCGGGATAATAATAGCCACCCGCTGCATAAACCCAGACTTTCTCGTCATGCACACCCCCACGGTACCTGTCCGCCAGGAGTTTATAGAGTGGTACGCCTGCGATCTTGGCAACCGCGTCCCAGACCGCCATGTCGATGGTGCCCACCGCGACGGAACGTTCGCCATGTCCGCCTGGTTTTTCATTCGTCATGAGCGCTTGCCAGATGGCGAAAGGATCGAGGTTATCGTTGGCCTCGTCAACCAGAGTCGCGGGATCCGCCTCCAGCACACGAGCAATGAAGCGGTCCCGCATCAGTGCCCCCTGACCATAGCGACCATTGGAATTAAACCCGTATCCGATGACCGGCTTACCGTCCCGAACCACATCCGTGACGACTGCTACAACGGAACAGGTCATCTTGGAGAAGTCGATATAGGCATTGGCCATTGGTGAGGCAATTGAGACCGTTTTTTCGCGAATATCCGTGATACGCATTGCGTCTTTCCTCAGTCCAGCGCGTCAGCAATTGACTTACCGCACGCTGCCGTACCGGCAGTACCACCCAGATCGCCGGTACGCAGGCCAGGTTCGGCCAGTACCCGCTCAATTGCACGAAGAATGCCAGCCGCCGCCTCGGGATGCCCCAGGTGATCAAGCATCATCGCGCCTGCCCAAATCTGCCCGACCGGATTGGCGATTCCTTGCCCGGCAATGTCCGGGGCAGAACCGTGGACCGGCTCGAACAGTGACGGGAACTTGCGCTCCGGGTTGATGTTCCCCGAGGGCGCAATGCCAATGGTGCCGGTACAGGCAGGGCCGAGGTCTGACAGAATGTCTCCGAACAGGTTCGAGGCAACGACAACGTTAAATCGATCCGGGTGCAGGACAAATAACGCGGTGAGAATATCAATGTGGTATTTATCGACGGTGACACCGGGATAGGCCTTGGCCATTTCGGCCACACGCTCGTCCCAATAGGGCATGGTGATGGAGATTCCGTTCGATTTTGTGGCCGAGGTCAAGCGACCGCCGCGCCGCTCTGCAAGGTCGAACGCATAACGCAGAATCCGGTCAACGCCCGTACGGGTCATGACCGTTTCCTGCATCACGATTTCACGCTCGGTACCGGGAAACATTTTGCCGCCGATCGAGGAATACTCCCCTTCGGTATTCTCGCGCACGATCATCATATCGATGTCGCCTGGTTTGCGGCCTGCCAGAGGCGATGGCACGCCGGGCATCAGGCGTGCGGGACGCAGACTCACGTACTGGTCGAATTCACGCCGGAACTGGATCAACGAACCCCATAGCGAAACATGGTCCGGTACCGTATCGGGCCACCCGACCGCACCAAAAAAAATCGCATCATGCCCGGCAACCTGGTCCTTCCAGTCATCCGGAAGCATCTTGCCGTGGATCTGGTAGTATTCGCAGGAAGAGAACTCGAAGTCGGTGAACGCGATATCAAAACCGTATTTCGAGGCGGCAGCTTCCAACACCCGCACCCCTTCGGGCATGACTTCCTTGCCGATCCCGTCGCCGGGGATTACCGCAATTTTCATCGTACTGGCTGACATGGTCGGCTCCTTAGTTGTTGCGAATCGCGGCAATCACCGCCTCGGTTACCTGATCGGTCGTGGCGCTGCCACCCAGGTCGGGTGTATGCAGGCCCCGGTCGGCCGTAACCATTTCAACAGCATTCATCATGCGCCTGGCGGCGGCAGCCTCACCGAGGTGCTCGAGCATCATCGATGCACTCCAGAAAGTGCCAACCGGATTGGCGATGCCCTGCCCGGTAATGTCGAAGGCTGAGCCGTGAATGGGTTCGAACATGGACGGCGTTGCGCCTTCGGGATTGAAATTCGCGGTCGGTGCAATACCAATCGAGCCCGCCAGGGCCGCCGCCAGGTCCGAGAGGATGTCTGCATGCAGGTTGGTGGCGACCACCGTGTCGATGGACTGCGGCTTCATCGTCATCCGCACGGTCATGGCATCAACCAGCATCTTGTCCCATTTCACGTCCGGATAGTCGCCGGCGACTTCAGCGGCCACTTCATCCCAAAGCACCATGCCGTAGCGCTGCGCGTTGGATTTTGTGACCACCGTCAACAACTTGCGTGGCCGGGACCGGGCCAGTTCGAAGGCATAGCGCATGATTCGCTCGACGCCGACTTTAGTGAATATCGACACCTCGGTAGCCGTCTCGTGGGATTGTCCACGATGGCTACGGCCACCCTGCCCGGCATATTCACCTTCAGAGTTCTCGCGCACAATCACCCAGTCCAGGTCACCGGGGCCCACGCCGTCCAGCGGGCTTTTTATACCCGGCAGTATCCGCGTCGGCCGGACGTTGGCGTACTGGTCGAGCGGCTGACAGATTCCCAGCCTCAGCCCCCACAATGTCAGGTGATCGGGCACGTCCGGCGCGCCCACTGCGCCAAACAGAATGGCATCGAAGGCCAGGAGTTGGTCGGGACCGTCTGCTGGCATAAACGTGCCTTCGCGCTTGTAGCGATCGCTACCCCAGTCGAAGCCCGTCACATCCAGCGTGAAGCCGCCATCGCTTTCGGCCAGCGCCGTCAGCGCACGCAGACCCGCGTCAATCACTTCAATGCCGATACCATCCCCCGGGATGGCCGCAATCTTGTAGGTTTTCATCGTTATTCTCCTTAGAAAAACAGTCCCATCGGCATCCGTAACAGCAACACGTCAGCCATCAGCCACCAGAAGCCGGCCACCACCGCAACAGCGGTGATCGCGCGAATTAACCAGGTCTTGGCAGGACAGGTTTCGTGTTCGGCGAGCACCATCATCGTGCCGAACGCCGCCAGCCCAGCGACAAAGAATCCAAGCACCGGAATGAGAAATACCCACAGACCGAAGACGATGCCGAGCAGTATCCGACGCGTGGTCGAGGCGGCGGGATCACCCCCCTTCGACGGACTCCCCTTTCGCAGGAGTGCGAAAACGACCAGGCCGATGGAAAACACCACCAGCAGGACCGAGATGGTGGCGGGGAATACCGAGCCCATCGATGACATGGCTTCGGTGCCCATGTAAGCCGTGATACCGATCGCCGCAAATACTACGGCAAGCAGGATCGCGCCCGTATCCAGGGCCCTGGCACTATCCCCGTTGGCACTATCCGGTTTGGCCGTATCCGGTGTGGCCGACGTCGGAGGGATATCCGTCGGGTGTGCTTCGGCCGCCATCGCCCGCTCGGTCAGGGGTGGTATATGGCGTTTGCGGGCACGCCATTCGGCAAAGAATGGATAGCCCAGGGTCAGCAGCGCGGCCAGAATGATGCCGATACTGATGGGCCGACCGAAGAACATGCCGCTGATATTATGGGTGGCGTTGCCGATCAGGTAAGTCTGGACGAAGCCCTGTTCAGCGATCTGCCCCAGCACCAGCCCCAGAACGATCGGCGACGGGGCGAACCCATAGCGGTTGAGCACCCAGGCCACCACCCCAAGACCTAACATCATTTGGGTATCGTTAATGTTGGAATGAATGGCAAAAGAGCCCACCACCGTCATGAAAGCAACGGTCGGCACCAGCAGTGATTTCGGAAAGGAGACCACTGATTTGTACGCATATCGCCCAATCAGCAACCCCGCGGGCAACATCAGCACCGTGGCGATTAACAGCCCGAAGATGAACGTATAGACGACCTGGGACTCGCTATTGAACAGCGTCGGCCCGATCTTGATGCCCTGGACCAGCAGTGCACCCAGGATAATGGCATCCGGTGGTGTGCCGGGAATGCCCAATACCAGCGTCGGAATAAAGCCGCCCCCGACGGTGGCATTGTTCGCCGCCTCGGTGGCAATCACGCCATCCGGCTCACCCTTGCCGAAATTTGCGCTGTACTTCGATGAACGCCGCGCCTCGGTGTACGACACCAGCCCGGCAATAGACCCCCCGGCGCCGGGGAGAATGCCAATGACTGTGCCGATGACTGACGACCGGATTACGTTGAATTTCGATCGCCAGGCAATCCCCATCGCCTCACGCAACCGGATGCCGTCTTTCTCGATGTCACTGTTGATTTTCAGGTGCGCGGCGCGAGTTGCAACCAGGTCGAGGATAACCGGCACGCAGTAGAGCCCAATCAGCGCCGAGGTAATATCGATCCCGCCCAGCAACGCCGGGCTGTCCAGGGTATAGCGCACATCGCCACCGACAACGGCAACGCCCACCATCGACAGCAGCAGCCCGAGACAGGCCCCGACGAGCCCCTTGAGCGTATTTCCGACAGAGAGTGCGGAAATCAGTGTGAGCCCGAAAACAGCCAGCCAGAAATACTCGGGCGGACCGAAAACCAGCGCAACCTTTGCCAGCGGTGGCGCAAGCAGCAGTAGCGCGATCGCGCCAACCATGCCACCGAAGACCGAAGCCAGGTTCGCCAGTGTTATCGCCAGCCCTCCATCACCCCTGCGGGCCATCGGATAGCCGTCAAAGGTCGTCGCGATAGCCGAGGGCGTTCCTGGCGTATTGACGAGAATTGCTGCGAAGGCCCCGCCGTAGATTGCCCCGGTATAGATCGCGCCAAGTGCGATCAGCCCGGAGGCGGGCTCCATGGAAAACGTGAAGGGAACCAGCACGGCTACCGCCATCGTGGCCGAAAGCCCCGGTAGCGCCCCAATGACTGTGCCCAGAACCACACCTATTAGTGCGAGCATGAGGTTAAACGGCGTCAGTGCATCGAGTAAGTAGCCGAGCAGTTCCATGCTACTGCTCCTTAGTTGCCAATCCCGAGCGCGGCAGCGCTCTTGGCATATTCTGCCTTCATCTTTTTCATGAACGCCGGCATCTGGCCATAGCCAATGTCGGTCAGTACAAAACCACCGTCTTCCATTTTCTTGATGAAGTCAGGATCGTGATTGATCTCGGTCACGATATCCGAAATACGCTGGCGCATTCCCTCGGAGGTGGAATCCGGCACAGCAACCCCCCGATAAGCCCCTCCCACAATGTCGAGCCCCAGCTCCTTGAACGTCGGAACGTCCGGGAAGGCGGGCAAGCGCTTTTCCGAGGCAACCGCCAGCATGCGCAGCGCGTCACCCTGGTTAGTACCCGAGGTGGCATAGTTAAAGCCGGCCGTGGTCTGGCTGCCCAATACGGCAGTGATCGAAGGTCCGGTACCGGAGAATGGGATGTAGGTCGTCTTCACCCCCGCGAGATTATCAAACTGCAACTGCCCCAGATTGTTCGCCGACTTGGCACCGGATCCCGCAAAGGTCACGAGCCCCGGGTTCTCCTTGGCGTAGTCGATCAGATCCTGGAGGGTCTTGTACTCGCTGTCCTTGGTGACGAAGATCGCGTTCGGGGTGTAGTGGAAGTAGTTCACCGGCGTCAACTCATCGGTCTTATAGCCGACTGAGCCTTCCATGGGTTGCAGCACCGTGTGTGGCAGGTTGATGCCCATAATGGTATAGCCATCACCCTGGATCGAATTCAACTGCGACCAGGCCTGCGCGCCACCAGCGCCGGACTGATACTGGATGATCACGTCCTGCCCGGTGTGTTCCTTCCACTCCGCCTGCTGGAATCGTGCGGAGAGATCCGACTCGCCCCCAGCGTTGAAGGGAATAATGTAGGTGATGGGTTTGGTTGGGAAATCGGATTCTGCCAAAGCGGGCATGGCCGCCATCAGCGTGAGACCTGCAACTATTAGAGTTCTTTTGATAGACATCTGTTCCTCCCAGATTTTATTGTGCCCGCCATGGGTTATCCCATTTAGGCCTATATGAAGAGAGGTGATTGACAATCTGCCAGTGCAGGCTGCCCGCAGAATCACGAGCGCCCCAATCCCCTGCTCCACTGGTCGCACCGACTTTGGCACGGTACGCCAGTACCGCGGGTCAAAATCCCGCGGCAATCAATACCGTAATTCATTTCTTTTATGATTGGTATTTCACAAATAACAATACATTATTGAATTTTTGGAACAGATCAAAAGGGAGGTACCAGTGAGCAGCATCAGTGATATGCAGTTCTTCGCCTGTGTTGCACGCCGCCGGAATCTATCCGAGGCGGCACTGGAGTTGGGTATCACGGCCTCCGCCGTCAGCCGACGACTCGCCCGCATCGAAAACCGTCTCGGTGTGCGCCTGCTGAACCGTACAACGCGGCGGTTGAGCCTCACCAGCGATGGCGAAGTCTTTCTTTTGGCGTCACACGACATCATTGGCCGGATCAAGGAAACGGAACAGTCGCTATCGCGAGCCAGCGCCGAGCCGCAGGGACTGTTACGGGTGAATGCTACCTTCCAGTTTGGCCGCGAATATATTGCTCCGGCCATATCCCGTTTTGCTCGCACGAATCCGGAAGTTCAGGTACAACTGGAGTTATCGGATGCGCCAGCGAATATGGTCGAGGAGGGCTACGACCTGAACATACGCTTTGGGATGCCATCGTCATCCGGCTTGATTGTGGCACGGCTCCTGCCCAACCGACGCGTACTGGTCGCAGCACCCTCCTATTTGCGAAAGCACGGTACGCCGACGCGGCTTGAGGACCTGACACAACACCAATGCATCATCCTGCGCCAGGAACGCGAGGCCTATGACATCTGGCGCTTCGATGACGGTGAGCACGTCCGTGCTACCGGCCATCTGTCCACAAATGACGGGGAAATCGCCGTGGGTTGGGTACTGGAAGGCCACGGCATTATGCTGCGTTCCGAGTGGGATATCGCGCGCCATGTGCGTACGGGACGATTGCAGGTGGTATTGCCCGAGAAGACTCATGAGGCGGGCATCTATGCGGTCTATCCAGAGCGGCTGAACCTGTCCGCCAAGGTGCGCCTGTTCATCGACCTCTTGCGCGAAACGCTCCAGCCTAAAGCGGATGAGCTGTCCTTGAGGAAAGTTGAATAACCGGGTTGAAAATCGCCGATTGTTATAAGTGACAGGCTTGGTTGTTCTCTGATACCTCACGAGGCGCTCGCGCCAGCGCAACCTGTGTAGTGGTCAACTAATCCCGGCTCAGGCAACGTCCGACGTGCGACCGGTGGAAATCTGATTGCGCCCCTGAACCTTGGCCTGATATAGCTCCTCGTCGGCCTTGGAAATAGCGTGCTCCAAGGTGACATGTTGAGCGTGGCGGCTGGCGACACCGACACTGATGGTGCATCGAATCATC
>TARA_R110002095_G_scaffold155056_1_pt1 | contig 21068 bp, 15 predicted proteins | sample TARA_R110002095 | Tara Oceans TARA_R110002095 (sample SAMEA4397255) | marine metagenome | biome: Polar Biome; feature: [SRF] surface water layer (ENVO:00010504); material: water (ENVO:00002006), including particulate matter (ENVO:01000060) such as... | depth 5 m | reverse complement strand
CAGGTGTGAGGTACTATTTACGATGTTCTACTCTTTACAGTGCTTACATCCATCGACGCCACAACTTTTTCCCGCCTTCTTTAGTTCGGCGATCAATTGTTGCTGAGTCACATTTTCGTTGAACCTACCTACCATCACCCCGGGAGGTGCCATAAACACGACTGTGGTGTTATTGTTCTGCTGCGGAACTCCTAGCTCTTTCAAAAATGAAGCTTCTCCAGACTCTTGCGAAGAAAATGAAACCACTTCGACGACATCACGATAACAGGGGATCGATTTGAAATTCTGCACACCTTTTGGAGTTTCGGATTTCACGGCAGGATTCACGCACAAGAGAACCATTTTTCGGCTCTGTAATGTCAGCATACAACGCGACTTTGCTGGTGAGACGAACGACTGATCGATATAGTCGGCGTTGATATTTTTAACAAAAGATCCAGTGATAGCTCCGTTCGGTGCAATAGCGAGTGTCAAAGGCATTGGTGCCCGCGAAACGCCATATTCTTTGACAAGGTTCTGCTCAGCAGAATCATTCGTGTTAACTGCAACGAACGTGGTCTTGTCTTTTTTGTTCGACAAATTATGCTGTAAGGTGTTCCACATTGCCTTGGTGGTATCATCCTGGTTTTTCCAGAACATGATAAACGTATATTTGTTCTCTTTCGACGCAGCGGCTCGGGTCGTTTCCACTTTGCTGAGTGTGGCAATCCGAGTCACTTCCTGCGCTTTGCCCACAGTGGCAAACGAGGTGACAATGGCACAAGCAATTAAAAGTGGAAGTCCATTTCGCTTAAATGAAATGCTTTCAGAGAGTTTTAACATGAGATAGTACTCCTTGTTCTGTATTAATAAATTGTATTTTTTTCAATGTGCAATTTTGGGAACGCAACACAAAGTGTGCCTCTGCACAATAATGGCGTTAGAATCAGACTATTCCCCTCATGCTTCGTACGTTCAAGGTACGAATTTGTGACACTTGCTCTTCGTCGCAATCCTTATACCAATGTATGAATTCAATGGCGAAAAGAAGTGTCTCTACACGATGAGGTAAGGCCGGAGGCAAGCGTGCTCGGGGAAGAAAATCTATATGCGCAACGGTGCTGTGATAAGCACACTCGAAGAAGAAACGCCGCTATTTTTAGCAACTGTGGTTTGCATAGATTGACAATAGACGTCAACGGTCGTGCTCAAAGGTGTTGTGATTCCACGTAAGTTCACAGACGATGCCGTTTGAGCATAAATCACATCTGTCACATGACATAGACAAGGACAATCATGCCGAGGTTCGTGCTCGTGTGACTGATTTTGTTCCCGAGTGTGATACGAATGGGTGCATTGGGAGCAACAGGCAGGAGCCGAAAGACTTTTCTCAGACTCCCTATTTTCACACTGCCCCACAGTGGCAAATTCATGTCCCCAACAGACAGGGCATGGTTGCAGCAACAGGGCAATTAAAAACAGGGAAATTAGTTTCATCCGAATCTCAAACTCAAATCGTTTTACAGTAACTTGCTATTTGTCTTGATCAATTTCCGTTGATCATTCACCAGAAACTGTGATCCATGTGACTACTTAGATACAAAAACAAGTCATAATGGTTTTACTTTTATCGTCATGCCGACTTCAATGGCTTTACAGCAACTCGGTATTTGTGGTGATCATTTTTTGTGAATCATTTCGTCTGTATGATGAGATTTTTACCTAAGTGCAGCCGTTAATCCGATGTCCGCGCTACCCATTTTTCCCAAACCCCAGAAATGCGGGGGACTGGCAAGAATTAGTACTGTCGTTTCCCGGCATTCCTTCGGATGACTTAAACACGTAAAAACTCTAAGCAGCCCTAGAACCTTTCATCAGTGAAAAACTGCTATTAAAACTTTTATCGCAGGGAATCTGTGTCATTGATTAATTCTCATTGTTCGTATTGCGTTTCCCCGTCCTTACAGTCCGCACAGCTTTGGCTAATGCTTTCTTCGATTGCTCTCCAACCAGACGTTTGACTTCGACGCCTTCGACAAATATCAACAGCATCGGATAGCGATCAACGGCGTACTTTTCAGTGATGAACGGATTTTCGTCGACATTTAGTTCTCCAACTTTGACTTGTCCAGACAGCTCATCAGCTAGTTCTCGGATTGTCGGTTTCATCCGGATGCAAGGCTGACACCACTCGGCCCACATATCAACCAGAACCGGCTGATCGCTCATCAGAACTTCTCGCTCAAAGTTCTCATCGGTTAGCAACACCGGATCGACGCCGCGAACCGAAACAGACTTCTCAGGGGAAGGATCGCTCTGTTGGGTGCTACAACCGCTTTGAATAACGGCAACCGCAAGGAGAGAGAAAAGGTAAACGTGTCTCATTCCGACGTTCCTTGAAAACGCAGCATCCTTAAACCGTTGGCAACCACTATGAACTCGCTGATCTCATGTCCCAAGACAGCGACGGGAAGCGTGAACGAACCCGACACCGCGCCGATGACCAGAACGAAAATGACAAGAACAGAAAGAATCAAATTTTGACGAACAATCGATTGAGTGCGCCTCGCTAGCCGCAATGCATAGACGAGCTTCTCCAAATCGTCTGCCATCAGTGCAATGTCGGCTGTTTCCAGTGCGACATCCGTACCGGCCGCTCCCATCGCAATTCCAACACTAGCTTCTGCCAGGGCTGGGGCATCGTTCACGCCATCGCCAACCATAGCCACGTGTTGATGTTCTAATAACAGTTCACGAAGTTTGGTGACTTTGTCATCCGGTTTCAGGTTTGCATAGAAGCCGTCCACTCCAGCTTCTTGGGAAACTTGCCTCGCAGTGCGTTCATTATCACCCGTTAACATCACTGCCTTGGCGATACCCACGTCATGGAACGCCTCAATTGCCTGAGCGACGTTCTCGCGAACCGTGTCCTTCATCGCGATGGCTGCCCAAGCCTGTTGATCATTGCCGACGACAGCAACAGTTTTTCCTTCGTCTTGTAGTCGGGTGATGTCATCCGCAAGCGAGGATAGATCGATGGCCAGGTCGTCTTCAAATAGTTGTGGCTTTCCGACGAACATGAGTGTTCCGTCAACCGACGCAGACGCTCCGGCCCCAGTCAGCGAGCGAAAGTCCTCAACGGAAAGTGGCTGAATGTCTTCATTCCGAACAAATCCGACGATCGCCTTCGCCAGCGGATGTTGACTTAGCCTTTCGATACCAGCGGTCACTGCCAAGACTTTCGTGCGAGGTGGTATACCAGCCTGATCGGACACCACACAATCAGTGACTGTTGGCTTGCCTAGAGTGAGCGTACCAGTTTTGTCTAAGGCAACTACGCGAATGGCGGCCAGTCGCTCGATATACACCCCACCCTTGATCAACACGCCGTGTCGAGCAGCCGTTCCGAGCGCTGCAACGAGTGTGGCCGGGATCGAAATGACCAAGGCGCACGGTGCCGCAGCAACGATGAAGATCGTGGCACGAATCGCCCAGTGAGTCCACGAGGTATCGTAGAGCAAAGGCGGCAAGAGCGCGATTGCGAATCCGCTCAACAATACTGCGGGACTGTACCAATTACCGAAACGTTCAATGAAACGTTGGCTTTCGCCTTTGCGTTCCTGTGCTTCCTCCACCATTTCAATGATTCGCGAGATCGTATTTTCAGCGAATGCCTTTGTTGCTGTGATTTCAAGTGAGCCCTCTCCATTAATGCTTCCGGCATAGACATCATCACCCACTTTTTTCTCGACCGGAACGCTCTCTCCGGTGACTGGGGCTTCGTTGAGACTGGAAGCACCAGAGAGGATTTCGCCATCGGTCGGGATGGATTGGCCAGGGTGGACGAGAAACATATCTCCGGATTGCAATTCCTCAACCGGCACCTCACGCTCATTTCCGTTTTCCAGGAGCAAGGCGGTTTTGGGTGTCAAATCCATCAATGCGCGAACGGCGGAGCGAGTCTTTGCCTCGGCGTAACCTTCGAGCGCCTCACTGATGGAATACAAAAAGACCAACATTGCCGCTTCTGCCGGTTGGCCGAGAGCAAAAGCTGAAACAGCCGCACTTGTCATGAGTAATTCGATGCCGACGCGCCACTCAAAGAGCAGATGCTCGATTGCTTCGCGACCGAAATTGTAGCCGCCAATTAGAATGGCTGACGAATACAGAATTAGCGGCAGCCAATCGGCTGACAGATAGCTGAGTAGCCACCCGCACAGCAGCAGGACACCCGAGAAAACCGCCGCAACCACTTTCGTATTTTTCCAAACGGGAGGTGGACCAAGCTGCTCATCTTGCTTCTGCAGAGGGAAACCAATGTCGTCGAGCTTCGCCTCGACTTCCTCTTGTGAGTATTTCTGCTCGTCGGCTGATAGACGAACGCTACCCGAGGATGCCAGGATTTGCAGGACTTCAATATCAAATTCAGATTCCAAAGACCGCCGCAACCTTGCGGCGTCATGTTCACAATCTAAATTAGTAACTCGGAAACGATATTCTTTCATATACTCGGCTTAAATTCTTTATGTTATTACCCGCAAATGGTGACGAAACGTATTTGTAAAAGCCGCTGGTGCCAGTATTATCTGGCCTCAGCGGTCACTCAGTTACAACAATTTAATCATTCACATCTTAGGTTTTGATGTGAATGTTCCGCTGGGACCTTGAAGCTTGAGTGGCTTCTTACCTGCTTTTTCGACCGCTTCCCATAACTGTCGCGGTGAAAGCGATGCTTCCGCCTTGGGTATGACAGTGGCAGACTTGGTCTTCAAATCAGTTTTGACGTTAGCAACTCCACGAATTTCCAACAGCTTGGCAGCCACGTTTCTGGCGCAGCCTTCGCAACTGAGCACCTCCAAGGTGATGGTAGTCTTCATTGTTGGGGTCGCTGCCCGAGTTTGACTAGTCAAACAGACAGAGAAAGCGAACGTAAGTGCTACACAGAGATATACACGGTACATGATGAAAATCCTTTTTCCAAATTTCCAATGAAACGAAAGGGAAGAGTAGTAGATTTCGAAGTAGATTTGTGTGCTTACATGATTGGCTCCTTGCATTACGAGGTTAGAACAAAATTCGGTTGAGTAAAACATGGCTGGCTAGCAAGTGATCTCAAAGGGAGAACGGGATAGCGACTCCGACTACGGAACATGCATATTCTTCTGGTTACGAATGCTTATATCATCTCTTACTCTCAGAATGCGTGGTTTCAACAAGTCGTACTTGATCGCGACGTTCGTCGATTCCATCTTGCTTACAAGATTTCAAAAACGAACAGCCGCAAATGCAGTCTGGCTGGACGAGCCATATCACCGCGAGTGTCGTAAAGACGTAGAAGGCACGTCGCAGTGCTCGGCTCCAAACCGAGTTAGTCTAAGATTTGCCCTGCATCTCACTCTTCAACTTCCGGTTGCGGCGGTTTGTTTCCTGTCTTAGCCTCATAGCGGGCAGCGAACTTGTCGAACCGTGCTGGACTGCAAATGAAGCACTGGGACTCGGGACGCTTGTGCTCTTTGCACCAGTCCCCGGCTTCCTTGAATTTTGCGACCAGCGACGAATCGCATAACGCGCACTCTCCTTCAGGGACGCCATGCTCCACGCACCACCAACCAGCGTGACTGTGATCGACTTTGGCCGATGCCGGTGAACTGGCCTTGCTATCCTGCGATGGCGCACCATCACCACAACCAATAAATACAAAAACACTCATTACCAATAGCCCCAATAACAGGCCGCTTAAGCAATAATTACCCTGCATCAAATTCTCCTTTCGGCATCGCCGAATCATGGTAAGACCGACACTGACTCGGGCACACACCCAGCTTCTGGTTCGGTCGGTTTGTCTGGTTCAAGACGATGACCATCATCGTCTTCTCCGTCATTAAAGCTCTCCGTCGGAAGGTTGAACACAACGTAGAGCACTCGTAGTACTAGTAAGCTCATGACCATGGCGCTACAAACGCCACCGATCACCACGGTTGCCAGCGGACGCTGCACTTCCGCTCCCATACCGGTGCTGAATGCCATCGGTACAAATCCGAGACTCGCGACGAGCGTCGTCATCAGGATAGGTCGCAGCCTTGTCATCGCGGCTTCTTCGACGGCATCATCCAGCGAACGTCCTCGCCGTCGTAGCTGACGGATTGTGGACACTAGCAGCATGTCATCAAGCACGGCCACGCCTGAAAGCGCGATAAATCCAACGGCCGCCGAAATTGAAAACGGCATGTCGCGAATCCAAAGGGCAATGACACCACCGATCCAGGCAAACGGAACCCCAGTAAAGACACGTAGTGAATCAATAATATTGTGATAGGTCATGTAGAGTAGTGCGAAGATCATCAGCAATGCGATCGGAACGACTATCAAAAGCCGCGTCTGGGCGCGTTGCAGATTCTCAAATTGACCGCCCCACTCGATTCGATAGCGACCTGCGGGCAGTTGAACCTTTTCAGCAATCACGCGCTGTGCTTCGGCGACAAAGCTACCCAAATCGCGACCGCGGACGTTCGCTTCGATTGTAATTCGACGCTGATACCATTCACGCTTAATCGTGTTGGGGCCTTCCACGGTCTCAATCGTTGCCAGCCGCGACAGTGGAATTCGCTCCCCTGAAGGTGTGGCAACGAGAATTTCGCTGATCGCTTCGGGATTGGCTCGTGCTGCCTCCGGCAAACGAATAATCAACGGAAAACGTAATTGCCCTTCATACACCTCACCAACATGATTACTGCCAAGTGACCGGACGAGGTTCATGACTGTTCGAGCGGAAATACCATATCGAGCGATTTCGTTCTGCTTGACATGAATCTGAAGTACCGGCTGTCCTGAAACCTGCTCGACCTTCACATCGGCTGCACCATCAATGGCTTTAAGGGCGCGTTCGACCTCGGCCGCCTTCTTGACCATGAGGTCCAGGTCATCCCCATAAAGGATGGCTGCTACATCTGAGCGGACACCCGAAATCATCTCATTCATCCGCATTTCAATTGGCTGTGTCATAGCGAGTCGGGGACCGGGGAGATCACGCAGTTCTTCCTGAATCAGAACGGTTAGTTCTTCCTGTGTCTCTGCACGCGACCACTGCTCACGTGGCCGCAGTGTTATGAAGAGGTCGGTTAACTCGGTTCCCATCGGGTCGGTCGCCACTTCCGCTGTACCAATGCGGCTCCAGACTTGTGCAATTTCATCGGGGAATTTTTCCTTAAGTATTTTCTCCATCTGCGTGTTGTATCGCATCGACTCTTCGAGATTGGTACCCGCAAGTCGTACTACGTTGATGACGACGGCACCTTCGGACAGCCGAGGCACAAACTCTGTTCCCAGATTGGGAGCAATCAATCCAAAGACCGTGACGAGCAGGCATAAAGCCGATCCGATGACAACGATCTTGTTGTGCATCGTAAACCTCAAAACTGGTGCGTAGAGTCGTTTGAGAAAACGGATCAACAGTGGTTCTTTCTCTTCGATTTTCTTTGGCAACATCAAACTTGCCACAACCGGCATCAATGTGAGCGACATAATCATCGAGCCAGCGAGAGCCATGATTACAGTCAGTGCCATGGGCCGAAACAACTTACCCTCTACCCCTTCAAGAGTTAGAATTGGCAGGTAAACAATCATGATGATCAGTTCGCCGAACATTGTCGGCTTGCGAACCTCGATTGCTGCGTCGCGAATGACTTCCAAACGGCTGCGTCCGTCGCGATTATAAGCAAGATGCCGCACACAGTTCTCGATCATTACGACCGAACTATCGACCACGAGTCCAAAGTCGATTGCTCCCAGACTCAGTAAGCTGGCCGCGATGCCAAACCGGAGCATCCCTGTGAAGGCGAATAGCATCGACAGCGGGATTGCCAGAGCTACTATCAATCCAGCTCTGAGATTTCCCAGGAAAATGAACAACACCGCGATGACCAGCAGACCACCCTCGAAGAGGTTTTTCTGTACGGTGTGAATGACGTGGTCAACTAACTCGGTGCGATCATAGACCGTATTTATCGCCACTCCGGCTGGTAGCGTTTCCCTGATCTGCTCCAACTTGTCTTTTAACGCCCAAGTCACTTCGTGACTATTCTCTCCCATCAGCATGAAGCCCAAACCAAGTACTGCTTCGCCACGACCATTGGCTGTTACTGCACCGCGTCGAATTTCATGTCCGATTTGCACATGGGCGACATCGCGTACACGGACGGGTACACCATCACGCGCCGTGATGACGACGTTTTCGATTTCCTTGAGATTCACCGTACGCCCGATACCGTGAACGAGTAGCATCTCACTACCATCGGTGATGGTTCCTCCACCGACGTTCTCGTTGTTCGCTTGAATGGCTTCGGCAACTTGCTCAAATGTCAAATTATGTTTGATCAATAAGTTAGGATCGAGTCGGACTTGGTACTGTTTCTCGTAACCGCCCCAACTATTGACTTCGGCGACACCCCGAACGGAGCGCAATTGAGGTTTCACCACCCAATCATGTAGCGTCCGCAACTCGGTCAGACGGTTGATACGTTCTTGCTGGGACACCTTTGAAAAATCAACACCATCATACGTCAGCACGTAATGGAAGACTTCCCCTAGACCTGTTGAGACCGGTCCCATCTGGGGGCGCTGAATTCCTTCAGGCAGCTCAACCCTGCTAAGCCGTTCGTTAACCAGTTGCCGCGCAAAGTAAATGTCGACGCCATCCTCAAAGATGACAACTACCTGTGAGAGACCGAACTTGGAAATCGAACGGAGTTTTTCCAGTCCGGGTAAACCACTGATGGCTTGCTCGACAGGAAACGTGATTTGCCGTTCGACTTCTTCCGATGCAAGCGCCGGAGCGATGGTATTAATCTGAATCTGGACAGGTGTAGTGTCTGGAAACGCATCAATATCGAGTTGTTGCAACGAAAATAGGCCCACGACGGCAAACACTACCGTTACCAAGATCACAAACACACGATGTTGCAGTGAAAAATCAATTAACCGATTAAGCATCCTTATTCTCCCTATTCCGCTACGCAGGCGCAGCCTTCGCCAAGGTTGTTCTTCAGTAATTGCGCTCGCAGCACGTCGCTGCCAGCAGTAGCGATAACTTCACCCGGCAGAACTCCAGAAATCACCTCCGTGTAATTGTTATTCGATGCTCCTAAACGAACTGAACGAACGTGGAACACTTTGGGACTGTCAGGACTGTCGAAGTAATGCTTGTCGCGGACAAACACGACTTGGCAACAGCCTTCCCAATGGGATGCCCCGGTTGGAATGACAATCGCGTTTGGTTCTTGTCGCAGAATCACTTCGCCAGTACCAAATGTCTCGTTGCGAAGCCGTCCCTTCAGATTCGGCAGCACGGCCCGAACTTGGACCATTCTGGTTTGTTGGTCGGTCGAGGTACTAATCCAATCGAGCTTGCTTTCGACCTCGTGGCGGCTCCCGTCTGCACGGAAGCGGACGGTCTGGCCAATTGCAAGTTGTTCCATGTGCTCTAAGGGAATATTCAGCGTCAGCCACATCTGACTCATGTCCGCCACGCGGAACAAAATACGTGATGGGTCAACGACCTCGCCGGGTGTCACGGCACGATCAACAACGACACCGTTGATCGACGAGTAAATGGGAAGCAGGTTTGCCGTCCTAACTTCTGCGCTCAGCCTCGATTGGAATGCATCGGGTATTCCTAAGAATCGTAGACGATTCATCGCATCGCGTTCCGACAAACCTCGCAATATTTTGACATCTGCCGGCAAGCCGAGATTTCGGAGCATCTGTTCCGCGCTAACAACCTCTGCCCGCGCCTTCTTGTAGGTGGCCTCTGCGGTCAGAACCAGTTTTCCAGGTACGATGTCACGGGCTTTTCTCAACCTTAAAACGTTCTCTTGCTGTAGTTGCTCTTCGGTGAGTGCCTTGAGTAGTCGTATTTTGATCTCACCTACCTGAGTAGCATCGACAATCGCAAGCAACTCGCCTTTTTGAACCTGATCACCAACATTTTTTTGCACGAGCCAGACCGTTCCTGGTACGCGTGAGGCCAGCCCCGCCAATCGCGTTGGGTCATAAAGAATCTCACCGCTGCCAGATACCGACTCGACAATCGATTGCCGTTCGACGAGCTCAACATCAACCCCCGCCTGGCGAACTGACTCTACCGATGCAAACTGGATTCGTGTCTTATAGACCTTACACTCGCTGTTATTTTCTTTGCGATCATGAAGTGCAAGCGCACGGGCTGCACGTTTGCGATCGTCAGCAAGGACAACGGGCGTTTCCTTCAGTTCTGCAACATCAGGGTGATGCAACGGGCAATTGTGAACGCCATGTTCAGGGCACCATTCGTAGTCTGGTCCCCTCGGCATTAGTGTCGGATCGCATTCGACACACTTTGATTCCGGTACGCTGTGCTCTTCACACCAGTCCGCAACTAAATTTTTTGCTGATCCGGTCAGCTCAGCGAATTTTGGCACTTTCCAATCGTAGTGGTGACCAAAGTAGAACACGACTGTGAATGCAGACAGCACAAATAACGGTCCGATCCCCCCCAACATGACAGACAGAAGACGCCAGAACGGACCGGGGCGTTTCGCGTTTTCGGCTAGCTCAACCGCACGTCCATTAATAGATGACTGGGGGGGGGTATTGGGTGGTTTTTGCACAGGCGCATCAATAAATGAGTGACTCATCGTAGGACTCCTACTGACTAAACATGGACAAGCAAGGATGGAAACAATCGCAATCCAAGCGTTAACCAAGGGAATGCACGCCAGCCACAATCATTAACTCAACAAACAATCCAAATACGGATCGAAAGGAGTCAGTTTGCTAGCGAACTAAGGCAGCAGTGACCTAGATCAACAAAGAGGCGAAAACGAGGCGAATAGAACGCCCGTTATCAAGGCGAGGCGAATGTACCTCGTGGCGAATCGCGCGAACTTCTGACAAACTCACGGTCTCCATGCAAACTGGAGAAAAGTCGAGCGAAAGCTCAAAGTCAGTGGTCGTTGTCCGACCATTCAATTCGGGTGCGGCTTTGCAAACGCAACCGGAATCGCACGGAAACGGCGAGTCGCAGGGGCAGTCGAATGGCACAGGTGCTTGACGCTCATCGCTATGACAAGCTTCGGCGCAAGCACAGCTAACAGCCTCATCCTGATGTCCACTACCAAGTGTACCATCGCCCACACAAAAAAGCGGGCAAAGTATCACACGAAGTGCGATGAGCATGATAATGGCTAAATGGAACATTACGAAATAGAACTGCCTTTTCAATTTGGTGAAGGGCTTCTTATTTATCTCTGGTAATTGTATTGGGGTAAGGAATCTGAGTCAAGGTCGTCGTAGAATGGGGTAAGGAATCTGAGTCAAGGTCGTCGTAGAATGAAGAAATTCCAAGACCCAAGAGTTGCCTATTTGAGAATGATCGTCTGCTTTTGCCCATTTCATCCAGCAATTCTTTTCCAAAATTTGTTTCGAGCGGGTAGTCACATTCAATAGAAGGTACGGCTTGCATTGATTTTCCAGCGGACGGGCAGAACAGTCGTTGATACAATTGGATACTAGGTCGCAACTTGTGCTGAATGCTGCCAATATCTCTCGCCTCTGCTGTGGGAGATTGTGGTTGCGGTAGTAGGAAACAAAACGAATCACATTATATGTAAGTAATTTCGGTAGCGAAAATACAAAATACCGCATTTCCAAACAAAAACGTTACGGCTTCTTTCCAGACTTTGATAGTCTCCGATCCGATTTGGGATCACAACTGATAGACATTCCAATTCGAAGGGACTAACCGTTAGGCAGCAACAACTCTGGTTCATCAGTTGGTGGCGGTGGTACCGTATCTGCTGCTGAATTGTCCTGGTTATTTGGTAAACCATTGTTGCCGTGACTATGTGAATGCGAGTGATCGTGAGTCCGCGAAGGCTGTGGAAATTGATCGTTACCTTTGTCAAATCGTCTATTATCCTTAAACGGTTGTGGTGGACTATTTTGAAATCGATTGAGCATGTTGCTCAGCAACTGTTCGAACGAGTAGATCGTGTTCTGAACTCTTCGAAGTTCCCTGGATTGATTGAGTGATTGACGTAGATCTTGGAATGCCTTCTTAACGTCTTTCAGGGCTTCACTTGCGTGATTTTCACCATCAGCTTTCTTCAGTGAGACAACAAAATACCTTACGCTACGATTCAGTTCCCATGCCCCCGTTAAAAGCATTTCATATTCCGATGAGGTCCGCATCTCGAAGCGAATCGTATCGAAGATTCTCTCGGCACTCGCTTCGAGATTACTGATCGGCGTTGGAACATCGGGCTGGCCGCGAGAACCATTCTCTCCATCATTTTCAGGATATTGACGAAACTCGTGAAAATTGCCAGGGAATTGTTGACGACGGCGTTTTAATTCATACGGGCAGATAAAATCTTGTGGAACTCGATCTAAAGGGCAATTACTACCCAAGCAAGTATCTCTATCAATACCATCATTACTTGGGAAGGGGGCATTCGTATAAGAAAAGTTGTCCGGCACTGGAGTGCGATATCTTTGAGAAGGAATCCTCTTGAAATAATCATTTTGTGCGCTAGCGGACTGCCCCGAAGCCGCTAGTATAATGAGGATTGTTAATGCGACTGTCTTTTGTAGTCCGTACATTTCAAGTGACCTTTCGAATTCCTGATTCTTATAGCCCTTGCCACATAACTGAAGTGCTAATATTCTGTTCTATGTGTAAGGAAGATTGGTTTTCTATAGCGAATGCAAACGGCATGCCACGATCGAATGGTCACCAGTTCGCTCGTGGTGTAACCATTTGAAAGCTAGTATGTTCAGCAATCTAGGCTACGAAATCCAACTCAATTGATGCGATGAACGCCACGTGTTAACTTGATGGCTACTGTCGTCCATTCGGCGACAGTAGCCATCAAGCGGATTCGTTGACTCCTCTCATTTCGGCCTGCAGCGGAGATAGATGAGGAGTCATTCAGAAAGTCCCATTCACATAATCACTTGCATTAACAAGGGGTTAGTTCTAAGCGGATACCAAGCGCGTACACCCATCCGGAGTTGCCGTTCATTCCGATGGTCGTGGCGCTGACATTCCCGATTATGCAGGTTATGCGGCGTAGCAATCACCTACAAAAGGCTTTATCCCGTAAATCTGGAGTCTTTGTTTGTTTTGCACAATTCAAAAAACCGATAAAGGTAGAAAGACGTGGTTTGTCGAATTGGACAAGGAAGGATTACTCATGGCTTCGTGGCAAAGAAAGTTGATTTGCATCAGCTTCTCCACTGCAATTCTTATACAAGCTGTGATGCCATGCTGTGCGCTTACCAATATTTGTGCCAAAATCGTAAATAGTAAAGATACCATTTGTACCTGCTGCGACGATTCCACTTTCTCAGGTTGCAACCAAAGTGTCCAAGATCGCTCAGATCAAAACCAGGCTAATAAGCCCCCAGCGCCTTCAAAGAAAACTCCGCACACACCTTGCCCATTTTGCACGGGCACTGCGAATGTCGCACGAGTCGATACAACGGAAACCGAACTCCGTTTGGTAAATATATCCTTGCCAGTCGACCGAGACACTGTGGCGTATGGCCTACAACCTTGCAAAAGTCAGCAGTCTCGCACAACTTTCACTAAATCCGTTTCCATCGTCGATACACTGGCAAAATATCTTGTATAGATTCCTGTGCAATTAATTATTTCGTTTGCACAATTTCTCTTTCAACAAGTTCGTTGATTTCTCACAAGATTTATGGGGTCGGTTATGGAACGGGTTCAGATGTTTTTCAGATATTTTCTAGCTCTGCCATGCATACTTTTAGTATCGTGTGCCCACAATGAAAAGCCTCGGTACGCAGTTCCATCTACAGGGGAACAAGCCTTGGAGCTGGAAGAATACAAGGCACACAGCAAGAGTCAAAGTTCCACGGATATCACACCCTTGGCCTCCCCTCCCTATGCCGAAGATATTTCTACAAAGACAGTGGGCCAGCTTGATCCAGCAGATGATACAGAATTCATTCTGACTTCCGATCTGTCTAACAAAACTGACAGTAATGCTACTTTGGATACACTAATACAAACAACGTTCAATCCAAATTCCACTGCGATTCCACCAGCGCCTGGTGTAGGTAGTGACCAAACTGCAACAGAAAAAACTGTCGCCCCTCACACTACAACAGTTGCATTGACGGTTGAAGAATTATTGCAGTTGGCGATGGAAAACAACCCTACCCTACAACAAGCAACGGCAGTCATAAACAAAGCTCAAGGCATCAAAAAACAGGTGGGGCTTTATCCGAACCCCACAGTTGGTTACCAGGGGCAGGAAATGGGGGCCAATGGAACTTCTGGAAAGCAGGGGGGGTACATCTCTCAGACAATCGTGACGGGAAACAAGCTGAGTCTCAATCAAGCTGTTGCAGACTATGATGTCCAGCAACTTCAGTGGGAACTGGAGACTCAAAAATACCGGGTTCGAAATGACGTTCAATCACAATTCTTTGCATCCCTCGGAGCCGAGCAACGTATCAAACTTTCTTTGCAATTGGAGAAAATTGCTGAAGAAGGAGTCGAAATGGCAAGTAAATTGTTTGAATCAGGAGAAGCAGCAAGACCAGACATTTTGCAGGCAGAAGTCCAACTCGGCGAAATTCGCATCATTCGTCAGAATGCAGAATATGATCACGAAGCTGCCAGGAAACAACTAGCGAGCTTGGTCGGGCGGCCAGAGCTAACGCAAGCTCCATTGAGGGGTATTCTAAACGAAAAATCTACCGATTTGACTTGGGAAGGATCATATCAGAAATTACAAACAAACAGTCCGGAGTTACAAGCTGCATATGCGAGAGTCAGTCGCGCTCGCGAGCAAATCTACCGCCAGGAGTCACAAATTAAACCAAATTTATTAGCTCAAATTGGTGTGGCACGCGATAATGAAACCGGTGACGACATTGCGAATGTTCAACTCGGTATTCCTCTGCCAATCTTTAATCGCAATCAAGGCAATATTGATATGGCTGGTGCTGAATATCATCGTTCATTAGGTGATGTAGAACGACTTCAGCTCTCACTCCAAGTCCGTCTCGCTAATGCTTTTCGCAACTATCAAAAAGCCGAGAAACAAGTAGAACAATACCAGCAAAATATTCTTCCAAAGGCCAAGGAAAATCTTGATCTTACGAACCAAGGGTATCAACAACAGCAGTTTGATTTCCTGCGAGTTTTAACTGCACGTCGTACTTATTTCGAAATGAATATTAAGTTTATCAGATCACTGGTTGACTTACGCCAATCTGAAGTCGCTATTTCAGGCCTGGTACTTTCGGGTGGTTTAAGTGAAGTACGAGATATCAGCCAAGGTGTGGGTGGAGTTGGAAATCGTGGGCAAGCATTAAGCGGCCAGTAGTATGCTTTTATTAATTGAAGGGTGCCATAATTGTTTTCATTTTGATTACGAGTGTTGCATAGATGACAACAGTCGAATCCAAGATCTTCGACGCTTTACGCAATCGTTCTCTGTCATTTCTGACTATAAAACAACTAGATATCAGTATCAAACAGGACTTTTTTCTTGAAATGGCATTCTATTTGCCAAAAAGAAATTAGCCAGACATTGTGTGAGAATGAGACTGAGAAACAGTTTACATACATACAATCGTGTTGGCATTCTCGCGTTTTCTTGTTCACAGCAAGATGATTTGATATTGACCTGTAACTGTTGACGTGTAATGATTCCTAGCAAGTCGATGATATAAAGTGAAACTCAAAGGTAACCCAGAACCATGGCAAACAGTATGATAACAATTCTAACTGCTTCATCCATGATGTTTCATGCATTGCTTGGTTGCTGCTATCACCATACGCATACCCATGAAGATGCTGTATCCCATAGTGAGCAGAATTTGGGTTCCGAGTTTTCCAAAAGCTGTTTCGATTCACTCACTGCAGCCTGTAGTTCTCACAATCACACTAATGCGATGGATAGTAATTTATCCCATGACAATTCAGAGAATCATGAGCACGACCATCTTCCATGTCAGGAAAGCTCTTGCACGTATGTAAGCTCATCACCAATCGAACTAACTACATTGGTAATAGCAACTTCATTCGAAGTTGAGCCAATGGTTATTTCTATCAATGTAACTGCGCAAAACTTTGAATGCCGACGATCTATTCCGGCAGACTCAAAATCCACTTGTATGCGCCTGCGCAAGCAAGTCTGGTTAATCTAGGCGCCCTACGCCTCTTCTAAAGCGTATACAGACCGTGTCAAATTTTGCTGCGCACAATTAGCGTAACCCTATGGCACATGCGTCCGTTCTTCTTTCCTAATATCTTGTTCACCTTAATGGTGTTCTGTTGCGCTGATAGCGCAGGATGGTATCATGCGATTTCAATTACGCAATATTTCGATCAAATGGTACGGCTTGATAGCTGTGCTCCTCATTTCAGGAATTGGCTGGGGTGTTCGCGACACCTGGCTTCCATTCGTCAAACTAAATATTTCATCAATCATAAAACAAACTGAAGGAAATCTTGCTGATACTGAGGGCAAAGAAGACGACCACAGTGGTCACGATCACGCAAGTCATGACCACGGTGATCACGGTCATGCACATGATGAGTCAACGTCCTTGGAGCTCTCTGACCAAGCGCGACGTAATATCGGATTATCTGTCGGTGAAGTCAAGTTGCAAACCTATGAACGAACTTTGAACGTTCCAGCGATGATTGTTGAACGTCCTGGACGGACTCGAATCCAAGTTGCTACTCCGATGACCGGTATTGTGACTCAAGTCTATATCATCAAAGGCGAAGCCATCCGTCCTGGTATGTTAATGTTTAAGATTCGTCTCACGCATGAGGATCTCGTGCAGGCCCAAACAAAGTTCTTACAAATTTTAGGCGAATTAGACGTTGAAAACCGTGAGATCGCGCGATTAGAGAAAATTACATCAGGTATTGTGGCCGGAAAAGTTGTCTTGGAACGAAAATATTCGAAGCAAAAATTAGAGGCCATACTAAGTGCTCAGAGAGAAGCCCTCTTGCTACATGGATTGTCAGATACTCAAGTTGCTCAAATCGAAACAAGGCGAAAGCTTCTTCGTGAACTCTCAATATATGCTCCTTCGTCTGACGGTAAGACTGATGAATTGCACCTGTCACGGTTCCCACTTCGACAAGTCTCGAGTACTTCAGAAGATAAAATTTCGCAAACGCGGAATCACGTATCTCCATACGTGATTCAAGAATTAGACGTTTACAAGGGACAGTCCGTGCAGTCAGGACAGAAATTGTGTGTTCTTGCGGACTTCAGTGAGCTCTACATTGAAGGCAATGCATTCGAGCAGGATAGTAACGAACTGCATCTCGCCGCGCGTAATAATTGGGCAGTGTCTGCTGTTCGTCAAAGTAATCAACAACAACCTGAGATAATCAACAGATTGAAGGTCGTCTATATCGCAAACGAAGTGGACCCGTCCTCTCGGTCAATGCACTTCTATGTTGGACTCACCAATGAAATTGAACGAAACAAAGAAACCGATGACGATCATCAGTTTATCGATTGGAAATACAAACCAGGACAACGATTGCGACTTCGTGTCTCTGTGGAACAGTGGAAAGATAAGATCGTGTTGCCGATCGATGCTGTGGCGCAGGAAGGGGCGGAATTCTACGCATTTCTCGAAAATGGGGACCATTTCGACCGCGTACCAGTTCACGTTGAATACAGTGATCAATTTTCGGTGGTGATCGCCAATGATGGTTCGATCTTTCCCGGCGATGCGATCGCACTTTCTGGCGCTCATCAAATGCAGGTGGCACTCAAGAACAAAGCTGGCGGCGGTGTTGATCCGCATGCTGGACACAACCACTAATAGGACCAAACAATGCTGAATTCCATAATTCGATTCGCTCTCCGCCAGCGTTTGCTTGTCGTTGCGTTCTCGCTATTTCTGTTAGGATTTGGTGGATGGCAAACAATCCACATGGACATAGATGTATTTCCTAATCTGAACCGTCCTCGTGTCGTTGTAATGACTGAGGCACCGGGGATGGCACCGGAAGAAGTCGAATCGCTAATTTCATTTCCACTCGAAACAGCAATCAATGGTGCCAATGGTGTCGAAGCGGTTCGCAGTTCTTCTGGCGTCGGCATCTCAGTGATTTATGTCGAGTTCGATTGGGGAACTGATATTTACAATGATCGGCAGATCGTGATGGAACGGCTGCAACTTGTGCAGGACCGCATGCCGGAAGGAGTCAAACCTCAACTTGCTCCCATTTCATCGATCATGGGCCAAATTATCATGATCGGCATGTGGAGCGAAGACGAAAAAACTTCACCCTTGGAAGTACGAACGCTGGCGGATTGGGTTGTTCGACAAAGATTACTCACCATTCCCGGTGTCTCCCAGGTGTTCACGATGGGTGGCGGGCGAATGCAGTTTCAGGTACTCGTTGATCCCGACAAACTGCTGCAATACGGTATCACGCTACACGACGTGAAAAAAGCCTGTGCAGAGAGTAATGAGAATGCGACGGGTGGCTATCTCGATGATCAAGGACCGAACGAATTTCTTGTGCGAGCTATTGGCCGTGTCCAAACCATTGACGACTTGAAGAAGGTCGTGGTAAAGATCCGTAAAGGGCGGCCAGTTCTGCTTTCGCAAGTGGCCAAGGTCATGGAAGGGCCACAAGTCAAACGCGGTGATAGCTCTGCTTATATTCGGGACGAGGATGGTAAGTTCTCTGGTGGCCCGGCTGTTGTGCTTACCGTAAATAAGCAGCCCAACGCTGACACACGTGAAGTTACCGACCAAGTTATGAAGGCGTTGGATGAACTCAAACCATCACTGCCGGACGATATTCGTATTCAGCCAGAACTGTACTCACAGAAGGCCTTCATCGACCGGGCCGTCGATAATGTGATCGAGGCACTCCGGGACGGTGGTATTCTGGTTGTGGTTATCTTATTTTTATTCCTGATGAACTTTCGGACGACGTTCATTACATTGACCGCAATCCCTCTTTCGCTCGCTATTACAGCTCTCGTCTTCACCGCCTTCGGGCTTTCCATCAACACGATGACGCTTGGCGGGTTAGCTGTGGCGATCGGCGAATTGGTCGACGACGCCATTGTCGACGTCGAAAATATTTTCCGTCGACTTCGTGAAAATCGTCATATCGAAAATCCGAAGAACCCACTTTTGGTCGTCTTTCAGGCGAGCGTCGAAATCCGGAATTCGATTGTTTTCGGGACAATGATTGTCGTACTAGTGTTTCTCCCACTATTCGCATTATCCGGCATGGAAGGCAGGCTCTTCGCACCGCTCGGTGTGGCATATATTGTTTCGATTCTGTCTTCTTTACTGGTATCGTTGACATTGACACCCGTCTTGTCTTATTGGCTCTTATCACGGGCGAAACTGACGGAAAACGAAAAGGACGGGCCACTGTTGAGATTCCTGAAGTGGGCCGCCGGTGGCGCAATTTCACTGAGTCTCCGCTACGCAAAAATAATGTTATTACTCGGCGTGTCTGGTGTGGCTGTTGCGTTTATAGCACTGGCGGGTCTGGAACGGGATTTTCTTCCTCCATTTAACGAAGGTGTTGCACAACTTAACGTGGTTCTACCACCAGGTACAGCATTAAAAAAATCTAACGAGATTGCGAAATCCGTAAACGAGCGTTTAATGAAGATTGAGGGTGTTGAGGCATTCTCAAGACGGACTGGGCGGGCTGAACTTGACGAACATGCTGAAGGGGTCAATATCTCCGAAATGATTATCAGTTTTGATCCAAAATCCGAGCGCAGTCGAGAGGTTGTAATCGCTGACATACGTCATGCGATGGAGGATATTCCCGGAATTGTAACAACAGTTGAACAACCATTAGCCCATCTTATCTCACACATGATTTCCGGTGTGAAAGCCCAGGTTGGTATAAAAATCTATGGAGACGATCTAAACATACTCCGACAAAAAGCTCAGGAGATGGCCGCGGAGATGCGCAAAATTGAGGGAGTCACTGACCTGCTCGTCGAACCACAAGTCGAAATTCCGCAACTCCGCATCCAACTTGATCGTGACCAACTCGAATTGTTTGGGCTTACGCCATCGTTCGTGAATGAGTACATCTCGACAGCGATGAACGGCGAAGTTGTCAGTAGTGTCCTGCTCGGTCAGCGAACGTTCGATCTGCTGGTGCGGGTGGATGAAAAATATCGAGAGAATATGCAGGCACTCAAACGGTTGTCGATTGACCTGCCGAATGGAGGAACCACGCCGCTGTCGTCCTTAGCCAAAATCTATAAATCCAGCGGACCGAACACAATCAATCGTGAACTCGTACGCCGTCGTATCGTCATTCAATGTAACGTTACAGGTCGCGGGTTAGTCGATGTCGTGGCAGAAATGCAACTTGCCCAAAAGTCGGTTATTGAGTCACTACCACCAGGATATTTCGTCGAATATGGCGGGCAGTTCGAAAGCGAAAAGAGTGCGAGCCGAACCATCGGAATACTGTTCGCAATATCGATGTTCGGCGTACTGATGGTACTCTACACAATGTTCCGATCGGTGAATTTTTCCCTTCAAGTAATGATGGCGCTGCCGATGGCATTTATCGGATCGGTGATCGCTCTCGTAATAACCGGACAGACACTGACAATCGCCGCGATGGTAGGCTTCATTTCATTAGGGGGCATTGCATCGCGGAATGGAATTCTGCTACTGAACCACTACTTGCACTTGGTCCGTTATGAAGGTGAGACTTGGTCGAAAGAAATGATCATTCGTGCCGGTCAAGAACGTCTGGCTCCAGTGCTCATGACGGCACTGACCTCAGGCATCGGATTAGTACCACTTGCTCTCTCCGCCGGGGAACCAGGCAAAGAGATTCTTTATCCGGTTGCTACTGTAATTTTGGGTGGGCTGATCAGCAGCACTATTCTGGAATTTTTCATTCGTCCGGCTTTGCTCTGGACGTTCGGACGCAAGGCAGGTGAACGAATCGTAGAGTCTACGACTACTGAAATCCCTCTTATTGAAGAATCATTGGAGAGTCAACAGCCTGTACATGATATTTTAAAATC
>TARA_R110002095_G_scaffold207151_4_pt1 | contig 21230 bp, 15 predicted proteins | sample TARA_R110002095 | Tara Oceans TARA_R110002095 (sample SAMEA4397255) | marine metagenome | biome: Polar Biome; feature: [SRF] surface water layer (ENVO:00010504); material: water (ENVO:00002006), including particulate matter (ENVO:01000060) such as... | depth 5 m | reverse complement strand
GCGGCGATAACCGGGCGGTTCAGAATACGTCAGGATTTTCTGCTGTGGATTCTTTAACAGTCAAAGCTAAGTTCAGTTCTTCATTCTTTACTATTACCCCCCAACCCCTTAACTCTGTTGATGTAAAGAGCGACAGCAAAATAACAGAAGAAGAGCAAAAAGACCTCTTCGACCGCCCTCCTCCCTGATTAGATCATTCAAATCCCATCCTCAAGAGCAATTTGAACCATTTTTAGAAGATGGAATCGGGGGTGGTGCGTATGCAATTAGATGAAGAGAAAATCCCGAAGGGGAAGAAGGCAATTTGTTAGGCTGCAAGCCTGACACTTTCACGGAGCGGAGCGGAGTGAAAGAGAGAGAAGAGAAAACTAATTAACCAATAGGAAAATATAGAATATGAAAGCAAACATCAACATACTTAGAATTCACAAAGGTCAAGTCGTCCCTTGGAATCATTATTTACAAGATGACATTATCGGCATAGAAACAATCGAGCGAGTGGCACTAGAAGTTGCCCTTGTGAAAGAAACTTGTCTGCCGTTCAAAATCAATTGTATTTTCGAATCAGAAGAGGATGCAGAAATCTTTTGCAGACAGTACAGCCATAAAGTAATAAGAAATATAAAGAAGAAATCAGTGCTGAAGCGGCCAAAAAAAGAAGCTATTGAGCCATTTGATAACATAATTTTTGTTTGATGTTCTATATATGAAACAGAGAGGCGACTAAAGCTGCTTTAGTGCGCACTGAGTTGCCCTGAAGCAGCTTTTGATCAGAAAGAGGCATCTGCTATGGATCTGATTAAGGCCCTGAGAATGGCGTGGGGGGAGCAATAAAGGATTGAGAATATTAGTCAATATGAAATATCGCTTAAAAGAGGCAGTGCTTTCTGGAGTTTTGTTATGCCTTCTTTGGAGACATTGGTGTTTTTGAGAGACAACGTGAGAAGCTTCTTCAACCTGCTCAGATAATTCAGCCCTTCATCACTGACCTGTGTGTTATTGAGATACAACCATACTAGAGTCGTAAAACCACCGAGATGCTTCAGACCACCATCGCTGATCTGTGTGTCATTGAGGTTCAACTGTTCGAGATTTGTCAAACCACCAAGATGCTTCAGCCCTTCGTCACTGATCTGTGTGTTATTGAGATACAACCATGATAGATTTGTCAAACCACCGAGATGCTTTAGCCCTTCATCACTGATCTGTGTATCATCAAGAAACAATATCTCAAGATTCGACAATCTGCTGAGATGCTTTAGTCCTTCATTACCAATTTTTGTATGTTCAAGTTCCAATTGTGTAAGATTTATCAAAATGCCGAGATGTTTCATCCCTTCATCGCTAACTTGTGTGTTTCCGATGTCCAAGAATTTAAGATTCGTCAAACTGCTAAGATGCTTTAACCCTTCATCACTGATCTGTGTGTTATTGAGACCCAAAGATCTAAGATTCGTCAAGCCGTTGAGATACTTTATTCCGTCGTCATTGACACTTCTGCTGACGACAGACAAATTTTTGAGATTAGGCAAATCAATGAAGTGCTTCTTAAGATGCTTCAGATCTTCATCACTGATTGGTCTTTTGTAAAAATGCACAGAGTATTCAGGAGCATATATATAATTCGCAACTTCCCCTCCCAGCTTCTTAATTTCCCTAATCGCAACCTGCTCTTTGTGATACGGAAACCAGACTGCCAGAAACACCCACAGTACCATCATCACGACAGCAATAATGCCGAACCATAACAGTTTTGGAATGCGAAGTAATTTTGGTTTGGACATATTGATGATTCCAGCATTAGGTTACCCGCTTCGCAGTGTGAAGAGTGGATGGGATTGAACCCAAATCTACTTCTGTGTCACGTACTCACATTATACGAAAAAATTGTCCAAAGTAAAATTTGATGTATGAGTTAGGGCAGCCCTCACATGAGACCTGAGCAGCCTTTCAATCAGCCAGTAAAATCCTGCTTTGGATCTGCTTGAGGGGCTTAGGGTGGAAGTCAGAGGCGTATCTAAAGTGGGCTGAATTGCCGTAGGTCATTTTTCATGAAGCCTTTTAGGCATTGTGGGTCTGGAAGGTTTTTTGCATTAAACGAATAAAGCCCCTGATTCAGTTTGTCAGGGGCGTTAAGAGTACCTGCTTCTACAGAAAAGGTTGGGCCAAATATTATTATCTCTTTGCAGTCAAAACACTTAGTGAATCGTTTTCTTTGAAGTTTATTAAATAACACGTATTATTCATCAGGTTGTTTTATATTCGAAATAGAAGGAAAGAGCGATGGTTTTATCTGATGGAGAGCGAGTTTCAAATAAAGACAATGGTAGCTTGAATTTGCCCAACATAGATGAGATTTTGGCAGAAGCAGAAGCTACTATTGGGCAATGCTGCATAATGCATGGTGCTCATATCCAATATGCGAATATTGCAGGACGAAAAGTAAAAGATATCAGGAATACTTTCAGGGATGGATTTAGTATTTCTGATCGGGCCATCCCACTAGTTAAAGGCAAAGAAGTTGATGAAAACTATTCTGTTTTGCAGGGAGAAACCTTAGAGTTTGCAAATCAATCAGGTGTCAAAGGTTTGGGTAATCTCTTTACTAAAGAAAAGCTTGCTGAGTTCTGGGGTGTCTCTGAAGAAGCCGTAGAGAGTCTTCTCTCTGGTAGTGGTATTTCCCCTATGGTTTTAGATGGTAAAGAACTTTACTCTGAGCTTGTCATTGACAAAATATTCACAGGTGAAGAAGTTCCTTCAGTAGAACCTTTGGCTATCGCTAAAACAGAAGAGTCTGTTGGTGATGATAGAATGAAGTCTTTAGAATCGAAGCTTGAAGAAGTTCTTCAGGCAGTGAATCAAAATAAGCTTGAAAAAGATTTGAAGGTAGAAAAAAAATGGTTCACAACAAAAGAAGTAGGCAAGCTTCTAAAGCGAAAACCAAACACGATTATGCAAGCATGCAATGCAGGAAGAATTAAGGCTGAAAAAGATGAGGGGGGTAAAAACTGGAGAATTTCAGAAGTTGAGCTTAACAGACTTTTAGCTTCAGGAAGAATTCCTTCAGGTAAATAAATCATCCATAGCATCATTCATGTCTTCAGGAAAAAGATGTCTATACTGTTCTGTCACTTCGCTGTTAGGTTTGTGCCCCATACATGATGCAATGGCGGCTTCAGGTTTTCCTCTTTGTGCTAAATTCGAGCAGAAGGAATGCCTGAATACATGCCACCCTTTCAGAACTTCCCACTTGCTGTTTTTTAGTGTCCTTTCAAAGGCTTGTCTCATTTGATCTTTTGAAAGAGGCTTTGGTTTAACTGCAACAATTCTTGCTTTTGATAATTTAGGATCTGGCAGAGTGGCGATAGTAAATTTGCCACCTACATGATTGTTTTTGAAATAGTCTTTCATAACTTCTGTAAGCTTAGGATGAATTCTGATTTGTCTGTAGCTCAGGCTTTGGGTTCTGTCTTTCTTCTTCTGTCTTATTTGTACTCTTTTGTTTTTAAAATCAAAATCTGAAATTTCACTTCTCATAATTTCAGAGCGTCGAGCACCCGTATAAATCGCAAAACAAAATGCAGGGTGAATGAAATTATGTCTTGCATTTTCTTTTACGAATTTGAGAAGTTCTTCTAGTTCTGATTCTCGCAAAAATAGGCAATCCCACTCTTCTTTGATTTCTTTTTCATCGGTTAAGTGCTTGACTATTTCATCAATTTGCTCCCAAGCCGCAAAAGGTTTTTTTGCTTTCCCTTTAGGGAGTATTACATCTTTGGCCGGCGATTCTTTTTCTTTAGAAATATAACCTATCCTCTGGGCTACTCCCCAAAGAAAGTTAAAGGTTTGAATTTCTTTTCCTATAGTTCTGGGGGCTACTGGCTTATTTTTAAAATTCGTTGGTGGATTCATTCTGTCTTTGACATACTTTTGTAGTTTGTCAGTTGTAATTGACTGAATCGCAATATTTCCCATGAATAGAACTAAATTGTTCATGTGGGTTTTTTCTGTATCTATAGAAGATGGCTCTTTGCCTACAGCATATTTTTCTGCATATTCGTTCCATAAAGTTTCCAGCTTTATGGATTTTATAGCGGTGGGTTTGGCAGTTAGTTTTCCTCCTGAAAGAATAAAATTACCAATCTCTTTTTCAGTCATCCCATCAGAAATGGAAATCCTCCCTGTTTCAATAAGTACGATCGTTTCTTCAATTTCTACGCATCTAGCTGAAGCAATCTTCTTTGATTGAGTTTTTAAGGATCGATTGAATTGTTTTGGTTTTTCGTTGATCGGAAATCTAAATGTGACATAGTAAATTCCGGTTGGTTTTTGATGAATACTTGCCATGAGTGAGGATCTATTTGTAAAGGCAAAAAATCGTCTGTAAAATTTCGGTGCTAAATCGGGCCGAACCAGATAATCCAGCCTTAAAATACTACCGTCTACAAATCACGGTTAAAAGACGGTTGTTGCTTTTTTGTTACTTATTGTGATCTGCTAGTAGTGTGTAAACAAAAAAACGACTCACGGCATTTGCCATAAGTCGTTTTATTTCAATGTATTGGGGATGACAGGACTTGAACCTGCACGCCTTGCGGCACTAGATCCTAAATCTAGCGTGTCTGCCAATTCCACCACATCCCCGGGGAATTTTGATTCTGCAGGAATACTAACGATTTCCAGAGGCTGATACAAATCGGTCAGGAGAAAAAAGTCTGACTTTCAGAGGGTTTTGGGAGAATTTTCCGGTTTTATGCCGGGAATTCGGGCATCCGGAATTGTTAATCTTCTGTGGTCTCGGATTCGGAACTGATTTGCTCTTCCTGCTCGAGTTTGGAAATCTGATCGCGGAGTGCGGCGGCTGCTTCGTAATTTTCTTCTGCGACGGCAGCTGTCAACTCGCGGCGGAGTTTGATCAGGTTGTATTGCTGCTGGCTCGAGGTGGGGGCTCGCTTGGGGAATTTGCCGATGTGGACACATTCGCCGTGAATATTTTCCAGGAGCTGAATCAGCGGTTCCCGGAAGGCAATATAGTCGTGTGGACAGCCGAGCCGCCCTTCACTGCGAAATTCCTGAAAGGTGATGCCACAATTCGGGCATTCCAGTTCTTCATCGAGTTCCAAATCCTGCGAGTTGAGCTCGATCAGTGTGGCTTCGTCCTGGGGTTCCCATTCGTCCTGAGGGGCCTGGCCGCTGATATATTCCTGGAAATGATCTTCGCAGAAATGCAGTGCCTGTGCCTGCCCGCTCTGAATTTCGGTCAGGTGATAGACGGCCGGTTTGTTACAGACTTTACATTTTTTCATGGTCGAGGCTTTTCAGGTACCGGACAAATGAAGGAATTCATCAAACGCAAATGAATCACGTCTGAATTTATTCTATACGAACCGGTACAGGGGCTCAATCGCGATTCCGATTTATTCCGGATGATCAGACGGCGATTCGCCGATCGCGATGATACTGCACGCTTGAATGACGTTCAGCCCGAGTTCCCTGGCACGCTCAAGTAAGTCCGGACTTTCACTGCCGGGATTGAACCAGATTTCGTTTGCCCCGCGGCTACGAATCTGTTCCAGTAATTGAATCCCGACTTCGGGGGGCACATACACGCTGATCCGGTCGAGCTGTTTTGACGGAACTTGTTCCAGGCTGGGGTAGGCGGTTAACCCTTCGATATTGGATTCCGTGGGATGGACGGGGTACACGTCGTAACCCTGTTTTATATGAGCGCGAACCGATTTGTTTCCGTATTTCTGTCGGTCCGCGCTGGCTCCAATGATGGCAATAGTTGGTTTGCCCATGTGATATCCTATTTCTTCAAAGAAGCGGCAAATTCAGCATAGCGTTTCTGAATCTCTGCCTGTGCGGGAGTCTCCCCTTCACTGACAATCACCCGGTATTTCATTTCCAGTGGCTTGCTTTCATCGAACTTCGTATCAAAGAAAGCACCAAAGCGACCGTAGGGACGTTCGGAATAGCGTGATGGTTTTGGAACGCTGGGATCTTCCATGTATTCCACATTGTAATGTTTGCCGTCAATGTCATACGACATTTCGAACCAGCCCAGATTGATGTGGCCGTTGGGGTCGGTTTTGTCGGAGACCTGAAACGGAGCCGGTTGTTGTGGGAATCCTTCGGGGCGAACGTATTTCGCGTTGTTGGATTCGGCGACGGGTTGCGCGGCGCGATACTGGAAGCCGGCGTGCTGGCGGTCGCCATCGAGGATGATTTCGCCGCGTTTGCTTTCGAGTTTCGTTCGCCAGTCGATCTGCCAGGCGGGAATTTTAGAAGTGGCGACTTTGATCGGCGTGACAGTCACAGTGCGGGTTTCCACAATGACTGGTTTGCCTTTGGCGTCGTTCCAGTGAATTTCCGCAGTCATCGTGCCGGATTCGGGGCCGCCTTTCATCTCGATCATTTTAGCATGACGCAGATGAGCGCCTTTCTTACAGTGCCAGAAATCGAGTTCTTTGCCGTTGAATTTGGTTTTATTCCAGCCCACATACAGTCCGCGGTGATGTGTGTATTTTCCGCCGGGGCCTTTGGTGATGATGGCTTTACTGCCCGGTCCGTAAACATGGTGGAAGACTTTGTAGGTGTCATGAATGCTCTCTGCGGATGAGTCATCGTAGGGGTAGACGTATTGCAGAACCGGAGTGCCATTAAAATACAGATCGGCGACTTTTTTCTCGGGCTGATCTTTCCAGGTGAAACCGACTTTTTCCTCTGCGTTAACCGCTGAGACGAATGTGAGCAGCGTCATCATTGCTGAGAGGACGATTGAAAATGCAGAAAAACGTTTCATGGTAAGATCCATAGGACTAAAAGGTGAAAATAATATTGGGTGTGATCTATATGGTACGTGAAAAAATTCCCGCGTTCCAGAGCGGAACGCGGGAATTGGTATTTTCAAGCCGTATGGTTAACCAGCGTTCGAATTGGGATCATTCTTCGGAGGTTTTCCATCGATCCAGGGACCGGCCAGTGACATGTAGGCGGGTTCTTCCAGAAGGCTTCCTTTGTCGCCCGCTTTCCAGCCTGGAATGTGTTTGGGTTTCTGCCGTGCTTTGGACATGGTTTCCCATTTCTTGGACCAGCTTCCGTCACCATCGGTGATTTCCAGCGTGTCCGTATCGAAGTGGTAAACCTTACCGTTGCGATAGCTGTTGGAACCCATATTCACAACGGCAATGGCAGCAGCACCGAGGTCAGGTGGGTTGTTACACTTGCTCTGATCATTGGCCTGCATTGCTTCTACCCAGTTTTTGAAGTGAGCATACGTTGTATCTTTGATTTGAGCGACATCAATTCGCTGCTGCTTCAAAGAACTATCTCGCGTCACTTGAGGACGTTCGGGGATGAAGTCGTATCCGTCGAAACCTTCGCCGTTACCAAAGACGAACGAACCATTGTGCCCGCGAATGATCTGCTTGATGCGGGTTTCCTGGTTACACATTGTGGCGTTAATCAGCCCCTGCGCGCCTTCGTTGAAGTCGGCGGCTACAGTGGCGACATCGGGAACATCACGTCCGTCATATTCCAGATAGAGGCCCCCTGCACCGACAACACGGCCGGGATAACGCAGGCCGGTTGCTTTCAACATAGCGGTTGTTCTGTGGACGAACAGGTCGGTAAACATACCCGATCCAAATGGCCAGAAGCGACGCCATTGTGCGTACACAGCGCGGTCGAATGGCTGGAATTCTGCCAGGCCTTCTTTGGTACCCAACCAGAGATTCCAGTCGATGTTTTTGGGATTCATTTCTTTTTTCAGAGCGTAATACCGCCATTGTCCCATGGACGAGTTACGGAAGTATTCGGTCTGGAACTGAAGGACTTTACCCAGTTGTCCGTCCTGCAGGCGTGCTCGGACGTCGTCCCAGACAGGGAGACTGGTGGACTGCACACCGACCTGCATGATCTTGCCGGTCTTCTTCCAGGTTTCGACGACGGCCAATGCTTCTTCGACTTTTTTCGTCATTGGTTTTTCACAATAGACGTGCAGACCGGCGTTCATCGCGTCGATGGTCTGCTTGGCATGCCAGTGGTCAGGAGTACCGATGGCGACGGCATCCAGTTTTTCTTTTTCGAGCATGTCGAGGTAGTTCACATAAGCGGTAACATCGTTACCCAGCTCTTTTTTGATGTAGTTCGCTGTGCGATCACGGTGTTCTGAATAGACGTCTGATACGGCGACCAGCTCGATATTCATCCCATCCTTCTTCAGTTGAACCAATTTTTTGACGTGCGCACCAAATCCGCGCCCACCTGGTCCAATAAATCCAATGCGAATGGCTTCGTTACTGTTACCAGCTCCGAAGGCCGGCGCAGTCGCCAGTCCAGCGATTGTGCTGGCAGCAACAGCTGTCGTTCCTGATGTTTTCAGGAAATCTCTTCGATTGATGGGGCTTTGATCCATTTCGTTATCTCCAGTTATTTAATAAAGTGAGTCTGTTACTGGATGGCATCAAGGGACGGTGATACCAAGCTGTTCTATACTTTTGTGGTGAGCACCCTCTGGTGCAGCGGGGGAAGGAGAGGGAAACACTCTCCTTACGCATAATAGTAGCAATATTGGGGGCCAGATGGTACTTATCACTCTATATTTTCTGAATTGTTGCCGATTCAATTGATACAGCCTGATCGAAATATCGGGCATAGAGATTTTCTAAGTAAAGGCAATAAATTGTTGGGTTAAGTGGTGTTTATACGTGAAGTAAAAGGATTCAACGTCTGCCAGGGAGGCATCGTCTCAATTGGTAACTTTGATGGCGTGCATCGCGGGCATCAACTAATGATTCAGGCATTGGTTCAACAGGCCCGTGATGAGAAACTGCCCGCGATTGTGTTCACATTTGATCCTCATCCGATTCAACTGCTCCGTCCCGACCACGTGCCCCCGGAATTGATGGGGATTGAAGACCGTGCCGCTATTCTAGAGAGTCTGGGTGTTGATTGTGTGGTTGCCTACCCAACTGATCGGGCCTTACTCAATTTGAGTGCCGAAGAATTCTTTCAACAGGTTTTATGCGATCAACTTCAGGCGAAAGGTCTGGTGGAAGGTCCCAACTTTTATTTCGGCAAAGACCGCGCGGGTGATGTCAAGCTATTGCAGACACTGTGTGAGCGTGCCGGAATGTTTTTTAAAGTGGTCGAACCGAGTTTGTGTGACACACGGATGATTTCTTCCTCGGAAGTCCGCAAAGCGATTCAATCAGGGGAAGTGGCTCTGGCGGAAAAGATGCTGGGCCGTCCTTATCAGATCAAAGGAACCGTAGAACACGGTGCCGAACGGGGAAGAAAGCTGGGCTTTCCGACAGCTAACTTGAGCCAGGTGGCAACGCTCCTGCCTGCCGCTGGCGTCTATTGTGGGTTTGGGATTGTGGGAGAACAGCGTTATCCAGCGGCGATTCATATTGGTGCGAATCCGACGTTTCACAACTCAGAAATAAAGGTGGAAGTGCATTTGATCGGTTTTTCTGGTGAGATTTACGATCAGGTGCTAGAGGTCGATTTGATAGAACGCTTGCGCGCTACAGAGGTGTTTTCTGATGCCGAGGCACTCAAAACTCAGTTGGCGATTGACATTGATTCAGCAAAAAAGCAGCTCAAGCAATGGAACGCCGCTCAATAATTGCCTAAGATGCCTCAATGGCAAAGTGGAATCAGTTACTGGAATTTGCAGGTAAACGCAGCGCAGGAAACATCAATGAGCAGTATTAACTGGACTCCCCTTTGTGAAATCATCGAAGCACATCAAAAGTTTCTCCTTTCCTGCCATGTGCGTCCAGATGCGGATGCTCTGGGATCTGAACTGGCTCTGGCCTGCTTTTTGAAAGAGCTGGGTAAAGAAGTCCGTGTCATCAATCCGTCAGCGCATCCCAAAAGCCTGAACTTTCTAGTGCAGGAGCACGAAGTCCGCTACGTGGGTGATGGTGTGACCACGGAGGATTTTGAATGGGCCGAAGTGCATATCATTCTCGATACCAGTGCCTGGTCACAGTTACCCGGACTGGCGAATTTCTACCGTAAAACGGATTCGAAGAAAGTGGTGATTGATCATCACGTCAGCTCTGATTCTCTGGGCGCGGAAGAGTTCAAAGACATTACTTCTCCGGCAGCGGGGTGTCTGGTGTATGATCTGGGCAAAGCCCTCAAGTGCACGGTGACGCCGGAAATCGCGACCTTGATTTATGCTGCCATTGCCACCGATACAGGCTGGTTTCGATTTCCCTCAACAACCAGTTACACGATGCAGATCATTAGTGAGCTGGTTAAAGCGGGAGCAGAGCCACATCAGATTTATGAGCTGTTGTACGAACAGAATAGTTTGCCGCAGTTAAAATTGATGGGCCGCGTACTGGACAAGGTGCAGACCGACTTCGACGGACAGCTGGCTTATACGGTTGTCAGTTGTGAAGACTTCAGTGCAACGGGAACAACGCCCGTGGATACCGAGGGTCTCGTTAATTATTGTCTGACACTAGCGGGCACTCAGGCGGCGTTTATCGCCGTCGAACAGCGCAGCCGACAGGTGAAAATCAGTTTTCGCAGTCGTTCCGAATGGGATATTTCCAAAATTGCCGAATCGTTCGGCGGCGGCGGACATCGTCAGGCATCGGGCGCTATGTTAAATGGCCCGCTTTCTTCAGCCGTCACCAAAGTTCTGGTTAAATTTCGCGAACTGTTTGACACGATTGAGAAATAACGGTCTGTATTTCTCAATTTTATCAGTGATCTCCATGGCGATTTGATTGCTCTTGCTTCGTGGCTGATATAGCATAAATGATATCAAGCTATGTTTGTCTATTTATTCCAACCACAGAGGGTAATCGATGCGCTTCCACTACCTAAACCGGTTTTCTGTCTCTCTTCTGACGTTTACACTGCTCTTTGGTTTGCTGTTCAAATTCTCTGCAGCCGAAAGCCCGATTCGAAATACACAAGACCCCAAAGATATTGCGACCACTCCGGAACAGACTGTCAAAAATATGACCGTTCCAGAGGGCTTCAAGGTGACGGTGTTCGCCAGTGAGCCCGATGTGCATCAGCCGATTGGGTTTGAAATTGATGATCGGGGCCGTGTCTGGGTCGCTGAATGTTTCACCTATGAACGCGGCACATTCGATGATCAGTATGAGGATCGAATTGTTATTCTGGAAGATACCAACGGCGATGGCAAAATGGATCGGCGAAAAATCTTCTGGCAGGGACCGGGTCCTCTGACAAGCGTCACTGTTGGTTCAAATGGTGTCTGGGCATTATGCCGCGGGGAATTACTTTACTTCGAAGACAAAAACCACGACGATGTTCCTGATGGGAAACCACAGGTTCTACTCGAAGGCTGGAACTATAAAACGATCCGACACAATATTGTCAGCGGCCTGACCTGGGGCCCGGATGGCTGGTTGTATGGAAGACACGGAATTACCGATACCTCACTGGTGGGAACTCCCGAGACCGATCCTTCGCAGCGCACGCTGATTCATTGTGGCATCTGGCGCTATCACCCCGTTCGGAAAACGATTGAAGAAGTCAGTTCCGGAACCACCAATCCCTGGGGCTTTGATTACGATGAATACGGCCAGATGTTCTTCACGAATAATGTAAATGGTCATTTATGGCACATGATTCCTGGTTCGCATTACATTCGCATGAATGGTCACGGCAGCGATCCGAATCCTTATGTTTATGAGTTGATGACGAAGTGTGCCGACCACGATCACTGGGACAGTTCTTCAGGAAAATGGTCTGATTCACGTGATACGTCTGGAATTCATGGGAAACTGGGGGGCGGCCATAGTCATTGTGGTGGCATGATTTATCTGGGCGATAACTGGCCGCAGAGATATCGTAATAGCCTCTTCCTGTGCAACACGCACGGGCATCGTGTGAATAATGACGCACTCGAACGCGAAGGCTCAGGGTATGTGGGCACGCATCGTCCCGATTTTCTATTAACCGGTTCAGATTGGTTTCGAGGAACCGAATTAAAATACGGACCCGATGGCAGCGTTTATCTTTCTGACTGGGCTGATCTGGGAGAATGCCACGACCATGATGGCGTGCATCGTACCAGCGGACGCATTTATAAAATTTCGTATGGCGATGTGACGCAGCCGAAAAAACTGGATCTGAATCAGCTTTCCGACAGCGAACTCGTCAAGCTGCAACTGCATCCGAATGACTGGTATGTCCGCCATGCTCGTCGCATTCTGATGGAGCGAGCGGGAACGACTGCAAACTGGAGTCAGCCCAAAGCGGAATTATTGAACATCTTTAATACATCAAAAGAGGTCCCCCGGCGGCTGCGTGCGATGTGGGCTCTGTATTGTACAAATCAATTGAATGATGCGTGGCTGGTGAAACAACTGAATGATCCCAGTGAGCACGTTCGCATCTGGGCGATTCGGTATCTGGTTGATGATGGAAAAGTCTCTCCAGAGGCTGTTCAACAATTTGCAAAAATGGCGAAACAGGAATCCTCTGGACTGGTCCGACTTTATCTGGCGTCGGCGATGCAGTCACTTGCCCCGCAGGATTGCTGGGAGATCGCAGCGGCCCTTGATCAGAATCATACAGACACAGAAGACCGCAATTTTACGCTGATGCTTTGGTATGGAATTGAACCAGCGGTCATGGCGGAGAGTGATTCCGCACTGCAATTTCTAAGTCATTCCACACGACCACTGGTACGACAGCTCGTGGCACGGCGGTTGACGGAAGACATTGATCAACATCCCGAATATGTAAAACAACTGGTACAGCAGGTGATTGACGCGAAGGACTCTGAGGTTCAAGAAGACCTGTTAACTGGTATCCAGGCAGCGCTACAGGGCCGATTGAAAGCCCAGGCACCGAAAAACTGGCAGGCGCTCAAAGAGCAGACTGCGAAAGCAGACTCAAAGGAACTGCAGACACGGGTGACCGAACTGTCTATCGTATTCGGAGATGGCCAGACGATGGATGCACTCAAGCAGATCGTTCTCGATTCGGATCAGTCGATGAAAAGCCGTTATCAGGCACTGGAATCATTATTGGGCAGTTCCCAGGATAAAGATTTGCTGCCCGTGATTCAGAAGTCGGCGAATTACACTGAATTGCAGCCGTTGGCCTTTCGGGGTTTGTCGCGGTTTTATGATCCTAAAACAATTCAACGCATGTTGGGTCGCTATCGGAATATCAAAAATGAGGGACGTCAGGCTTTGATGGACACGCTCTGCAGTCGCAAGGAATATGCTCTCTTGCTGTTGACGGCCATCGATAAGAAACAGGTGCCTCAGGGTGAAGTCTCTGCATTTCATGTGCGTCAGTTGCGCAATTTTCAAGACAAGGAAGTGGTCGAAAAACTGAATCAGGTTTGGGGCCAGGCCCGAGAAACTCCTGAAAAGAAACGGGCACAGATTGAAGGTTATAAAACATTGCTGACGGCAGAACGACTGCAGCAGTCAGACCGTGTGCAAGGCCGGGCGCTCTACGAAAAAACGTGTGCGAAATGTCATCGTCTGTTTGGGAGCGGTGGAAGCATCGGCCCGGATCTGACCGGTGCCAATCGGACCAATATGGATTATCTGCTGGAAAATATGGTGGACCCCTCTGCCCTGATTCCCAAAGGATACGAGATGGTAGTGCTTGCTCTGGAAGATGGTCGCATTTTGAATGGGACGATTGTCAGACAGACCGATCAGCAATTGACCTTACAGACGCAGAATGAGCAACTTGTGCTGGATCGACGTCAGATTGAAGAAATCAATCAGTCCAAGCTATCTCTGATGCCGGAAGGGCAACTCGATCAGCTGACCAAACAGCAGTTGGCTGATCTGATCGCTTACATTGCTGGAAATACGCAGGTGAAGCCACCCGTTGCAGCCGCCACGACGAGCCCTTGAATCAAAGTAGTGGTGCTGATTCAGTAGTATCGATATTCGGGCGGCTCGGAATAGACTTCCGAGTTGCCCTGGTTTTTTACTGGATGCCACGGACGCAGAGGCTCTCACAAAGACGCCATTCGTCGTTGACTCTTTTAGTTACGCTTCTCTTTGAGGACGCGTTCAATTTCGCGGCTCAGTAGTGTGTATTGAAACTGATTCATGATCTCCATCATCTCAGCTGGAGTTGCATTCTCGGCAGGCGGCCATTTGACGCCGCTGGCCTCAGCGAGATTCTTCATGTAGGTCGCTTTGTCCTGCGCTGGTTCCACATCACTGCGAAATGTGATCTTGCCGTCTGCATTGATCACAATCAGAGTCGGGTAACTCTGTACGCCGTATTTCTCACTAGTTACACCATCCAGAATTGAAGTGCCCCGGTCAATTCCCGTGGGAGTCGTCCACTGTTCGCTTAGTTTCAATTTGTTGATCTGACTCATTTCGCCATCCGCGGTATGGATGCCGAGGAAGACAACGCCCTGCTCTGCAAATTTCTTGGCCAGTTTCTTTTGTGCAGGAATCGAAGCGACGCAGCCACTGCAGCGGAGTCCCCAGAAATCAATGACCACAATTTGACCGCGATAGTCCGACAGTTTGCGGGGACGTCCATCTGACCACTCCGCGATCTCCCACTCAGGGGCGATTAGTCCGACGGCCAGTGGCTTTGTTTTTTCTTCGGTGGCTGTGATAGAAGTTGCCAGTTTTTGCAGTCGAATTGTGACTTCCGTGTTGTCTTTCTTGTTTTTACTGACAAATAGATTGGTGTGTTTTATTTTTGTTCCCCAACGTAAGGAGACTTGAACCACACCGCTGGGTAAATTATTAATCACCGCCCGACCATCGGCGTCAGTGCGAACAGCTTGTCGTCTTAGGGCATATTTACCTCCTGGTTCCACAATTGCTCCAGGGAGAGGCTTGCCCTGTTCATCGAGAACACGGACGGGGATCGAATATCCGGGGCGCAGTGTGAGTGTTTTGAAATCGATGGGGGGAAAGTCCTTTGAAACGGTGACATCGTTCGAGTCCATCCCAGCAAAACTGTCTTTTGTCAGAACGACCGAAAATTGCTGTTCATCAGCAGCTTGGTTGTCATACTCATACATGGGAGAAGCCAGTGCGAAGCTGCCATCGAGTGCGGTATTTGTTGCTACCCCCGTGTCACCACTACCTCCTCCTTTCATGCCAAAGACCATTCCCACCCGCACCCCTGCGAGCGGTTTTCCTTCCACATCGACGACGCGACCGACCAGTTTTTGATTGCCGATTGGTTTGGATACTTCAGGCTCAAATGTGAGTAGGGGAACGCCGTTGTTGAGTGTGACAGTGGCTTTGTTTATGGTTGCTTTTTTCCCCGCCTTGTCGATCATTTGCGTTGTATCCGAATCGGGAAGGCGTTTCAGGGAGACGACTTGAGAATTGTCAAAACCAGGTTCCACGATTAGTTCGGCTGACATATTGACAAGAGTAAATATTAATTTGCCACTGGTGCCGACTTCTGTCAGCCTGCCGCGCCCTTCCTGGTTCAGGAAACTGTTTGATGATGCATTCGCTTTCTGGAACGAGACCGATTCCCCCTTCAGCCATGCTGCCCGTTTCGCATCATCCTCAATCTCCTCTATGGATGCTAATAATCGAATGGGCTGATCCTCGTTTTGCAAGCCTAATAGTTGAAGTTGTTGGTCATTGAGTTTACCTTTCCAGTGTACGTTCCAGACCGCTCCTGTTTGCGCTACAATGTCGTGTTCAACAACGGGGTTGTCAGGTGTTGTTGTTAACGCGCGCGTACATTCTTCCGGCATGAGCCAATATCCGGGTTTCAATGTAGGAAACCACATCTGCACATTGCCCAAAGGGACTTCAATGCGATACTGCCCTGCCTCGTTCGTCGTTCCTTGAATGGTTCTCTTGTCAGGATCTGGTTCTGATGCCACTAGAATCTGGATGCCTGCGTCCGCCACTGGCTTTCCAGTTTGAACTTCCCGGACGGAACCTGTGATGAAATACTGATTTGGTTTATTATTATCTGGAACTGCTTCTGTTTTTGGGGACACTGCCGCTTGCTTCGGTTTCGGGCTGCTTTGTTCCCGGGTTTGCGCCACGTCGCTCAAGCCCGTCACAAACAAAATCAGTAACACGCCGATGGCAAGTGCTGACTTCGTGCGGCTGTCCTGAATCGGCGATGTAAGCTGATTGATGCGAGCACGCAGCGCAGAATGTTTGCCCGCCATAGGGAGCGCAGCAACTGGCCCCTGTGTCTGCCGGGCAAGGCGGATTAATAACTCACCATAAGCATGACGTGCTTGCTTATCGAAATTCTCAACCGTTGCTGAATCCACGGCCTGCTCAATTTCACGGCGCATGCGATTGCTGATCAGGTAGGCCAGCGGATTGAACCAGTGTACGGTGATGGCGAGACGGCTTAATAACAGCAGTAAAACGTCACGGCGGCGAATGTGTTCTAGTTCATGATTGACAATCGCCTGCCGTTCTTCTTCACCGAAATCGGACCATAAATTTCGCGGCAGCAAAATGGTCGGCCGCCAGAATCCACAAGTGGACGGTCCAATATGAGGATCGGTAACGAAACAGCGAACAGGGAACCAGAGTCTGTCCCTCTTTTGTCTTTCTTCAATCAGTTTGAGCAGACCTACATCCCGGAGCCGTTCACTGTTTTTGATGAGTCGTGCTAATATGATCTTGGAACCGATCCATCTGCAAAGCACAACGCAACAACCAGTCAGCCAAAGAAACGCCAGGAAACTGGAACGCGAAATGGGGACGCTGGTTTGGGACTCTTGCGGTAGAATGACTGGAGTGTGCGATGCGTGATGCTCTTGAGACAGCTCAGCAGTTGAGTTCCGGTGATCTGGCTGAAGCGAATTGGGGCGGGGAGTCAATTTTATGGCAGTCGATTCAGTGGAAGAAACCACGGCTATGGGAGTTGGATATTTGCTATCGAAATCGAAAAAATAGAAGAGGCTCAACCCGCTTGCTGGAATCAGCAGTACAGCCAGACGTGCCAGCGGAATGGCCCATAGAAGTGCACGCCATTTGGGTGAAATCCAGCGGTGCATCGTCGAAGTCAGACAGAAGATGATGCCAGCCAGCACGAATGCCTGCCAGGTGGCACGCCAGACAAGTGCCAATAACGCGGTCAATTCAAAATCGAAGTTCATTATTTCTTTCTCCGTCTTGAAGATGATTTGTTGGAAGATTGGTCAGCATTCGGCTCTGACTTTTCTGTGAGACGTTCATCTAAACGTTGTCTGAGTTCTTCCACTTCGTCACTGGAAAGCGTTTCATTCTCGACAAAATGGAGTAATAACGACTGCAGGTCTCCGGCAAAGAATCGTTCCGTAAAGGAACGGGCTGCTAGACGCACGCATTCATTTCGCGTGACTGCCGCACGATAGAGATGTCGCGAACCGTCAACGCGCACTGTGACAGCACCCTTTTCGACCAGACGCGTGAGGAGCGTTCTCACAGTTCGATGACTTCGCTTTCGAATTGGTTCGACGCGGGCGATGATTTCGCCGGCTGTCTGGTCCTCAGCTTTCCAGACGCTGAGCATCACATCCCATTCTGCATCAGTGATTTGTAATTCTGATCGCTGGCTCATGGTATCCCCTGTGACTACGTGTGTAGTAATGTTCTGGCTTAGTGTTACCACAAGTGTAGTAATGCTGCAAGCAGAAAAATTGAGATTGAGCAGATGATGCTGCGCGTTCGTATCAGATCGCTATAAATTGACGACGCAACAGCAGACTTCAGCAGGCTGGAACGATGCGAGCGCTCCACCAGACAAGTCAGTGTGAGATCAGGAGTTGGATCCAAGACGAATCAACGTGAGCGGGCTACCAGCGTCTGCCACTTGGGAAGAAGCTGATCGTGCCCCGTTGATCGATTGAACTGTGAAGTTATTTTTCCTCTTCAGGACGCTGCCATTCGCCGCGCATCCAATTAACGAGCAGGTTCAGATCATGCTGAGAGAGTTTTGATTCTTCAAATGAAGGCATGATATTTTTCTCGCCATAAAAGTGTTCTGCTTCCGGATTGCGAATAAAATCGGAGAGCCATTTGGATGAGCCGTAGCCATTCAAGTCTGGAGCAGCGCCGCCCCCCTCTTCTTCGGGGTCGCCTGCTTTCATGGCGTGGCACTGGGCGCAGTAACCATCGAAGTCGACCACTTTCCCTGATTTATCTTTGAAATCGATGCCACTGAAGACGGACACGCCGCGTTTGATGACTGATTCGCTGACCAGTTCCGCATTGCGGTGTTTGGCTTCGCGTGCGATGAGTGCCGCGACTGCTTCGATGTCTTCTTTCGAGAGTACGCCTTCAGGACCGACATAGCTGTCAGCCCAGTCGCTCATGTCTCCGTGCAGAATTGCATCTCCCCCTTTTGTTGTGCCGAGGTGTCCAAAAAACCTGGGGGCTTTCGGATCTGTCAGAAATTCGGCAATCCATTCGGTTGTCGCAAAGCCAGCCAGATCGGAAGCGCGGGGAGTTGCTTTGACCTTTTTGCCATCTTTCATTTCCATGATATAGTGCCCTGTTCCGTCGTGACCATTCCAGGTATGACAGACTCCGCAATGCCGTGCAAAAATCAGCGGCCCTATTGATTTGGGGTCATTCTGCAGGAGCGAAGCAGGTCCTTCCGGGGGCACGCCATTTTCACTGGCCAGCCACGAGGCACGGGCCGCATAGGCGATTTCCTGTGAACGTTTTAAGGCATAGTCGGGAGCACTTCGCTCCAGATTGACTCCATACCAGCTGATGCCGCAAATGATCAATAAACCGCCCATATAAACGGCAATCGCCAGACGTTGTCCCCATTTCTCACCCAGAACTTTTTCATAAAAGGGAACCAGGATCAGGATGGCAAGCAGCACGCCTGGTAAGACGGCAGTCACCAGGACTTCAAGTTCCTTGGGAACCATGTGCCTGAGCTCAAATAGAAACCGCACAAACCATTCAGGACGCGCGATATAAGGGATTGAGCTGTCGGCGGGCGCTTCAAGTTTGATCTCGCTGGGAGGCAGGTCCATTTCCCACTCCGCCAGTCCTGGCGCCACATGCTGATTTTTGAGGGTGGGGTAAACCAGCATCTGGAGAATCACGATCCCGATCAGGATCAGAGTTAAGACCAGGGTGCGTGTTGTCTGGTAAGGCCAGTAAGGTTGTGTGAGTTCGTCTTTGACCGGGTCATCTTCATCCAGTTCAAAATCGATCTCCGGGTCATCGGCGGCTTCTTTGATTTTCGCGGTCCGCAGACGCTCACGACGCACCAACGCCATGTGAATCGTAAACAGCAGAATGGCTATTACAGGCAGAACGACGACGTGAATCGTATAAAGCCGTGTTAATGTCAGATTTCCGAATTCGCTACCGCCGACGATGACGGATCGGAGTGAGGAACCGATCCCCGGCATGGTACCGGCGATTCCTGTTTCAATTTGATAAGACCAGTAACCTTTCTGGTCCCAGGGAAGCGGATTTCCGGTAATTGTGAGTCCGACAATCACGCCTCCAATGAGCAGGCTGGTCCAATAAACAAATTCTTTCGGTTTGCGATAACCGGCTGAAATGATAACCAGGAATATGTGAATGATGACCGCAACAATCATCATGTGTGCGACGTAATGATGTAGACCACGCACAAACCAGCCCAGGTCTACCTGTGTTTCAATGTAATGTACGCTACCCCAGGCGGCCGCTTCAGATGGGCTGTAAACCGTCATCAATAGTGTGCCGGTGATGATTTCCAGCAGCATCAGCAGAACCAGTGCCCCGCCCCAAATGTTTTGCCAGCGGGAGCGTCTCTTCGTTGGGAAATTCAATAAAAAAATGGCATGGAAGAATTTCTTGTAGCCGGTTCGCTCATCGATCCACTGTTTGGTTTTTTCTGACAGCACTGAAACATCTCCCTATGGGAAATTAAAATAATTACGTCAACGGAGTAAGGTATCAGGAGCAAGGCATGGCATGCCGAGTCAGCCTAAAGGAATTTTTTCTGAAATGCCGGTCTCGAATTTTTGGAATTCGACGACAACCCACTGCTCGCCGCGTACTTTCTTCAGCGACGTTTTCAAATCATCCATTCCACGGGGCTGAGGACCACTGACCATGGCACCATCTGTCTGAAATGTGGCTGCATGGCAGGGACAGAAAAATTCTTCGTCGCCGGGCACATAATCGATCACACAGCCTAGATGCGGGCAAGTGGATGAGAAAGCGGTTACTGTTCCGTCCTGGGCTTTTGTGATCCAGACCGATCCGATCGGGCCAGAAGGATATTTCGTCCAGGCATCCTCGCGCTGGTCGATGATGGAGAATCGCTGGGGAACTCCTGGTTCCAGATCTTTCAGTTTGGCCAGTTGGTAGGTCTTCTCTTCTTGTTGACCGCGCTTGAGAGTCGAAAGCAGAAAGCCTAATCCAGGCACCGCTAGAACAGTGGCGTAGACGGCACCTAAAACACCAGTGCAGTATTTGAGGAATTTTCGACGTCGCATGGTGAGAACCTTCAAATCTGAAAAGCCGGTTGTTGATCAGTAGTCCGGGTATCACTATTTGATTTCTGAATCAAACAACAAGTGCCTTTTAAGGGTAACAGTTTAGTTTTGTTCAATTTCGAACAGTAATACGTCTGTCGTACTTTTCGCTGGCAGGGTGCTTCTCGTTTTTAGTGAGTCGCTGGTGAGGAGGGAAGTAACAATCTACTTTTCCGAAACGGTAATTTTTAAGTTTCCGTTATTGCTGGAAGGCTGGCTCTATCCTAACAAATCATACAAGGGTTTACGAATGTTTATTTTAAGTCTAATGGTTTCATGTCTTTAAGACAATGAATTTAGCTAATTCGGATTATACTGTCCAGAATAGAGGAAGTACAATCCCTGATTCTTGAATTCACTCAGACTATAAAAAAAACGGCTCCCCGATTTGGGAAGCCGTTTTCATCTTTAGTTCAGTCAAACTGAAGTCTTGATTGAGAACTAGTCAATCAGGCCGAACAGGTTTGACAGGCTGTTTCCGCTCAGACGGCGAGACTGTTTCCGGTCTTGCATACGGCTGGGGAAGTAAGCCTTAGGATCTGATGTTGGAGCAGGAGCTGCAGGAGCTGCTGATGGTGAGCATCCAGCAGGAGCACAACCAGTGTGACAGCAAGGTGTGTCACAGCAACCTTCAACAACTTCGTATCCACAGAGTTCCAGAGCCTGAGTTGCTTCACGAACAACTTTGCGGTCGCAATCGCCCAGAGCACAAGTCAGAGCAGCTGTCAGCTCAGGTGAGCAGCAGCAGTCA
>TARA_R110002095_G_scaffold46220_3_pt1 | contig 21342 bp, 31 predicted proteins | sample TARA_R110002095 | Tara Oceans TARA_R110002095 (sample SAMEA4397255) | marine metagenome | biome: Polar Biome; feature: [SRF] surface water layer (ENVO:00010504); material: water (ENVO:00002006), including particulate matter (ENVO:01000060) such as... | depth 5 m | reverse complement strand
AGCACAACGGTAAATTTGGTAGGACTTGGCAGTACATCCCATCATCTATGATAAACAGACATGAACTGCGTAGAGTTGTTGGTGACGATAGAATGTTAGATCATAAAATTAACGGTAATTTTTAATTCAAAAAGGAGACTAGCTATGCCAAAAGGAAAAGGAACATACGGATCAAAAGTAGGCAGACCCTCTACGTCTAAAGCGAAGCCTACAAAAAAACCTCCTATGCGTAAAAAATAAACTTAGAGGACAGTTACATGCTTAGTATTCTTGGATCAGTTTTAGGTTTCGGTACTTCCTTCTTGCCAAAGGTACTTGGATTCTTTGAAGAAAAAAGAGATCAAGCGCATGAGTTGCAGATGATGGACAAGCAGCTGGAACAGCAACTTCAAATAGGCGTACAGAAATTACAAATGGTCAATGTCGACGCCGACATCCGAGAAACAGAAGTTCTGCATAAAGAACACGCAAGCATCACAAAGAAATCATCGCAGTGGGTTATTAATTTATCAGCATCTGTTAGACCTATAATAACCTACTGTCTCTTTATTGAGTTTGCTGCTCTTACTTTATCAGTAAACATGAACTGGATTGGTCTGGAACAGTACACTACTATTTGGAATTCAGAATTTCAAGCAATCTTTGCAGCAGTAGTGTCATTCTGGTTTGGCCAAAGAAGTTTTAACAGAAAATGAAGATTAATGAAGCAGGCTTAGAGCTAATAAAAAACTTTGAAGGGTTTTCAAATAGTCCGTATCTGGACCCAGTTGGTATTCCGACTATCGGATTCGGTAGCATTTGGAATGATGATGGCAGTCCTGTCACTATGGAACAGTCAGACCTCGATGAGAAAGAGGCAGAAAGATTTCTTAGACGAGAGGTTCACCATATTGAGAAAAGCATTAAAAGACTTATCCAGTCGGAACTAACCTCGAACATGTTTAGTTCGTTGTGTTCTTTTACTTATAATGTCGGAACAGGAGCACTGCAACGAAGTACAATTCGCATGAAACTAAACCGTGGCTGGTACGAAGCGGCTGCTGACGAATTTCCTAAATGGCGTAAAGCTGGTGGTAGGGTTTTACAGGGATTAGTACGCCGTCGGATAGCTGAACGTGCCTTGTTCGAGGCCATGTGAGGCTTCTATTTGAATCCACAATTGCACGGTTTTTTATGAATGTTGTAAACGGCGCATGTGATCTTATGGTAATCGAGAGGAACCTGAGGTTCCTCTCGTGATACCAAAGCCCTCCAAGCCTTCTTAACCCGTGTTCTTGTTTGCCTTCGAAACAACAATCGTACTAGGGCCAATAGGGGTGCGACCGGGAACATATTCTGGATCATCGTATTTACTTTCATTCGCGTCAATCTGGTGAACGGCGTTCTTGTTCTGTAGGTACTCGTGCAAGAAACCCATAACGTTAAACATAAGAGCACACAAAGCATCTTCCATCTTCTCGGCGGGAGCTACGTTGCTGCGGTAAAGCTTCCACCAATCCATGAAGTGACGCCACCCTGACTTCATGTATGCGTCTACTGGCATACCTTTCTGCCAATTATCACTAGCTCGAATCGCGCCGTCGCTTTGAATACGGTTCTTCGTCATGTACTCTGCGTAACGTTCTATCACGAGAGGGCTGAGAAAACCTTCGTAATCATGTTTTCCCTCGTCGGTATCTCTCGTGGCCCCTGTGTTAAATTCCCTCATTTATTAAAAATCCTTCTCCAGATGTAAGACCTCACAATTGAGGCTGCGGTATAAACTAATGTAATATTTAACGCTGTTCCAATTGACATTGCTATATCCAAAAACCATGGTAACAGGTAGACGGTCAATAGCCAAGAAATTAATGCGCCCGATCCTACGCTACACGTCGCCTCAACAGCTGAGATAAGACGTGTTTGCTTCATCGCAACATCTCGGGATTGACTGTGTTGCGAGCAACTTCCCCGAAATCTTTATGCAAGGTGATACTTTTCATACCCGGCATAGAACGATAGCCTTTCTGGTGCGCCCATGCGTCCTCAGAAGCAAGGATGCGGAAGCTCTCTACCTTGACGCCATGGAAATCTTTCGCGCTGTCGTGATGGATATGACCAGTCCACCAGTAACGAAATTTTGTGGAGCCCCAGTCTTCAGGACGATCAGCAGCCATGACCATAGGCAGCTGCGACATCTTAGTGCCGTGGCCGTGATGTGTGCCGACAAGACACTTACCAAATTTAAAATAATGATAGTGCATAGGGCTAGTGTCGATCTCTACTCGGGGCTCGTTCTCGTAAACGTTATGCAAGCACTCCATCAGGAAGATCGATGAGCTTAAATCATGATTTCCAATCTCAACAATGACATTAACTTTATGGTGTTTAGTTAAGGCCATTTGAATCATGTTGCGGATTAATCGAATGCCAGCTCTGAGCATCTTTGGAAACCGACCGTCGGCATCAAGCAAGTTGCGCGAACTTGGAGTGACACTCTCAAAACTGTCGTAGTGTAGAAAATCTCCGAGTAAGATGATCGATGCAGTGTGACATTCAGGAGATTTCTCTATGAGATGTGCAGTTGCCCCGATCAAAAGCTTCTCACTAATCTCCATGTCGTAGTTTTCGCCTGTCTCTTTATCCCAGCTGAGCATGCCGAGGTGATGATCACCGACAGGGTAACAAGCCATCAGTTCCGTTGATGGTGCGTCAAGCGGCACCTGTACTGGTTTCTCTCTTGGTAGATCATCGGTGAAGCCTTTGATCATAGCATGGAAGGCTTCCATCTGCTGTTCTTTATCGGGATCTTGCCCGACCCACTGCAACTTAACTTCGCCATCTGCGTCGTACATTGTCGAAACTCGACGGACTGCAAATCCGGGAGCAGCAGGGTGAATCATATCATGCTCAGGAGCGTGGCCGTGTTTAGCTGCGTTCTTTCTTACTAATCTGCGAGCTTGACTAATACTCTGATGTGCCACTCCGAGAGCTTTAGCAGCTTTTCTGTCTGAACCATGCTCTTCGTAGGCTGTTAGATACGCCCACTGATTGTCAGTAGCGTACTCTTTTAATTTCGGGTCGAGCGTCATATCCCAGTCTCCTTAAAGATACCGTATGCAGCAATTAACGCAGCTTCTGCTACGCCGTCGTGTTTCTTCAGTTTCCAATACTCATCCGTCTCGAACATCATGGTGGCCAGTTCAATAGAAGCATGTTTTGCTGACCCTAACCCGTAGTGCATCTTCCATGCAGCCGGACTGACATACATCGGTTCGTATGCGGCAGACGTCCCCCACACAGCAAACTGTTCTACTCCCCCGAACATGCGGCCGAACTGGAAACTTGAGGATACCCCCTGTCTCGGCATTGCGTGTACGTTTTCTATGACAGCGAAATCGATCTCGAATCCAGACATTCCCCCCTCGTATTGGTGCCGCCCCGCTTCACTCTCGATCCACCGCTTTGCTTCCTTTAGATCGAACGTAACTTTCTTAGTCGGATGTGTGAGAGGCATCATCCTAGCGTCGATGATCGACAACTTTCCTTTGGGATCACGTGATACCAGAGCGAGTCCTCCTGTCTGCCCCGGGTCAATCCCTAAAACTACCATTCTCTTACCCACTTTGATTGAGTTTGATTCGGTGGCCATCCCTGTGATTGAACAAGTAGGGCGAACGTTTCGAGTTAGAAACCATCAGCGTAAATTCTTGGCCAGTCTCCATTAGCTCTACCTTATCCCCGTCGCGGAAGTTCAAAGCGGCAGCTATCTGACGAGTTACTAGATAGAAACATTCCTCTCCATCTTCGTTGTCGAATGCGCTTCCGTCGATGACTGTTCCATCTTTGTATCGAGCGCCGAGTTCATGGTTGTCATAAGTATCGAGATCAACTTCGTAAATAGCTAAGTTCATTTATCTTTCCTCCAGTTAAAGTTAGCAGGCACACACACAGCTTTCCCGATCTCTCTATCAAAATGCACTTTGGCAGCTTTCGCCATGCACCCGTCTAAAGTATAATCTGTGCCTACCGTTACAATAGTTTGTGGCGTCGTAAAGATTATCAGAGCTAAAGCGTACATCATTTTTTATACCTAATCCCAGTCCAAGCGTCGACAGTTATAGGCCAGTCCTTTGCCCAATCAGGTAATGGCCCCTCCATCAAATTAACAAACTCTTCTTCACTACCGAAACTCTCAGAGACTTCGCATACTATCTCATCATACACGGTTAAGACGATGTTGTAACCTGCATCTTCGCATCGTTGCATCGCTGGCACTAACACCTCACGCGAGACAGCTTGGCATGCGTTCTCAGTTAACTTACCGCCGTAAGTGGTAACTCTTCTCCATTGCCCTTCCTTCTGGGCCATGTAAGTTATCTGAGGTTGCAGTTGATGATTACAAGTACGGTGTAAACATTCTGTTTTAGTCTCCGGGTTGCACCATCTCGGTCGAATCATGCGTAGCTCAGGTTTGTAATACCAGAGCCGTTTACCATTCGGCAAGATCATAGTTAGCCAGTCATCTACCACCTCGAACCCGAGATCACGGTATTTAACCAAGTCTCCTGACTGTGTGGCGGTGATGGCGGCTGACTGTAAACCAGCCCAGAGTTGAACAATGGCTGGGTGCTCAGCTCTCCAAGCTTTGCAGATCTCGACGATCCGCTCATCACTGTGACGTCCACTATTATCGAACTTAAGCCAAGCCCCGAGAGCCCCCTGATATCCGAACGCCAACTCACCGGTTTTCCCATCTTGGCGTTCCGCAGGATGTGTGGCTTTACTAACCGTGCCAGCAACCAAGCCGTGAATTTTATCGCCCATATACTCATAGAGTTTTACTCCTTTTCTAAAAGCTTCAACCTTCCAATCCTCACCTGCGAGGGCAGCTAAGATGATAGCTTCGATCGATGAATAGTCTCCGGCGTAGATCTTATTACCCGGAGCTGCTTTGATCCAGTGTCTCGAAGCTTTGGCAACTGCCTCCATAGCGTCACCATATATCATATCAAGATACTCTGCGTCTCCGTACATGATATCGCGAACCAGTTGTTCGGGGTCCATACCTTCATCACCCTTCTTTAGGTTTAAAGGCTGAAACCCCGAACCTGTCCAGCGCCCAGTTGCTGCACCGTGATACCGGGTCTGGAATCGCGCCCTGCCGTCGAGCCCCCTCTGACGTGACATGGCCGCGAGCTTCTTCGTACTAGCTTTATTGATGGCTAGTCTGATCTCTAATGCTCGACGAGCTGAACCGGAAGGGAGTTCCCCCTCATCAAGTAGATCTTGCAAGTACCCCGCCTGTAGATTGTCGAGTATCAATCCGTTTTCTTCAAACCACTCTTTGACTTTTGCAGTCTGCGTAGGATTATGCCCAACCAACTCTCGGAATTCCTTAGTAAGTCTTTCGGAACGTTGCTCGACGATCTTGATCGCGCATTCAATCCCTTCGGCGTCGAGGTATAGTCCTCGAAGATTGATCGTTTGGTCAAGCTGAAATACAGGTAGTTCACGATCTGGAAGGTCTCCGAGAAAGTCGCTGACTGACTGTTCAATCGCAACATCCTTGACACAATACTGCACAAACTTTTCAAAGTCTTCCTCCGGTACTTCTGGCTTGGCGGTCTTTAAATGAAGCTTAGAGTATTTAGAGATCAATCGCCCGCCTTCAGGATCTTTACCGCCGAAACCCAACACGGTAGCAAGGCGGTCCAACCCAGCGGGTAGAGCGTAGTAGTTAGCCACTGCCATGGTATCACGCCACTGGCTATCTGTAGGGAGCTCCCAGCCGTACTGCGGAGCCATCACGTTCATCCAGATCGATCGCTCGAAAGAAACGTTATGCGCCTCGATCGTACCGCCGTTCGTTACGGCGTCGTATAAATCTGAAGGCATGAGGTCGTTGTCGTTCTTACCGGGCCACCATGTTTGTATCGACTCCCGCTCAATACCCCAACAGGCGCAGATGACCTTCGTCGTAGGGTCTTCCGAATACGCCCATGCACCAACCTTCACCAGATCAGCGTACGATTTCGTCTCAAAATCAAACGTGATCATGCGGAACCTTTGATATCAGCTTTGTCTAGAAAACTGTCAGCATAAGCCTGCATGACCTGAGCCGCTTCCGCGAAGTTGGAAGTGCTTTGAGTATGATAATCTTCTTCGCAAGAAGAATGAGGGCACGGGTACATCACCGATAGTTGAATTCTATCTTCGACTTCAAGCATTGTGATGACAGTGCGTTTTGTAGGGTCGTACATGATGTTCTCCTAGAGGGGGTAAAGAGGAGACCCCCCGAGGGGGAGGACGCTGGATTTCGGGGAGCGCCTCTCACCCCGTAGTATCTTATCTAGCCAACACGACTGACACGAGCTGAAGGCGTCGCCGCAACCGGCTTGAACAACGAGCTATGGTCTTTTGGTGCTGTAAGATGCTCGCCGTCTTCTGCTTTCTGGACAGCAGCCAGATATAGTGTTAATGCGTTATTGCCTGTTGATTGATCTGTATACGTGCCAATCGTGACAGCTGCTATGACATAGCAACCGTTGTAGATTTCAGATTTATTGGCTGGACCGATCTCACTCTCGCCATCCATGTTGATGACCTGTACGCCACCCGGGCCTTCCTCTCCGTGCTTGTTGTAGATCGTATTAGCTCGAATCACTTCCATACCTTTGTAAGCAGTTCCGGGCTTGCCATTCTTCTCCCGCTTGGCAGCTAGATCGTCACCCGATTTAATCGGAATGATCAAGTCATCCCCGTCAGCTCCTTTGCCCCACGTGGCAACCGCATGATCGAGCAGTTGGTCATTGAAGACGTCTAACGCTCCCTTATCAAAAGCAATCTCCAGCTTGTAGGAAGGCTTAGCCTTGTCGTTAAACTGGTCCATAACAAACAAGGAATTATTAATCAAGCGGCCTTTCGGCAGCAGGATAATTTGAGCAGTAGCTTTATCAGTCATGTAGATTTCCTCTTAGTCTGGTTGGTGAACAAAGATTTCGTGTCTTTAGATACAGCAGCTCGCGTATCACTATCCGACACAACAGTCAGCCCAGTCTCAGGCTTGAATGACCATCGTGCGGTAGCTTCTCCACCTTGCGGTAAGGCGTCGATCTGTGCCGGAGATTTTAAAGTCGGCGGGGTGTAAGCTTCTTCACCAAACTGAGCTTTAAGGTCGGCTTCGGCATCGTCTTTCCATTTACGGTTGGATCGTTTAGATGCAAGTTTCCTCCCCGGTATCTTCTTCCCGGCCTGTAACCGAGAGAAAGCGGTCTTCTCTGCCTCTTTGGCTATCATCTTGGCAGTCTCGTATAACGTCAAGAAGCGACCGATCTGTAGATTACTTAACTCTTTGGCCCCTCCCTTTTCTAATGTCTTGGCCATTAAAGTCTCCAGTTCTAACATATCAGCAACAAGTTGTGGACAAGCTCTCGAGCGAGCGGGGCAGAAGCGACAGTGCGTCCCGCTTGTAGTTTCGGTTGACACCAGCGCATTTACCATAGCTGGAACCAAGTCATCTCGGACCCAAACAGCAAGATCCTCAGTGCTGACAGACCAATGTCGAAGCGGCCCATCAATATGCCAGCCTCTAGGTTGAGCCACATGGAGAGTTACAGTATCGATCTTATCCCATAGTTGCAGCTCTTCTAACACACCGACCCCGTAGTACATCAGCTGAGGATTGTGAGGAACCTCAACAACGATACCAGCTCCATGTTTATAGTCGTGGACGTGGACTTCTCTAGCTTCCTCGTCGATATAAACAAAGTCAGCCGTTCCGTAGAACATTGGATGGACGGTAGGGCAATGAAACGAGCGTTCTATAAATGAGTTTCCTTGGTTTCTGGCTGGATATCTCGTTCGTAAATCATCGATATACACCTGTACAGCGTCAGCCATCTCCGGCGTCACGTCGAAAGTGATGGCTGCATATGCCGAACCGCGAGAGCCTATGAGTTCCCATGCGTCTTGCCCTTTATAAAGACAAAACTCAGCGAGTGCGTGAGCGTTAGTGCCCTCGGCAGCAAAAGTACTGGATGGCTCAGAGATGCCGGAAGCTAAAGTTGAGGATGCCGCACACTTAGACCAGCGGTACATCCCAGAAGCGCCTAGTGGAGAATGCTCGGGTAAGATATCTTCAGACATTTTTCTGAGCTTCCTTTAAACGTTTAACAAACTCAACTCTCTGTTGAACATCCAAATCAGCTACGTTATTGACGTCAAATTCCTGCATTATCTCTTTCACCTTAGCCACATCAATGATAGCAGCCGCAGCAGAAGCAGCTCTAGAAACGTCTTTATCAGTCAGTCCGGCAGGCGTTTGCGTGATAGGCGCAGCCTCAACGGCAGGGGCGCTAGTGCGACGGCGAGAATTAGATGTAGGAATTTCGACCGCAGGCTCAACCTTCTTCTTCTTTGATTTAGCTTTCGGTTCTTCTGATACAGCAAGGCGAGCAACACGAGCGGCGTCCGCTCTTGCTATCGCCTGAGCCTGAGATAAGAAGTCAATCATCTCTTCAAGGATAGCGTCAAGTGTACCTTTGAACATAATATTCATCTAGAATTCCCCTTCTATTTAAGTATGTTATGAGTATATATTAATCAAGTGAGTGCGTCAAGAGCTTGGTAAATGTTCTGATCTTTAGTTATAGCAGTGCTCAGTATTCTCTCATCAAGCGTGTCAGGAACTACGGGCATGTGCCCGATAGTGTACGATCCTTCCTGCCCGATTCGGTTTATTCGATCTATCATCTGGTCGTTTTTACCGGGCACCCAATCTGGTTCGGCAAAAACTACATCTTGAGCGGCCGTCAATGTCCAGCCCTCCCCGAGCGGAAGCATCTGCCCTAAGATTACACGGACTTCCTCATTCGCTTGAAACTGATCGACTGCTCGCTGCTTGTTAGCCGCAGAGGTAGAGCCGTCCATATAAACAAGTCCGTAACCCGCCAGTTTCTCTTTCAAGTATGCTAAGACGGACAAATGCCACCCGCATACAACAACTTTCTGAGCTCCTTCATTGAGCAGCTCTTCCACGTATTCCGCAACGCTCGGAGCTTTGGCCTCTCCTAGCTCGCGTCGAGCGGTAGCAACTTCACCGTCAATCGGTATCGCGCTATCGAAAGCATTAGCGTTCATCTCGTATAACTTTTCAGCTTGTTTCCACCCTGTATGTTTTAACGCTTTTCTTATGCTCGTCGTTAACTCGAGAGGAAAAGGATGCCACTGCTTGACTGGCAGCTGAGTGAGAACTTGTTCCTTCAACCGCCTGACCATGATATTCGAGCGTAACCTTTTCTGGAGATCAGGTAAATTACATGGGACGTTGCGGACTTGATCTGACCAATGCAGTTTCCACACGTTAACTTGCGTTTCCTGATCCCAGACTGGGCCTCTAACATACCCTGAGCCCATCTCATAGTACGTGTTGCGGAAAGCATCAAGGCTCATGCGGTCGATAGCATCCCAGTCAAGCAGACGCAAAGCGTTATAACATTCTATAGGTTGATTCGGTAAAATTGTACCGCTGGCCAATGTGATACGTCCAACCACTGACGGTAACAGATCAGGGGCGCAGATCACCTGCGTTCTTTTGTTACCCTTCGGATCTTTAATCGCATGGGCTTCGTCTAATATAAGATGATCCCAAGTGACATCCATGATCGCCTTCAAAATTGACGGATTTGTCAACATAGCATAACTCGTTATCACAAAGTCGTGTCTTGTTGAAACACCATCTCGCCCTTTTAGGATAACGTATGTACTCACGTTCTCGATCGTCGACCACTTCCATATTTCCCTCTCCCAGTTTAACCGTAAAGAAGCAGGACAAATAACTAAGGTACGTTTAGCTTCGATCGCGTTCCCTAGCAAAATACACTCGGCCGTCTTTCCCAGCCCGGGAGCGTCTCCGAATAAAGCATGAGGCCGTGATAAAGCAAACTCAACTCCCGCCTTCTGATACTCAAACGGCGTCATATTCTCGGGGTGCGGAGGGCTATAGAACAAAGGCTCTGTCGCTCGAGACCTGACAATTTCAAATTTGCTTATCACTAAAACTAAACCTCCAGTTCTAACTGAAACTGGTCCCACGTACCAGCTCCAAACCTATCGTCGCATCTTTCTTTCATCGCTATGTTTTTAGCTTCGATCTCCCGGTCCCTCCGTAAGCTGGCGTCGGTGTCATCATACCGGCGACCGTTCATACGCTTAGCGATATGTGCCTCACGATCCTTGGGCTTCTTGATATGCTCGGGCCAACCACGATGGCGTTCACGAACAGCCTCTGCCGCCGCTAGTCTTCCTGCTGAGGTGAAACCTCCTCCACGTTTAATTGCTTTAGCCATTTTTAACTTCCTTTAATTAGTTCCCCCCAACACTGGAACTACTGAGCTAAAATAGCGACAGAGTTGGGGGGTATAGGTTGCGTTCGCCGGAATAATAAAAACGAACGGGTTATCAACCTAATATTTTGGGCCGGTAAGGTATTCGAGCCGACTGATTCTACTCTCTTGGTTTTGAGAATGCGCTGAATTTGTTTGTATCCTGACGCAAATATCATCGTCTAGTTTCTTATTGAGCTGCTCGATGGCTTTGTCCGCTGCCTTCATACGGCTCGTGAGCGAAGTCACGTGGTGTTGAAGATAATGAATTTCTTGAACGAACAAGTTCAGCTGTTTGGAGACGAGTTGAGCAGAGTTTTGAAGTTCTGTTTCAGTCATTCCTCGTTCCTAAGTCTGATGAGATTAGAAGCTTCTAAAAGCTTTTGGTAATCTGACAAGTAACAATCGTTCATCTCTTCGAAAGAACGGAGCGGGCCTTCGATTAAGGGTAACACTGCCTGTAAGAATTCTTCGGCCGTACCGTACTGCTTGTATTGAAGGCGGTATGGATACTTAGTTGATTTTTTAACGTTCTTAAGTTCAGCCATAACAATCTCCTTATGTGTGCGGAAAAAATGGACGATGGTATCACGTGATACCACCGCCCGAGTTTCCCATGAAAAGTTAAGCAGTACGGCGGCGAGATTTCTTTGTCACTTTCAGGCGGCGGTCGAGGCTGGGTGGAATGTCGGTCAGCTGCTCGGCCGTGAAGAAAGGAACATTGTTGGAATCAAACTCTGCGGCGTCGATCTTACGAGTCCGCTCATTATCCCAAGTTTTCATCCAGCTGAAGATCTCCATCTGCTCTTCGAGGTTGGCAGCTCCCATGATAGCTTTAACTTGAGCCATGGGGGAATAAACAACACTAGCCGGGACTGTCTTCATTCCGTAGTTTTCAGCTTGAGACCTGATAAGCGTAGCAGCTTGATCGTCCGGCATTGCATCGAGCGCTTGCATAGCCCGAATGGCTGGAGTCTGGACTGGGCCGGTCTTACCTTTGACGGCGGGAGCTTTTTTACTAACAGGATCTTTGGGAGCAGAAACAGCTTTACGCTCACGTAGTGCTGCATTCGCTAATTTATTTTTTACACGCATTTCTTCGAGCGCTTCAGCCGGGTTTTTGGATTTACCTATGGCGACCAGCTTGCGAGCGGTCTCATAAGATTGATCGATATTAGTAGTCACCCATTCTTTAAATTTAAGCTTGCCCTTGATAGCAATCGTTTCAGCAGCAGCCAAAGTAATTGCCGCAGCGAGCCGGTGATCGTAAGCGTCATCTTCCATCTTCGAAGCTTTGGCCATACGAGTGTTGATCTCTTTGGCGAGAGGTGCCAGATCTTTGAGCGATGCCATCTGTGCGCCTTTAGCTTTCGCGTCCATAGCGCCAGCTTTCGCCCGTTGCAAGGTCTTAGTAGATTTAGTCATGTGAACTTCCCCGTTCAATGAGTTATGGTTATTGTGAATGATTACATCCTAACAGAAAATCTAGATCTTGTCAAATCTGGCGGTTTTCTGGGCTTTTTTTGATGATCATTTGCGAAGAGCAGTTGTAGATCTAAGGCTAATACCAATCGCCATAACACACGTAAGCCCCGTGGTTTGAGTAACTAATATAGTGAAACTCTTGCCACTTTCGTTTGAAAGAATTTCCAATAAGCTGCCGTTCATAAGTAGACCTATAACGACTGGAACTTCGTCAAATTTTTCTTTCAATTGTTTTCTTGCTTCTTCGGCTGTACCGCAACGGTCGGACTGTTGAGCTTCGGCCAGATTGGTCATTGACATGAAGAGAAGCAAACCAACGACAGTTACGACAGCCAAAAAGACAAGTCCGAATTTAACAATCACTTGGTATAGCATAGTCTTCACTCCTACGTCTGATAACACTTATTAATCTTGCCATCTCCATTTGTCGCGAGGTTTAGCATCTTTATCATAGCATCTGGCGACCGGTCTCCCGCCTGTTTCGCGCAGTATAGGAAAATAATTCTTTCTTAAAGTTTGTTCATCTAGCTTAACCATCGACGCAACCGCCTCCGCTAGAGCAGCGTTTGAGTAAGCGACGAGTTTATTACCCTTTAAATGTTCTATCACAGCAGCCTCTACAATGTCCAATAAAATAGTTTTATCTTCTTCTTTCGATTCAGATTTTATTGGCTTCAAACCTTTCACGGCAACAAGGGTTTCAGTGTCTATCCCAAGCATCACTTCGTTCAATTGCACGTATTTTTTTTCTTCCCATTCTTGAGCATCTTTCTGTTTCTCCATGGAAAGACTGACAGTGTAAGATTTCCCATGTCTTTCAAGCTTGATTATAGTGTCAGCGTCAGCGCCAAAGACAGACGAACCTCGAGCACGTGAGCCTTCACCATGGCCGGTGTGATGCAGCGCTAGAACCGCACAACCTAACTCATGTTGAATGCGTCCTACCATATTTGTAAAGGCGCTGGCATGTTCTTGAGCGTTCTCGTTTAATCCTTGCATTGATCGACCTACAGTGTCGAGCACGACTAAACGATAGCCGCCCGGAACAGCTGCTTTGGCCACTTCGAGAAAAGGTTCGAGCTCCTCGGCGACCATGGGAACTGGATCAACTAAATGAAATCCTGGGATTGGATTACCGTAAAAATGTACTTTTGACCATGCTTTGACACGTTTGGTAATGCTTGCCCGACCCTCGCCAGCTGCAAAGAGAACAGGCCCAGCTTTTGTAATGTTAGGCCACATAGCTTTATCGCTCATACCAAACCCGGCAGCAATACTGAGAGCTAGATCAAGAGCCAGAAAAGTCTTGAACGTGCCCGGGGCTCCAAAGAGGATAGCGTATGCTTCGGCTGGTAGGAAGCTTTCAACGAGCCATTCGGGAGGTTGTATGCCTTGCATGCCGTCGTAATCAACGACGCGAAATCTGCCTGCGTTCCACTCGTGTCCAGTGTCACCGGATTTTGTTTCGATCGGCTTGAATAGATCCAACGTTTTCGCGGTATGGTACGCTGGCGTGATGTTACCCGGGGGACTGGTGTTATACGCATATCCGTTTTCTACTTTCTTTTGTAAATGCTCGGCATTATCAGATGACCAAGGTGGTGCACATCTAGGGTTCCAATGCTCCCAAATGATATCAAAAGCAAGTTCTTGTGAAATTCCAAACGACTTCATATGAGCGGCCGTGGCAAACGCCATGTGATCTCCACCTTGGCCGTCGATAGCAATCTGAGCTTTCTCTTTTAGCCATTTGATAGCTGAGGCAATGTTTTCTTGAAGGTCAGGCTTTATGATCCATTCGTCTCTGTCTTTCGATTTCTCTCGGCCCGAATTCGACGCCCTAATGAATTCATCCGTACGGTAGGCTGGGAGCCCTTGTTCGACCCAGCCGTAAACGCCGTGTTCTGTTTTGCTTGGAGGCAGCAAGACGTAGGAATGAAACGATCGAACGTCCACGAACGGCGCAAGCTTCGACCCCGACGGCGAGACAATCTCACCAGCCTTAAGATCAAAGAACAGATGCTTGCCTCCCCTCGGAGTATTTGAGTGCAATTTTGTTTCTGGGATTTTACCAACGTTTTTTTCCAATTCATCCATCGAATGCCCGGGATCGAGATCGAGCACCATCATGTTCGCAGAACCAACATCAAGGCCAATATTCGCGAGTGGATTTTGCTCCCACCACTTTTCAATCTGAGTGAGATTAGTCGTTGCATCCAGCACACCTGACGCAGTGTATGGACTTTTATCTGATCGGCATGGGAATATTGGCCAGCCTTTCTTAGCGTAGTCTAACGCTGCATCTTTTAAAGATCCCATAGGGTTCCCCTTTATATATTTATTTTTAAGCGACGTACCAAGCAGGGATCTCGCGCCTTGTCCATTTAGCAAAATCTGCTTTCGCTTCCCGGTAAAAATTTTGATACGACTGGACAATATCATCTTCAACGATGCACTGTGGAAACTGCTTCATGGCGAGTGGAAACTGGGTTAAACCTGCTACTGAAATATTTTGCGGCAGTTTTTTAAGAGCCTGACCAATTTCGTTATTATAGAAAGCGCCGTGTTGTTTGCCGTATCGATGGCTATACTCTTCAGACAAAGCACAATAATGCTCATAATGCCAATTATAATTATGAGCCGATTGCATTGTCCAAACTGTGCAGGGATGCTTCATATGCACGGCTCGCATTAAGACGTGCTCACGACTGTCGGGTAATGCCCAATAGTCTCCCATGGTCTTGCCTGACGATGACAAACGCTTTTCAATAGCGCCGTCGAGAACACGATGGGCAGTTGATAACATTTGTGCGGATTCGGTTACCATCTTAACGACGTGTTTGTCGCATTGTGATTGAGCAGCGACAACTGGGTCAGTATCTAATATAAAGATATTCATGGCGTCCCCTAACTATGTACGAATTTAAATTGAGCTCACAGTATATCCGAACGAACCTAAACTAGTCAATTCTGCAATTTCATATATTGGTCGAACCAGTTATCGATCCACCGGCTCGGGTGAATGCTATAATCACTGACGTTTTCAGCGCCATTTTCTTGCACTACAATCAGAGCCCAACCCACGTTTTCTTCTCTACCGGCGTTATAGAAATACAAACCGGAAATGCCAACAGCATCGATAGCTTCCATAATTTCATTCACGTCTCGGGATTTCTCGACGCTTTTATATTCCATACTATCTTCATCGTAAACTGTGACAGTGTAACCTAAACTGACCGCATACTCGACGAGAGATTGATCTGCTCGTGTTAAATGTGAGCTATACCTTTCCGGCGTATATTCTGGATATGGAACAGCTGAGGAAAGCGTTCCGCAACCCTTCAATTTGTTGGGCCATGGCAGGGAGGAAGCTGCTTGGTTCAATAAAGAATGCAGTTGTACCGCCGCCTTCCATGCAGGCGTTTTAATGTCGTGATGGCCGTTATCGCCTTCACAAAGTAGATCATCAAGCACGATTAGAATATTCTTTAATTCACCCATGATATGAGTTCCCCTTCTATTGTCGCAATTGCATTAATAGGTCTAGTATGCTCTTTTATAGGCCATGAGTCAATTCTGCTGTAACCCGCAGAAAATATAGTGTTGGTACGGGTTGGCTCGAGAGTTCTTGGGCATACCAAAACTTTAAGCTATTGAAATCAAAAGAAACACGTTGAAAATAGCTTTCATATGGATGCAATTTACGAGAGTTTTGGTACGTGATTTTTCTGGTATATTGAGGGTTTTGGTACGATGGGTTTGGTAGTACCAAAGATAGGTTCTCTGCGGCTTTGGTGAGTGTTGGTATGGAAGTCTGGTACTGCGGCAAAGAGAGTTTTGGTAACACCGGGGATATCTATAAAAGATACCCGGTTTCCCATCTCTTTTATACCATTTTATTTTGAAACTTTTGGGATCACGTGATACCTGATAAAAGCATAAAAAAAATCCCTTGCTAGGTCTAAAGAAGAAGCGAGGGAATTTTCTTTTATATGGCCGGGGATAGGGTCACCACCAACTTTTAGGTTTCAATCGTGCTTGTTGCCATATTCGACTTTTTTTACCTATCTGTCGGCGCTGTGCAAACGATTGATTGATCTCGGATTGCAATAGCTCCCCAAGGGGATCGCGATTGTATCGCGGTTGATACCAAGCAACGGTCAAGGACATTGAATGATCAACGCCTCGAGGCTCTACGCGAGCACTTTTGTTTTTTTGTTTCACTCAAATATCTCCTCTAGGATGCCAACGCGACTATCGGCGGGTAATATTAAATGTTCGCGAGAATAATCTTCAAATTCAAATCGCAAAATGTTCTCTCCTTGCCATGTTCCATCTTTCACTCGGCCTTTGTCTTCGTGGCCTTTGATAATCATTCCCGGCCAAACGTCCCCAGCTTCAATTTCATTATACACGACGCTTACGGGATTAGATACGCTTGACGCTATTGTCGTATCTTCTTCCGGCCGCTCACTAGCGACTAGGAAGCGTTCTTCGTTGAATTTAGGGTTATCCCCGGTGAAACGTGTTGCAAGCTTTCGGGCTACTGCTTCTGGTGTTGTCCAAGCAGGCAATTCAGATATCAATTCTGCGAGCGCTTCGTAGTGGCGTTTCTGAAATAGCATTGTGTTTATTCCTTATCCAATTATGAGCAATATTGCTCGGCGATGATCCCAAGCATCTTACATGAGATCATCTGCGAGTAATACCCCTAAACGTGGCAGTAGTCGCACTCTGGGCCTTGGTCGCAATCCATCAACTCAATTTCGTTAAACATAAACTTCCAATCAGGCGGTTCGCCGGGAAGGGCATCGCCCAGCCCAGTGTTGTGACAGGTTGACCCCGCAAAAATCTTTCCTTGCGGAGCATAGGCGTGGAAATGGCGGTGGCTCCAATCGCGCTCTTCATCGATCTCAACACCAGTTTCCGCTGCCTTGGCAAAAACTTGTTTGCGTGTAATGCTCATTTTCTACGCTCGAGAATGTCATGAATAATGGTGATCACTACGGCCGCAACTAGCACAGTAATGAGCAAAGTAATACCAAAGATTTCTTCCATGATCATACGCCCCTTTCAACGCGAGACGCCGGAGCGGCTACGATATCTCCCGTGGCCGTGTTAAAGATGTAAACGGCCGAGTAAGCGTGAGCTGTACGCTCGACTAATCCGTGAACTTTGGTTCCGTCGAATCTTGTGTACACTACGGGCTCGTTTAATTCAAATTTTGTCATGAGATATATTCCTTATTTAGTTATGAGCAATATTGCTCGGCGATGATCTCAGGATTTTGCCTAAGATCATCTGCGAGCATTATCGCGTAGTCACCCAGTATTGATTATTCTCAATATCAAGGGTCCAGTTATCTTGCTCTAGAGCTTCCTCTTTAGATGCAGGCTCGAGAGCTCCAAGGGCTACCGGTAGCGAGCCATTGAGATAGTGAAGGGTTGCGGAACGCTTTCCCCGGCTTCCTCCCTGCCATGGCCCAACAACTAGAACGCTTTCTTGATTTTTCAACAAGTAATTTAGATCACTTTGAGGTTTAAAGTGTTCAGCGTTCACCATCCATGAATCTTCTCTTTCGCCTTTATAAGCGCCGATGAACGATTTATATCCGATGTTAGAATTCTTCAAAGCGAGCTCGACGCCTTCCCCTTCCAAATCGCTTGCAAAGATAATATACGATGCTTTATCGCTCATACCATGAGAGGCTGAAAGAGCATCTCCCGGGCGATTGCTAGAATAGTTATCCATTGTGTTTATTCCTTATTTAGTTATGAGCAATATTGCTCGGCGATGATCTCAGGATTTTGCCTAAGATCATCTGCGAGTAATACCCCTAGTAATAGAAATCCCCCGGCCTGTCAATGATCTCCTCGCCGGTCCTATCGTCGGTCAAGGTTACGTGGACAGTGCCCTCCCATTTTAATTCTTCTCGAGAGACTTCCATAGCTCGGCGCAACTCGCTATGAGTATAAGTCATAGTCTTAATTACTCCCTTGCCTGCTACTTCGCGATAAAGAACGTTGATGGTGTAAGGTCGCTCGGCGATTGTGCATACTGGTGTCATTTCCATTTTATAAAATCCCTAGTTGAACAAGCACACTATCGATCGTGGCCTGTTGGGCATTAGAGACGGAATGAATTTTGAGCTTTTTATGGGTGCAAGCTAGAGCCTCTTTCTCGTATTCGACAGTCTCGCGGTCGTAGTCGCCAAAATGGTATTCCAGCTCGGCGCTCGCGACGTCTTCTTTCCCGGTGAGGATATAGTAAGTCATAAGTTTTATTCCTTGTCCCTGAGGATGAAAAGCTTGATGAACTGGTATACGCAAACACCAGCCAGTATTGACATGAGGCCGTATATAGCGAAGGCATCTAGATAATTCATGAGATATATTCCTTATTTAGTTATGAGCAATATTGCTCGGCGATGATCTCAGGATTTTGCCTAAGATCATCTGCGAGTAATACCCCTAGTAGTTCAATCCCATGTGCGCCATTAACGGCGTAAAGAATATCGTCAGACCAGCAACACCTAACAATATGCAAAGGAACGCCGGGATCATGTGACCAACGAATAATATTAACGCTGTAAACATTAGCACGAGGCCAAGAAGCATCGAGGGAATGGTGATGTCGAATGTTTGATCGAATTTCATGAGTTATATTCCTTTAAGTGATTAAACGATGGGTGAAGCCTAGGCCGAGCCTTATCCACATGTCAAGGGTAAAGTTGTGCAAGCTTATGCGCCGAGCCTAGCGTTAGGCTGTAACAGGCCGTAGCAGCTGCTCGAGCGAGCTTACACGAGCCCGAGCGATCCCTCAGATGTGGGAGCGACCGCATCACTATAGCACCGCCATGGTGGCCAGCTCGAGCTTGATCCCGGGCACAGCCGAGGCGGTCGGTCGCGGTCGGTCGCGGTCGATAAAGATCAGCCCGAGCCAGCCAAGGAAAAGCACCGGGGGGGCCTTCACAGCGGTCGACTTCGGGGGCTGGGCGGCGGCGATGCCCCCCAGAACCCTCTAGATCGCGTCAGATAAATCTGGGTCATACTTGGTAAATCCAAAAAAAATCCTTATAGAAATCTGGTATCACGTGATACCACTCTCGCATAACGCTTGCAAAGCGGTAGCACTGCGTGATACCTTATAAACGTCAGCGCTGATCGGGCTTCTTCCCCGGCCTTCGATCGCGCATTAGGCCCCAGATGGGGTCATGATCCGCGCAGGTAGAGCGGTATATAAAAATCTCCGACTTATTCGAGGGAGCGGAGGACGTTACCTGTGCCAGCACAACGAGTATTACTAAACGATAGGCAACTGGCCACGGTCGATGCTTACTTCAGCAACGGTTTTATTAAAGAACAAGCCATGCTCGCGGGCGGTTATTCCAAGACTACCGCACGTACGAGGCCACAAGTATGCTTCGACAACCCCGCCGTACAGGCAGAGATCAACAGGAGAAAGAGCGACATGGCAAAGAAGCATGAGCTATCACAGGAATGGTTAGTTGCAGAGTTAATGAAGAAAGCAACAGCTGGCGAGACCTTATCTAAGTTCAAGAAGGTAGATGGTCAAGGGCAGTTGCATTGGGATTTCACTGGCGCAACGACCGAAGAGTTGTCGCTTGTGAAGGATCTCGGGGTTGAGTTTACGAAGATGGGTCGCGGTGACGGAGCTATTGACGTAACCAAGTTTAAGATGAAGGAACCAGACGATCAAGCAGCTTTAATGGCACTCGGTCGACACCTTGGATTCTTCAATGATACACTCACTATTTCAGAAGGATCGCTCGAGGATCGTATACAAGCTGGTCGTAATCGAGCATGCAAACGTAATGCGGATGATGTTAAAGAAGATACTGTTAGTCCTATGGAGAATGTTCATCTCTCAGAGTAAGGAAGAGTCTACAGAACGTAAACCTGTAGAGGGGCGGTTTTGGTAGCAGGGGAAAGTGAATGAAGAAGATATCAGCTGATGAACAACTCGCAGACGCGATAGCTGAGTATTATGACGATCCTCTTGGATATGTTATGTTTGCTTTTCCTTGGGATACATTTCAACCGATACAACTCGTGGAGTTAGCGCCGAAGTACCAAGAACGGTTTGGATGTAAATATGGTCCCGACCAGTGGGCATGTGAATTTCTTGATGCGTTAGGTGAGGATATCAAAGAGAACAAGTTCGATGGTCATACTTCCGTCGAGCCCTTACAGTATGCCACCGTATCAGGGCACGGTATAGGTAAATCAGTCATGGTGGCCTTTCTGATTAAGTTCATCATGGATACACGGCCGTATAGTAAAGGCACGGTTACAGCAAATACAGCAGAGCAGTTAAAGACTAAGACATGGGCTGAGCTAGGTAAGTGGCATAAGTTATCACTAACAGAGCATTGGTTTGATTATAATACTGGTAGAGGTGCTATGAACCTCACCCATAAGAAGAACAAAGAAACATGGAGATGTGATGCTCAAACTTGTAGGGAGGAAAATTCAGAAGCGTTCGCTGGGCAGCATGCTGCTTCGGCTACGTCTTTCTACATATTCGATGAAGCGTCGGCTGTCCCAGATAAGATCTTCGAAGTCCGCGAGGGTGGGACTACTGACGGAGAGCCTATGGTTTTTGACTTCGGCAACGGTACTCGTAACTCGGGTCGTTTCTTCGAGCATTGCGCTGGGCGTTTTAGGCATCGCTACAAGGTTAGGTCAATCGATAGCCGCGACGTGGGCATCACTAATAAGAAACGTATTAAAGCATGGGAGGAAGATTATGGCGAAGATAGTGACTTTTTTAAAGTGCGTGTCCGAGGGATGTTTCCGAGTGCGGGCTCGTTGCAGTTCATTTCGACAGAGAGCGTGGAAGAAGCTCAAGGCCGCGAGCTCCCAGATGATAAACATGCACCTCTGGTACTAGGAGTTGACGTTGCTCGTTTCGGTGATAACGAAAGCGTCATCTATCCTCGTGTTGGTTTTGACTGTCGCTCATGGCCACCACGTAGATTTCAAGGTCTCGATACTGTTCAACTGACTGGCAAAGTAATCGAGTGTGTTAGGGAGTTTAGATCGTTGGGTATGAATTGTGCTGGTCTGTTTGTAGATGGTGGTGGTGTCGGTGGCGGTGTCATCGATCAACTACGAGCTCTTGGATATGCTCCGCTCGAAGTGCAATTTGGAGGAAAAGCTACCAATCACAAGACTTACCGATATAAGTCTGATGAGATGTGGGGCAACATGAAAGATGCTATGCCGAAGTTATGTCTGCCCGCAAACAATCAGTTAGGCGGTGTTGATCTAAAAGCAGATTTGACACAACGTGAATTCGGGTATACTCTTATGGGGAACAAGATGCACTTAGAGACTAAGAAGGATATGGTCGCTCGGGGTATTCAGTCTCCTGACTTAGCAGATGCTCTCGCATTGACCTTCGCACAGGAAGTAGCACCAGCAGTCAGACCTGAAGGTGTAGGTCCAATGACACAGAAAGTCATATCTGA
>TARA_R110002095_G_scaffold100530_1_pt1 | contig 21365 bp, 21 predicted proteins | sample TARA_R110002095 | Tara Oceans TARA_R110002095 (sample SAMEA4397255) | marine metagenome | biome: Polar Biome; feature: [SRF] surface water layer (ENVO:00010504); material: water (ENVO:00002006), including particulate matter (ENVO:01000060) such as... | depth 5 m | reverse complement strand
ACAGAATCGACAATCCCCCGCTCCTCAAGCAGGGTGCGCACAATCGCATCCGTGCCCTGGTTCTGGAACATCCGGCTGTTGTGCATCAGCTCCAGGCGCCAGAGCGGCGGCCGGATCACCAGTTGGTAGCGGGTGCGCCCAGAAGGGAGTTCGCCAATGGTGGCGGTAAACTGCAATCCGCTTGCCTGGGGCATGTCTTCGGTCCCTGAAGAGTGAGGATTTTCCTGAGGCCCGGTGACGACATCCTGCCCTCACCTGAGCCTGGACAGTTTAATACAAGCTGCGGGGTATGCGGTACCCCGCCAGCAGTTGCTGTGTGAACGGATTGGCGCTACGGTCACGTATGAGTGGGCTTTGGACAAACCCCGCACATCGCACATCATGAAAAACGAGGATCTGGGCAAGCACTCAAACATCGCCATTAAGGTGCAGCCAACGGGCCAGGCGGGAATTCGGGCGCCGGCCAAGATAAAGCGGCAGGGTACTCATAGCCACCAGGATACTGGCTGCGGCTATCACCGTAAACACTGGATTGAGCTCAAAGCTTTGGCCAAGTCCCGCAAACACAAACGTCATCGGCAGCATGCCTAGAGCAGTCGCCAGCGCATAGCGCCATAGGTGGATGGCGGTAACCCCAGCGGCATAGCTGATCAGGGCAAAGGAAAACAGTGGGATCAGCCTCGTCAAGAGGACAGCAATAAAGAGAAAACGCTGGGACCCACGAACCGAAAATACCGGGTTGTGATCCAGCTTGCGCTGGATGGCTTCCCGGCCGAGCACCCGCGCCAGATAAAACGCGATGATCGAGCCAGCCAGGGCGCCCGCAACGGCAATCGCAGTACCGGCGAACATACCATAAACCAGTCCGGCGGCGGCAGTGATTGGCAATGTGGGAATCGGCCCGACAACCACGGCAAGTATCATCATCAGCATCAGGAGCACGGGGCCAAGGAGCCCCTGCTGAGCCAGCCAGTCTGAGAGTGCCGAGGGAGCGAGGCTGGCCGGCATGCTCAGTTGTCGAAGTAACAGCCAGATGGCGGCCATCAGCAAGACCACGACAGCCAGAAACGAGAGACGGAAAAGCCAGGGTGAATGGTTCATCGGGCTATTCTAGCCGGCTTGAAGGATCAGAGGAGGGGAAAATGGCCTTGCCGTGCGGATTAGTCCGCACGGCCTGACGAACGCTTACTGGTTCTTGCTCCAGGCAAATGTCTTGAACGGCTCATCAACCGGCGTCCTGGCAATGTGGTTGATATAGTTACTCATAATCTTCTGGGACAAGGTCATAATCACATCCAGTACCTGGCGGTTGCCATAGCCCGCCTCAAAGAAAGCAGCCAGATCTTCCTTGCTGACGTTGCCCCGCTTGCGCATGACCGCGAGGGTAAAGTTGCGCAGTGCTTCGAGCTTGTCACTGGGAAGCGGAGTCTCATCACGCAACGCGTTAACAATATCATCTGAGACTTTCATCACCTTTGCGATACCCGTGTGCGCCGGCACGCAATAATGGCAGGCATTTTCGACGTTGATGGTCTGCCAGACCACAGTCTTCTCGTCGTTGTTGAAGCTGTTGTCCAGAACCAGCTGGTGCAGCTTCTGGTAGGCCTCCAGTACCTGTGGCGATTCCGCCATCACGGCGTGCAGTCCAGGGATCATGCCGAAATTCTTCCGGGAATTCTCCAGAAAGGGTTTGGCGCCTTCCGGAGCGGATTCGATATTGTGCAATTTGAAATCAGCCATGCTTAATCTCCTTTTTGAACGAATGCTCAAAACGCAATGCTAGCGATTTTTGAGCAAACACTCAAGAAAAGAAACAAAACCACCCTGACGGGAAAATGACAGACAAGCGACAGTTTAGTAACCGGATTCAGGCTTCCTGGGTTTCCGCCAACCGTTTGACCGCCAGCCGGGACACCGGGGACAGCTCAAGTCCGTCAGATTCCGCATAGTTGATGATCTGCTGCTTCATGCTCCGGGCCCAGAACTTCTTGATGTGGGTTGCCACCACCTCGGCGGCCTGGTGTTCCTCGCCATGGTGAAGGTTGTTCATACTGATCTGATTAATCATCTTGATCAGGTTCTGGAGCTGTTGGTCACTCATCCTCGCATCTCCTCAGAAGGTTGGTCGCCACCACGTGCGTAGATAACGTGCCGGCCGGGGCGGGCAAAGCCTATCAGGGTCATGCCGGCCTTGCGGGCCTCCCGGATGGCCAGTGCGGTGGCCGCCGAAACGGCAATCAGACTACTGACACCAACGATGGCACTTTTCTGAACCATCTCGTAACTGGCCCGGCTGGAGATCAGCACAAAGCCGTCGTCAAAGGCCCTGGCACCATGGTCGCGAATGCGCGCACCAATCAGCTTGTCCAGCGCATTGTGCCGGCCGACATCTTCCCGGGCCTGCTGTATCCGGCCCTGGTTATCACACCAGGCAGCACCGTGCGTGGCTCCGGTCTGTTCCTGCAAGGGCTGGTGATCCGAGAGATTACGCAGGGCTCGTTGCACCGCTCCGTCAGCCGGTGCCGGGCGCGTCGGTACCCTGGGGGTGGCCCGGATGGCGTGGGCCAGGGATTCGGTGCCGCACAGCCCGCAGCCGGTTCGTCCGGCCATATTCCGGCGTTGCTTCTTCAGCCGGGCGAAGCACTCGCCGGCAATATGCATCTCCAGGGAGATTCCCTGTTCGCCGGCAACCACATCCCACTGAAAGAGTTGCTCCGGATGATCGAGAATGCCCTCCGTCAGACTGAAGCCGAGACCAAAGTCCTCCAGGGCGCAGGGGGAGGCCATCATTACGGCATGGGAGACACCGTTGTAGACCATTGCCACCGGCACTTCCTCCGCAACATAGTCCGAACCCGGCGCCCCATTAATCCCGCCCCGAACCTCAACCAGCGTCTTACAGACCGCCGGAAGAACGTTCGGCTGATCCGGGCCGCAAGTCGCCATGGCGGCGACACCCGGATTACTTGAGGGCCGAAACATCAGTTGCCTCCGCCTGGCTGGCCGCAGGGTCCAGCAACTTGTGTTGGCGTTTGCTGAACTGCTCGAAGTGACGCTGCCAGACAGAAGGCTGGCTTACCTTCTCCACCTGTACCGCGGTGACCTTATATTCCGGACAGTTGGTGGCCCAGTCGGAGCTGTCGGTGGTGATCACGTTGGCACCGCTGCCCGGATGGTGGAAGGTGGTGTAGACCACGCCCGGCAGCATCCGGTCGCTGATCCGCGCCCTCAGAACCGTTTGGCCCACGCGGCTGGAAACGCCCAGCCAGTCGCCTTCACGAATACCGCGCAGTTCGGCATCGCTGGGGTGGATCTCCAGCACATCCTCGTGGTGCCACCGGCTGTTCTCGGTGCGGCGGGTCTGGGCGCCGACATTGTACTGGCTCAGGATGCGACCAGTCGTCAGCAGCAGCGGGAACCTGCGATTGGTTTTCTCCTCGCTGGCGACGTACCCGGTGACTGCAAACCTGCCCTTGCTGATCGGGAAATCCAGGGTGTGCATGGTCGGCGTGCCGTCCGGGTGCTCTTCGTTGCAGGGCCACTGAATGCTACCCAGCTCGTCCAGCTTCTCGTAACTGACGCCGGTGAAGGTGGGCGTCAGCCGGGCGATCTCATCCATGATCTCGGACGGGTGCTTGTAGTTCATGGGGTAGCCAAGCGCATTGGACAAAGCCATGGTCACTTCCCAGTCTTCCAGGCCTGCCACCGGCGCCATCACCTTGCGCACCCGGTTGATGCGGCGCTCGGCGTTGGTGAAAGTGCCGTTCTTCTCCAGAAAGGTGGAGCCCGGCAGCAATACATGGGCATACTTGGTGGTTTCATTCAGGAAGATGTCCTGCACGATCAGGCAATCCAGGGCGCTGAGTGCCGCTTCCACATGCTGGGTGTTGGGATCGGACTGGGCAATGTCCTCACCCTGCAGGTACATGGCCTTGAAGCTGCCAGCTATGGCGGCATCGAACATATTGGGAATCCGCAGGCCCGGTTCTTCGTCAATGACCACGCCCCAAACCTCCTGGAACCTGGCCCGCACCGCCGGGTCACCCACGTGCTGGTAGCCTGGAAGCTCGTGGGGGAAGGAGCCCATGTCGCAGGAGCCCTGAACATTATTCTGGCCCCGCAGCGGGTTCACGCCAACACCTTCACGGCCGATGTTGCCAGTGGCCATGGCCAGGTTGGCAATGCCCATCACCATGGTAGAGCCCTGGCTGTGCTCGGTGACGCCAAGGCCGTAATAGATGGCACCGTTACCTGCCTCGCCATAGGCGCGGGCGGCCTGGCGTACCAGCCCGGCCGGTACGCCGGTGACCACTTCCATAGCTTCCGGCGAATTGCGTTGCCCGGCGATAAATTCCCGCCATTCGCTGTACTGCTTCGGCTCGCAGCGGCTCTCGATAAAGGCCTTGTCTTCCAGGCCCTCGGTAACAATGACGTGGGCCAGGGAATTAACCATGGCCACGTTGGTGCCCGGGCGCAGGGGCAGGTGAATGCCTTCGCTGCCGTGGGGCGTTTTCAGCAGGTCGATGCGGCGCGGATCAATCACAATCAGCTTGGCACCCTGGCGCAAACGCCGGCGCATCTGGGAGGCGAACACCGGGTGGGCGTCGGTGGGGTTGGCACCGATCACCAAGATGGTGTCGGCTTTCATGACCGAATCAAACGTCTGGGTCCCGGCGGATTCACCCAGGGTGGTTTTCAGGCCGAACCCGGTCGGTGAGTGACAGACCCGGGCACAGGTGTCGGTGTTGTTGTTCCCGAACGCGGCCCGAATCAGCTTCTGCACCAGGTAGGTTTCCTCGTTGGTGCAGCGGGAGGAGGTAATGCCGCCAATGCTTTCCCGGCCATATCTGGCCTGGGTGTCCTTGAGCTTTTTCGCGGCGAAGGCAATGGCCTCCTCCCAGGACACCGCTTCCCAGGGGGCGTTGATGGACGCCCGGATCATCGGCTCCCTGATGCGATCCTTGTGGGTGGCATAGCCGAAGGCAAAGCGCCCTTTCACGCAGGAATGGCCGTGGTTAGCCTCGCCACCCTTGTAGGGAACCATGCGTACCAGTTGGTCGCCTTTCATTTCGGCCTTGAACGAGCAACCGACACCGCAGTAGGCGCAGGTGGTGACCACGCTGTGCTCCGGCTGACCGGCTTCAATCACGCTCTTTTCCATCAGCGTAGAGGTGGGGCAGGCCTGCACGCAGGCGCCGCAGGACACACACTCGGAATCCATGAACGGATCGTTCTGGCCGGCGGACACCCTGGAGCCGAAACCGCGGCCATCTATGGTCAGGGCGAAGGTGCCCTGCACTTCCCCGCAGGCACGCACGCAGCGGGAGCAGACAATGCACTTGCCGGGGTCGAAGCTGAAATACGGGTTGGAGTCGTCCACTTCCGCATCCAGGTGGTTCTCGCCCTCGAAGCCATAGCGCACTTCCCGCAGACCCACCGCACCGGCAACATCCTGCAGTTCGCAGTTGCCATTGGCCGGGCAGGTGAGGCAGTCCAGCGGGTGATCGGAGATATACAGCTCCATGATGTTGCGACGAAGCTTCGCCAGTTTGCCGTTCTGGGTAGTGACCGCCATGCCTTCGGTAACCGGCGTGGTACAGGAGGCCGGATAACCCCGGCGGCCCTCGATTTCCACCGCGCACAGGCGGCAGGAGCCGAAGGCTTCCAGGTTGTCGGAGGCACACAGCTTTGGAATGTTTATCCCGGCCAGGGCGGCGGCCCGCAATACAGACGTGCCCTCCGGCACGCTGATGCCGGTGCCGTCGATGAACAGGCTGACCAGGGTTTCGGATGCGCTCGGCGGCGTGCCGTAATCCATGTCCGGATTCAGGCTCGGTTCGGCTTTTCTTGGATCGTAAAAGTGCAACATGTTCGTGCCTCCACTCGAGTCGGTCAGGCCGTCAGGTCGTCCGGGAAATGTTTCATCACACTCTGCACCGGGAAGGGTGTCATACCGCCCATGGCGCAGAGGGAACCATCAACCATGGTCTCGCAGAGATCTTCCAGCAGGACCCGATTGGCATCGCGGTTCTCGCCGGCGCGGATACGGTCGATCACTTCCACACCGCGAACTGACCCTATCCGGCAGGGCGTGCATTTGCCGCAGGACTCCACGGTGCAAAACTCCATGGCAAAACGGGCCTGCGCCCCCATATCCACGGTGTCGTCAAACACCACCACACCACCGTGGCCAATACCCGCACCGAGCTTGGCGAAGGCTTCGTAATCCATCGGTGTGTCCCACTGGCTCTCGGGCATATACGCCATCAGGGGTCCGCCCACCTGGACGGCTTTCATGGGCCGACCGGTGAAGGTGCCACCGCCAAAGTCTTCCAGGATTTGCTTCAGGCTGACGCCGAAGGCCAGTTCGATCAGGCCGCCCTGGCGGATATTGCCCGCCAGCTGGATCGGCAGCGTGCCCCGGGATTTGCCCATGCCGTAGTCGGCGTAGGCCTGGCCGCCCTGATCGAGAATGAACGGCACCGCCGCGAACGACAGCACGTTGTTCACCACCGTGGGCTGGCCAAACAGCCCCTTGATGGCGGGCAGGGGCGGCTTGGCGCGCACCAGACCCCGCTTGCCTTCCAGGCTTTCCAGCAGCGACGTCTCCTCCCCACAAATGTAGGCGCCCGCCGCCAGTCGCACCTCCAGATGGAAAGCACGGCCACTGCCCCGGACATCCTCGCCCAGATAGCCGGCCGCCTCGGCGCGGCAGATAGCTTCGTCCAGCATACGATGGGCCACCGGGTATTCCGAGCGCAGGTAGATATAGCCCCGGGTCGCACCGACGGCCAGCCCGGCAATGGTCATACCTTCGATCAGCATGAAGGGGTCGCACTCCATCACCAGCCGGTCAGCAAAGGTTCCGGAATCGCCCTCATCGGCATTGCAGACGATGTATTTTTGCGACTGCCAGGGCTCATCATGCACTGTCTGCCATTTGATGCCGGTGGGGAACGCCGCACCACCCCGGCCACGCAGGCCCGAAGTTTTTACGTCATCCACAATCGCCTGGGGCATCATGGCCACGGCCTTGCCCAGCCCCCCAAAACCACCATGGGCCCGATAGTCATCAATAGACAGTGGATCGGTAATACCAATCCGTGAAAAGGTCAGGCGCTGCTGGCGTTTGAGGTAGGGCATATCCGCCACCGGGCCGAGAAACAGCGGGTGATCGGATTTGCCATCGAACAGGCCGGCGTCCACCAGAGCCTGAACGTCGTCCGGTTCAATAGGGCCGTAACCGATCCTGCCCGTAGTGGTCTCGATCTCCACCAACGGCTCGAGCCAGCACAATCCGCGAGACCCGTTTCGCACCAGCTCAATGTCCACGCCCCGGGCGCCGGCGTGATATTGGATCAGCCTTGCCACCTCGTCCGCGCCCATGGACAGGGCGGTGGTATCGCAGGGCACATAGATTCTTGTCGCCATGATCAAGGCTCCTGTGATTACCGGATTTCCAGGGTGGACGTGGTGAGCTTGTCCGCCAGGCGGTCGAACTTCTGCGGGGTAACCCGGCCGTGGATATCGTCGTTCACACGGACGGACGGCGCACAGGCGCAGTTGCCCAGGCAATACACCGGCTCCAGGGTAAATTCGTTATCGGCGGTGGTGCCGTGGTAATCCACGCCCAGCCGTGACTTGATATGGTCTTCCAGAGCGCGGCCACCCATGGCCTGGCAGGCTTCTGCCCGGCAAACATGGATGACTTTGCTGCCCACCGGGTAAGTGCGGAAATGATGGTAGAAGCTGATTACCCCGTGCACTTCGGCCCGTGTCTGTTGCAGCATCTCGGCGATAATGGCAACCGCGCCTTCGGGAATGTAGCCGATCCGGTTCTGGACAGCGTGAAGAATGGGAAGCAGGGCGCCGGGTTTGTGCTTCAGTGCGTCCACTTCGTCCCGGACTATGTCAGGTGTCCAGTCGCCGGCGCTGGGCCTGGTGGAGTCACCCGGTTGTTGGTTGATCTGCTCTGACCTATGCATGACTGTTCCTGTCTGTTTTTGTTCTGGTACAGTTCTATTACTACGCTAGCACCCAATTCGTCACCACGGAATATGAACTGTAATGCATACCAAGAAGCTTAACATATCTCCCGCCTGGGTCTTCCGGACCGACAACGGTGAACTCTTCGAGCCGGTTCTGTTCCGCCTGCTCGAAAGTATCCGCGACACCGGCAAACTCACCGCCGCTGCCGAAGCGGCCGGAATTTCCTACCGGCACGCCTGGAACCTGCTTAACCGTGCCACCCATGTCTTCAGCCTGCCCCTGGTCATCATGCGCAAGGGCCAGGGCACCACTCTCTCGGACCTCGGCGAAAAGCTGCTCTGGGCCGACCATCGGGTCAAGGCCCGATTGGGACCCCAGATCGACAGCATGGCCTCGGAACTCAATGACCAGGTCCAGCAGCTTCTGGCCGGCAGCCACCCGGTCCTGCGCCTGCATGCCAGCCACGGGTACGCCGTAGCCCTGTTACCGGAGTTCCCGGACCAGTTGGAGATCAACCTCCAGTACCGCAATCCGGAAGAGGCCCTGTCGGCACTCAACAACGGTGAATGCGACCTGGCCAGTTTCCACTTCCCCACTTGTCCGGAACGGGCCCGGGAAATTCTCGCCCACTATCGCCATCATTTATCCGGCAACAATCTGAAGCTCATCCGCTTCGTCACCCGCCGGGAGGGGCTGATGTTCCGGAAGGACCAGCAACACCGGATCACCAGCCTGAAGGATCTTGCCAACTCACAGCTGCGCTTCATCGGTCGGGACCGCCATTCCGGTACTCGGGTGCTTTTTAACCTGCTCCTCAAACAGCAGGGGCTGGCTGAAGACGCCATTAACCGCTCACCCCAGCCGGAATTCACCCACACCGCCGTCGCCGCTTTTGTCGCCGCCGGCATGGCGGATATCGGTTTTGGCGTTGAGGCCGCCGCCCGGCAATTCGACCTGGGCTTTGTCGAGCTGGCCCGGGAACACTATCTCCTGCTGTGTCGGGAGGACCGGCTGAACCAGACAAACCTCTCTCGCCTGATTGACCTGATGCGGTCCGAGCCGTTCATTGCACGCGTGCAGGAGCTGCCCGGTTACGCTCCGGACAACCCCGGCGAAATCACCACCTTCGAGGCGCTGATCGCCGGGGATTCAGATAACCAGGAATCGGAGGGTGCCGGAACCAAAGCAGAAGGGTTCCGGCAATAAGCTCGATAGGGAACAGCTAAATCGGGGAGTTAACGGAGGTCGGGATTCAATGTGTAGGTACCGGTTACCCGGGTACTGGCCAGTACGTGGCCGGCCATCGCCTCGCGCACGTCGTTACCATCAAACTCGCCCTCAAGGCCCAGACTGTCCACATCCAGTGCGTGCACTTCAAAATGGTAGTGGTGAATGATTTCATCGTTCCACGGCGGACAGGGACCGTCATAACCGGCATAGGTGCCTGCCATGTCCGGGTTGCCGGCCAGGAACTGGGTGTAATTGTTCACGCCACGGATACCCATTGCACCCGGGCCAGTTTCCTTGCCCTTGGGAATAACGCCATCACTGTCCTCGCCCTCCGGAATCCGGGTAATACTGGCCGGGATGTCCACCAGCAGCCAGTGGAAAAAGTCGACCCTTGGAAGGTCTTTGGAGACGGTTTTACCTTCCTGGTTCACAGCGTCCGCCACACTGGGCACGTCCGGATCAAACATCATCACCACAAAGCTCTTTGTGCCCGCGGGTGCGTTCTCCCAGACCATCTCGGGGTTCCGATTGGGCCCGAAGCTCATGTGATCCTCTTCGCTGTAGACCCCGAACGCGAATTTCTCCGGAATCGGCTGGCCTTCTTCAATGCCTTGAACCTTCAGTTTCACGGCTTTGCCTCCTGTTAATCGTTGGCCTTTGGCTCTCTGACGGTGTCTGGAATGAGCCCGTTCTGTGATAATAGGTTGTAACACAAAATCAACTGACCTGACCATGGAGCCCTGATGAGCCACCACAAACCCGGCTACCCATCGACTGGCTTCGCCTTGTGACCAAGGTCAGTCGCCTCGAGTGAGCAGGAAACGACCCGGGATTTGATTTGGCTCCTTGAGGATTCGTGAGGATGCACCATAGTTTACTAGTAAGGAACTCACCGAAACTGTTAGGGAGTAGTGCCATGAGCGAGGAAGACTACAAGAGACTCCACCCGGTACTGAGTGAGGTCACCAAAACCTACGTTGACCTGTATACCAACCGGCCAAATGAAAAGAACCGGGCGCAGCTGATCAAGCTGGAAGCCCTGCTGCACGAGAAACTCGAGGCCATTCAGAAGGCCAAGGAAAGCGAAGAGTAGCACCCCCGGCACCCCGGGGCACTGTAACCCGGGGCTGGCATCTCCGGGTCGGAGTCAAGGTTAAGCTCCTGCAACGGTATTTACCCGTTATCACCGAGTTTGTCTTGAGTCCGGGTTTCGAAATCACCGGCATCGTGCCGTTCGTGCAGTTGGGCATGCGGCTCGCCCCAGGTGCGGTTCACCATGCGCCCGCGCTTGACCGCCGGCCTCTGGGCGATCTCGTCCGTCCACCGGAGAACATGGGTATAAGTGTGAGCTTCCAGGAACTCGGCAGCCTCATAAACCTTGTTCTTCACCAGTGCGCCGTACCACGGCCAGATCGCCATATCGGCAATGGTATACTCATCACCGGCGATATAACGGCTGTTCGCCAGCTGACGATCCAGGACATCCAACTGGCGCTTGACCTCCATGGCGTAACGGTTGATTGGGTATTCGTACTTCTCCGGCGCGTAGACGTAGAAATGGCCAAAGCCGCCGCCCAGCATCGGCGCACTGCCCATCTGCCAGAACAGCCAGTTGAGCGTTTCGGTACGTTTACCGAGCTCTTTGGGCAAAAACGCACCAAACTTTTCCGCCAGGTACAGCAGGATCGACCCGGATTCGAACACCCGGATCGCAGGACCGGCACTGTGGTCCATGAGTGCCGGGATCTTGGAGTTGGGATTCACCTCAACAAAGCCGCTGCCAAACTGCTCACCCTCGGGAATGCGGATTGGCCAGGCGTCATATTCCGCGCCCTCAAACCCCTGCGCCAGAAGCTCCTCCAGCATCACGGTGACCTTCACGCCGTTGGGTGTCGCCAGCGAATAGAGCTGCAGCGGGTGCTTGCCAACCGGCAGCTCCGTGTCATGGGTGGGCCCCGCGATGGGGCGATTGATGTTGGCAAATTTACCCCCGCTCTCGGAGTCCCATTTCCAGACTTTTGGCGGTGTATAGGTGGCGTCGGTCATGGCATTTCTCCTCACAAAGTAGCAGTCAGCTGGCTCCGAGGTCGCATTGAGCCCGGGGCCGAAAACTCTAGCATGGAAGTTCAAACAAAAAGAACCACAGGGGTACTCCATGGCAGGGCGCATTATGCTCCTTCTTGCCTGTCTGTTTATCTTGCCCACAGCCCACGCGGAACTGTCGGACAGCAAGCGGGCAATGATTCAGGAGCTGTTCCCTTCAGCAACCGTGATCCAAGACAAGTTGCCGGACTTTCCCGTATACCCGGTGTATCAACTCCAGGAGCTGCTCGGTTATGCCTACGAGTCCGTGGACCACAGCCGCCTCCAGGGCTTTGCCGGCAAACCCATCAGTCTGCTGATTGGCCTGGACACCAAGGGACGGTTTACCGGCGTAAAGGTCCTGAACCACCACGAGCCGGTCTTCCTGCACGGGCTGGGTGAAAAACCCCTGTTCGCCTTTGTAGACCAGTACGAAGGCCGTTCACTTCGGCAACAGATTATTGTCAGCACCTCAAATTCCAGCCGGTCCGGACGTACCAGCGACGGCAGCGTGGTGCACTTTGAAGGCGTCAGCAAGGCCACCGTGTCAGTGCTGATCATCAACGACACCGTACTTTCCTCGGCGCTGAAAGTCGCCCGCACCAAACTGGAAGGTTTTGCCCAGAGCGCCCCGACACGGGCGAAACCGGAGTTCTTCGAGCCCCTGCCCTGGCAGCAGCTGGTGGACCGTGGCTATATCGGCCACTGGCAAATCTCGGCAGAGGCCATTGAGGCGGCGCTCGGGCGACCGCTCAGCGACTATCCGATGGCCATTGAGCCCGCCGGGGATGAGCCCTTCAGCGAGCTGTTCTTCGGTTATATCAACTCGCCCATGGTCGGGCGCAACCTCCTCGGCGAAGACGGCTACCAGCGTTTGATGCAGAAACTCGACAACAACGCCCAGGTGCTCGCTGTTATGTCCCGCGGTGTGTTTCCCCACGTATCCGAAGACTTTGTTCCCGGCAGCTCGCCGGACCGGATTGGCCTTACCCAGAACAACCTGGCCGTTGAAATGCGGGATCTGAACCTGCTTGATCAGGATCTGGACTTCCAGGCTGCCGGCATCCCCTCGTTTGACGCCCGCCACCTGTTCCGCATCGGCGGTAACGCCGGCTTCAACCCCGGCGCCGGGGCCAGTCTCAAACTCAACGTGGCGCTGGCCCGTAACCATCTGATGGTCGATAGCACCTCACTGACAATACCGGTCAAATTCAATGATGCGCTGTTTGAAACCGTTGAAGTTGCTCCCAGCCCCCGGGATAGGCGGGAGCCGGTGTGGGTCAGTCTCTGGAAAGAACGCTGGTGGCAGATCTCGCTGTTGATTCTGAGTCTGGCATTGCTGACGGTGTTCTTCGCCAAACAGAGAACACTGAGCCGGCACCCGAGGCTGGTGCACCGCTTCCGTTGGGGATTCCTGTTTTTTACTCTGTTCTTTATCGGCTTTTATGCACAGGGCCAGCTGTCGGTCGTCAATATCTATACCCTGTTTCTGGCAATCTGGGACGGTTTTTCCCTGAATGTTTTCCTGCTCGACCCGGTGATTTTCATTCTCTGGGTCTATACCTTTATCACCCTGTTCCTCTGGGGCCGGGGCCTTTTCTGCGGCTGGCTGTGCCCGTTCGGGGCCCTTCAGGAAATGGCCGCCTGGCTCGGGGAAAAACTGAAATTCCGTCAGGCCAGAATACCCGAGCACTGGCACAGGCGCCTGATCCTGATCAAATACCCGATTCTACTGGTCCTGGTAGGGACTGCGTTCTATTCTCTCACCCTGGCCGGGCAACTGGCGGAAGTGGAGCCCTTCAAAACCAGTATTACGCTGCTCTTTGTTCGCTATTGGCCATTCGTGGTTTACGCCGTGGGCCTGCTGGTGATCGGCATGTTTATTCACAAGTTTTACTGCCGCTACCTGTGCCCGCTTGGTGCAGGTCTTGCGGTGCTGGGCCGTCTCCGGCTGTTTAACTGGCTGGACCGGGTCGAGCTCTGCGGCAATCCCTGTCAGCACTGCAAAAACGCCTGCGGCATCAACGCCATTCGCAAGGACGGCCGGGTAGACTACGATGAGTGCATTCAGTGCCTGGAGTGCGTCGTTATCCTGCGGGATGAGGAAGCCTGTGTCGACAAGCGGCTTGAAAACAGGAAACGGGTAAGACAGGAAAACATTCTGGCAACCGACGCCAACTGACTGTTATTGATTGATTACTCAAGCTATAATTGAGCAGTCATTCAAAACACAGTATTGGTGATTCGTTGTTATGGCCAGACACGCACGCTACGACAGAAAAACCGCCCTGGAAAAAGCGATGGGACTGTTCTGGGAGAAAGGCTACCACGGCAGCTCCATGAAACAGATTGAGCAGGCCCTCGATATGCGCCCGGGCAGTATTTACGCTACGTTCGGCAGTAAGGATGGCCTGTTTTCAGAAGCCCTGGCGGCCTACGCCGAACAGGGGGGACTTGAACTGGCGGCCCACCTTAAAGGCTGCGAGTCCATCGTTGACGGGCTAAAGGACTACCTGCGCAGCATCGCCGGCCGTTGTGGCGGTGAATATACCCCACCCTCCCGGGCGTGCATGATCGTGAAAACACTGCTGGAATCCAGCAACACTCACCTGGCCCTGGCCGCCCAGGCCAACAGCATTCTTGCTGCCATCGAGCAGTCCATTACCGAACTATTGGAACAGGCCAGGGCAAGAGGTGAGCTGGCGCAATCGGTGGATTGCCGGCGTCTTGCCCGGCTGCTCCAGGCCCAGATTATGGGGCTCCGATCCATGGGGGAGCGCAAGCTTGAGGCCCAGGCCATAAGGGAGCTCGGCGACGATATGGCAGCCATCCTGGACGGTTACCGCGCCCACCACTAGATTTACCCGCCACCGGCCCCGGGGACAGAGCTCCAGGGCTGAAGGTAGCGACACTGCGGTAGCATTAGCACCCTATCTTTCATCGGTTCCCCAGTGAGGACAGCCAAGCGTTTTGCCGGCAGAGCGCTTGGTTTTCTTCACTTACAGGTCTGATTGCTATGGACAAACTTCATCATATTGTCGTGGTTGGTGGCGGCGCCGGTGGTCTTGAACTGGTCACTGGCCTGGGCAACAAACTGGGAAAGAAGCGCAAGGCCAGAATTACCCTGGTGGATGCCGGACTCACCCATGTCTGGAAGCCCCTCCTTCACGAAGTCGCCTCCGGTTCCCTGGACGCCAACGCCAACGAGATCAACTACCGCGCCCACGCCAGGAAGCATCACTACGAATTCCAGCTCGGGCGCATGAGCGGGTTGGACCGCACCGCCAATGATTTCGGTACGCCCGGCGCCCAGGACAACTGTCTGTTCCTCGACAGCCTGCCGGCGCTGCCAGCCCGACTCTCGGCCGCGGCCACGCGAGAGCTTGAGCATCAGAAGGTACAGGTACTCACCGGCCAGCCGGTCAGCGAGGTCCTGGAGGCCAGCATTATCATGAAGGACCGCACCGAGCTGCCCTCCGAGATGACCATCTGGGCGGCCGGAATCAAGGCCCAGGCGGCCCACCAGCAAGCCGACACCCTGTTCAAGACCCTGTGCAACCGGCTGGAGAACGGCGAAGCTGTGCCGTTCGTTTACAACGATCATGGTTCACTGATCAACTTCAGCCGCTATACCACCGTTGGCAACCTCATGGGCAATCTGTCAGGCCGAAGCATGTATATTGAAGGCAAGGTTGCGCGCCTGTTTTATCTGTCGCTTTACCGGATGCATCAGGTGGCGCTGCACGGCATGCTCCGCACCGGCATCATCTGGCTGATGGACAAAATCAGCCGTGCCATGCACCCGCGTCTCAAACTACACTAGAAAGGAAGCCGGCCGGATTGAAGGGGTGTGGAACAGAATGCTCGCTTTGCGACCAGCCCGAGCTAAACAAAAGCGAACATTCGAGAGCCACCCAACTTTCTCCCATTTCTTTCCTATGCGCCTATCTGAAATCCACACTTTCGAGTACCCAGAAACTTGTGATCGACCCGGTTGCGACCGGTAGCTTGGTTGGTAAAACGTCTGCCGATGAAGTGGGGGTGTAGTGACAAAAACCCAAGAACACCGAATTTTCTGCGGTTTAATATAAAAGGCGCTGCACACTTTTCACAACTTACACATTATGAGTGACCCGCCGCAGCATTCCATACCAAAAAGCCAAAACCCGACGCACATAAAAGCCATATGACAATAACGACTGCGGCCGCAGCGAGACTAACCGGTTTGGCTATCACTTCAGAGGCTTTCGAACGACTCGCTTCTATCACATTCTTTGGTGTCAGCTTGATGACGACCATGATTCCCAGTGAGAGGAGGATAATGTCATCAAGGTAGCCGATGATCGGTATAAAGTCGGGGATGAGATCAATAGGACTCATCGCGTAGGCGGCGATAGCCAGCGCAAGCAGGCGTACGAATAGGGGAGCGTTTGGGTCTCGTGCCACAAAATATACAATTAGCGCATCATTTGTGACACGCGAGGCAGCAGCTTTCAATTTGTCGATCAACTTCTGGGGCCTCGCAGGAATAATCTGGCTACAAATATAAGTTCAATCTGGGTGTCTGCTTGCTCAATAAGTCCATCTGGATAAGCAATTTAACTAAAGCTTTGTCCGGTTGCTCACTGTACACATTGAGTATCTTCATCGGTCTATTCATTAAGTACCAGCATTTCCAATCACAATTCGAAAGGCGGTTCCTTCGTTGTTTGACCGGATGAGTTCCAGAGTCCACCCGAGCCGTTCTGCCACCAATCGAACGATCAATAATCCAAACATTGAGTTTTTGAAGTTGCCTTTTTGCTTTACACCGATAAAACGTATGTCGGGTTCGGATAATCGTTCCCAGTTTTCGAGGGGCAATCCCGTACCAAAATCCTGCACCACGATTTCTCCTGTTCTAATGGTTATTTCAACGTCCGAGCGTGTGTGGCGAAGCGCATTCTGAATCAGGTTACGTAAAAGCAGTCGGACTAATGACGGATCAGCAAAGATGGCCTCGCTGTCTTCGTGCTCAAGCTTGACACGGCCTCGATAAGAGGGAGTGCTTTGCTCCAGATCAACAATCAGCTCTCTTGCAAGCCGGTAGACTGAGAATTGTTGATTCGCTTCTTCTCGGTCTTCACTGCGAGCAAGTGCAAGAATAACTTCCATGTCATCCTTCATTGCGTGGGTCGTAGTGCGGATTCGGTTGATCGTTTTCTGATTGGCTTCAGAAAGATCCCCTCTTTGTTCGAGAACTTCGACAGCACCGGAAATGACCGCCAAGGGCGTACGAAGCTCATGGCTGGCGAGTTTTACGAAAGAGCGCTCCCTCTCAATGTGGCTCTCAAGTTCAGAGAGAAACAGATTAAATGACTCCGCAATATGGGCAAACTCCCAGTCGGTATAGTCGCTGTGACATCGCTGCATGCTCTTGGAGGGCTCGATACTCTGAATTTCATGAGTAAGCCGTTTCAAGGGCCGAACGATGTAATTTGCCGAGGCTCTGGAAATGAAAAATGCTGCGAGGAACATAACGCCTGTGATGCTGAGCAGAATCCATTGAATAAGCCCCTGCCTGCTCTCCAGGATTGTCGTGTCCTGAGCCAGGTAGAGCTTGCCGGCTGGCCTCTCTACTTTTTTGGCAATGACTTGTTTGGTAACGCCATCCTCCTCGAACTCTTCGGCGTAGGGCAAGGACAGCCCCCTGAAGTAGTGAGGAAGCTGCGATTCCGACTCGCCAGCTGGGAGAAACTGCACCTCCAGCCTGGGCGTTTCCAATGAACGAAAGGTTCCCGTCGAGAGTTGTTCTTCAAAAAAGGCCGCATCCGCCCTCAGTTCCAGGTTCAGTATGGTGTCATCCGCATCGTCTATGAAGAAATCGACAGCAACCATGGCAATCGCGGTCGTCGCCGAAATGAGGATAAAAATCGTCCGAGCAAGACGGCTGGCCACTGATTTCTTGGATGAACTGCTTTCATTCGGCATTGGGTGGTTCCAGCCTGTACCCCCGACCGTGAACAGTCTTGACCATCCCGTGACCCAGTTTGTCTTTGAGGGATTTTCGGAGAGTATAAATATGCGTTCTCAAACTTTTACCTTCAAAATCATCATCCGTCCCCCAAAGGGCATCGCATAATGCCTGATGGCTTAAAAAGCTTGGATACTCCCTGGTGAGCAGCTCAAACAGTCTCGCAGGAGTTCCTGAAAGCTCTGCTTTCAATCCATTGAATTCAGCTTCCAGTGTACCGGGGTTGAACAAAATATCGCCCGCTTTCAACACGGGCTTTTGAGGTGCATGTCTTCGATGAAGCGCCTCTATTCTTAATTTTAGTTCTTTCAGTTCAAAGGGTTTAACCAGATAGTCGTCTGCTCCGGCATCAAAACCTTTTTCTTTATCATTAATGTCGCTGAGGGCGGTCATCATAATAATAGGGGTGGGACATTGCAGATCCTCGCGGATTTTTCTGGCAATCTCGAAGCCATTGACGCCGGGGAGCATCAGATCAAGTATGACAATGTCATACGTCTGGGTTGCCAACAGGTGTAAAGCTGTTAAACCGTCGGCTGCATAATCCAGCGAAAAACGATCCTCCCCCAGATATTCAAAGATATTCTCCGCCAGATCGACTTGATCTTCCACGATCAATAATTTCAACATATCGTAGTTAACCACTTTTCGAATTTAGTTCGGGACTAACGACGCCATTCTGGCTATTGGTTGGCTGAAGATCGATAGAAAATAGTTGATACCTTTTGTTCTCCCCTAACTTCTCGGCGTCGGCGGACTGCCGATTGAGAAATTCATTCACTTCATGATTTGGTATCGCTGCAAAGACCCTGTCGTAACCATCAGTTTCCAGCAGGCTGTCGAACTCTGTTGAGGTAACTTCCACTGCGTCGCCCAACGAATAAAAACGTGCCGAAAACGGCATCTCACCGATGTAAAAAATTGGACTGTCCCCCTGTCGCTGAATGCTTTCATAACGGCTGATCAATTGCTTCTCGGTTTTTAATGGTTTTACTCCACTAACACCAATGAAAACAAAAAGGGTGATGAGAACGGGCGTAAGCCAAACAGCCCCCGACCTGATCCTGGACCAAGGACGTAAATCTAGCTGCGAGACCCATCTAGCAATCAGAATTGCCGAAAAGGGCAGAGAAGGCAGGACGTACGTCCAAAGCGTGTTGCCTGCCAGGGTGAAAAACAGCATTGGCGTTATCGCACAAAACACCAGATATAGCGTTGAGGCATCTTGAACAGCATCAGTGAATATACCCTTTGTTGTGCCTCTCGCTGCTGCAAATCCAAAGCCAACCAAGCCAATGATCCCCCACGGAAATGAAGCCCAAAGCCAGAATATCCATATCATGCCCTTGGGCCGGTTGTGGGCACTACCGTATAAATCGCCGGCCCATCCGGGATCCAGAAACCGGCTAAAGTGCTCGCCAATAATGAAGTAGTCGAGGAACCCCGGCGTTTTCAGTTCAGCGAGCACGTACCATGGCAAAGCAATCAATAGTGTAAGAAGTGAACCAAGGAGCCATGGTAGTTTTTTCAACGGCTGTAACCGCTGCCTGAAAATAGCAGCCCAGAGCACCAAGGGGGTAACCGTCAGTACAACAGCCAACGGTCCCTTTGACAACAAACCGACAGCCAGGCCCACGAAGAACCACCAACGCCAATAATCAGAGCGCCCTGAAAGCACAAACCACACGCTCACCAGCGAGAGGGTCGTTCCAAAAACCAAGAATGTATCAGTCATTACTGCGCCGGCACTGATATAGGTGAGTGCCATGGTAGAAAGCACCAGAGTAGACCATCGAGCGACCACAGCACTCCGCGCATGTTTTGCAAGGCACCACGTCAGCCAGATGATTCCAATCGTGGCAAACCACGCCGGTAGCCGGAGGGAAAATTCAGACAGTCCAAATAGCTTTAGAGAGGCAGCCTGAGCCCAGAATGACAGGGGTGGCTTTCCCCAGAATGGAACTCCGGGTTCGAACCAGGGAGTTATCCAGTCCCCGGTTTCAGCCATTAAACGGGCGATCTCCGCATATCGGGGCTCTGTTGTATCCACAAAGGGAAACAGTGTCATCCCGATAAAGCGACTCAACAATATGGCGGCCAGTACCCAGAACCAGGGCTCAAATCGCTTTAGCATTCTTGACGCCTCTAAAGTTACTGATTTGGTCTCGGCTCGAAGCCTCCCGGGTCTCGACCACTTCTTCGGTCAGGTACAGTGGTCGCTGTTTCGATTCGATGTAGGTTTTGCCCACATACTCACCGACGATCCCAACGCTCACCAGCTGTATGCCGCCCAGAAAACTGATGAGGGCGATTAAAGAGGGATAACCGTCAGTCGGATCTCCGAGCATTATCGCCTTCACTACAATCCAGAAACCGAACAATCCACCGACGGACGCGGCCAGCAAGCCAACAAGCGTTGCCCATCTGAGCGGTGACACTGAAAAGGAGGTCAACCCTTCGAGAGCCAAGCCAACCAGGCCCGGATAATCCCACTTGCTTTCTCCAGCCGCTCTCAATGCCCGGTCGTATTCGATGATCGTCGTTGGCATACCGACCCAGGCGAAGAGCCCCTTCATGTAGCGGTTTCGCTCCCCTAACCGTAGAAGGGCATCGACCGCCCGCCTGCTCATCAATCGGAAATCACCCGTATCGACTGGTATTTCAGTACGACTGGTCCTATTCAGCAAACGATAGAAAAGGTGTGCACTCCAACGCTTGAAAAAACTCTCCCCTACGCGTGATCGACGTTGCATCAGGACGATATCAAAGCCTGACTTCCAGCTCCTGACCATCTCGGGAATATATTCAGGTGGGTCCTGAAGGTCTGCATCCAGAACGATCACCGCCTCCCCCCTGGCATGCTCCAGTCCTGCCGTCACGGCTGCTTCTTTGCCAAAGTTACGGCTTAACTTAACCAGGCGGATGCTCGACCTCTTTTCAATAACCGTCTTCACAAATTCGGCACTACCATCTTCACTGCCATCGTCCACGACCACGATTTCCGAACGAATATCCAGGCTCGCAAGGATTGGCAATACATGCTCAAAGAATATAGGGAGCATCGACCGTTCATTGAAAACCGGAACCACCAGAGAAAGTAGGTCTGATTCATTCGGTACGCGGGAAGTCTTAAGAGGTTTGTTCATGGAACACCAGCCTTTGGTAGACAACATAGTTAAATGCAGCGACAGCTACAGTGGTTAGGAGCTGTGCAGGAGCAACGGGGATTTCAAGCAGTTGATGCAGAATGAAAAAAATCAGAACGTTCAGGAGAGATGCGAGTGAACAGGAGAAAACGTATCGCCAGACGGCCTGGATGTGTGGTCGCGCATTTGGAAAAGCGAGGGCCCGCTGCAATCCGTAATTGGTAACAGCACCAACGACACTTCCAGAAAAGGTGGCCCCTACGGGTTCCATTCCAAGCAAAATCAAGCCGGACATGGCCGCCCAGTGGAATAGCGTTGCCATTCCTCCAGCTGCAATAAATCCACTTATTCGTTTAAAGGAAACCTTGTTCATTCTGGCCGGCACACCTACGCAGCTGAGGCTTTTGGAGATCTCCGCATAGGGTATTGGGGGGGCAGTCAAAGCTTGTTGAAGGTTTTGTCAAAAAAATGTCAAAACCCAATCCTGAGTCTCGTAATGAAGCAAGTGAAGGCGGCTAAATCGCTACGGCAATGGGAAAGATGTATCGGTGTTTTAAACTCCAATCCAATACAGACGGCGTTCCGGGAATTCAAATCCGAATCTGAAGGGTGCCAGAGGCATCTAGGCGTTCATTAATTGGCTCTAGGTAATAATCTGGTTTAAGAATTGGCCTGGGATGATGCTCGTAACGGTTGGTCGAGACAAGGAAAGAGACTGTAGTTCTACTCTCAGCCTGAATGTTCGCTTTGCGACCAGGCCTAGCTTCCCAAACTCCTAAACAAAAGCGAACATTCGCAGCATCCCATGCAATCTCAATCCGGCCATTTAGGATGCAGGCTATCAATGACATACTAATAAGTACAAAAGTAAGCGAACATTATTTATAATGTGATATGTTCTCCCA
>TARA_R110002095_G_scaffold91962_7_pt1 | contig 21384 bp, 19 predicted proteins | sample TARA_R110002095 | Tara Oceans TARA_R110002095 (sample SAMEA4397255) | marine metagenome | biome: Polar Biome; feature: [SRF] surface water layer (ENVO:00010504); material: water (ENVO:00002006), including particulate matter (ENVO:01000060) such as... | depth 5 m | reverse complement strand
GCAGGACTGGCTCGGCAGCTATCGGGAATTCGCCGTGATGGAGCAGGTCGTGGCCGGCATGAGCCGCCGACTGTCTCGCCCCGAAGGCCTGGCAGGCGGCGCCATCGAGCTCGAACAGCTCTACACGCCGCTGCTGCAGGATTTTCGCGATTTCTATCCGCAACTGCATGCATTTGCCAGCGCCCGCATAATCAGCCCGGCAGACGCGTATCGACAATCCTGACAGTTAGTCACTCAGCGCTCCGCTCAGCCGCGCAGTGCGGTGGCAAAGCTCTCCAACCAGGGCTCCGCGTCACTTTCAGGCGTGACCGTTTCGCTGGCATCCAGACGCAGCATTTCCTGTACTTCACGGACACCCAGCTCGGCGTACAACTCCCGAACCAGTTCCCCGGCACCGCAGAAGGTGTCGCCATAGCTGGCATCGCCCAGCGCTATCACCCCGCCTGGCAAGCCCTGCCAGGCCGGAAACTGATCGCGGATCGCCGTATACAGCGGGACGAAACTGTCCGGTAACTCGCCCATTCCGGTGGTGGCAGTCACCACCAGCAATGCTTGCGGTCCGAATTCCAACACCTGCGCAAGTTGCGCGCGAGGGTCGTGCCAGGCATCGAAGCCCGCCGCGTTGAGTACCGTAGCAGCGTGTCGGGCAACGTCTTCAGCGGTGCCGTAGACCGTACCGGAGAGAATGGCGACTTTCATGATGCGCTCCGTTTCGAGTTAAAGCCGAGCATTATGCCGCATCCGACACATACTCCCCGCCCCAGCGGTTCTACACTTACTAGAGTACTGCCGCCTGGCGAAAAGGAATTAGTTCGCGAGCGCGTGGTCGCAAAGCCGTCCTGGCAGAGGATCTCGCGGATGTCTCTGCCACGTTCTGGAGCGACTAGGCATGACAGACAGGTTCTGCCCATGCCCTTGAGAGGGAAATCGGGATGCCGAACAAAGTGGATCTGACCAGCGCCGAACTGGCCTATATCAATGAACTCGTCAGTGGCTCGTCAACGGAGCCGGGCGAAACGCGGGCAGGCTTTCGCGTCGACGGCGGTGAAAAGGCCAACAGCCTGCTTTTACAACTGGCCGCGAAGGCAAACCTGACCCTCGAAGCCGAGCTCGACGAATATTGCATGTCGTTCCCTCTGCAGCTGAAGCAGGACGAGTTCCAGTCGGTCCAATTACAACTGGCGCCTCCGACCATCTACGAGCGCGGACCGGTTCTGCGCGCTTGGCGCTTGCATCTGGATGAGCCGCTGCCACTGCTCTCCAATGACGGCAACGAGACCGCGCTGAGTGTCCACGAGCTGTCACCCAACGGCCTGTTGGTGGACGCTGGAACCAAACACCGGGCCCCCAAACACCTGCATATGCGCCTCGCATTGCCGGGAGAGGACTCCTTTCAGATCAACGCGCACCGGATTCGTTATGCCGAAGGTGGTATGACTGCTTACGAAGTCGCATATCCGCAGGACAAGGATGCCGAACGCATCCGCTCCTATCTGTACGAGCAACACCAGCGCCTGCATCCCGACCTGCAGCCGGAGCTCGCCGTCGACATGCCCGAGAGCTCTTAACCGGGCCGTTGGCTCCGCCTTCCCGTGCACGATGCGGCCGACGAGATAGGGCCGTTGCGCCCCCTGGTGTAAGCTGGCCGACACTGCAGCCTTGCAAAGGCAGCGCGACCACTCTTCCACCTGGTATCCCAGCATGAATCAGCCGACGGCCCCGATACTGATTACCGGTGCCAGCCAGCGCATCGGCCTGCATTGCGCAGAGCGCCTGCTTGATGAGGGCCAGCCGGTAATCGTGAGCTACCGCACCTCACGCGCCAGCCTGGCTCGGCTTCGCGAACGCGGTGCCGTGACCTTGCATGCCGACTTTTCCGCCGCTACTGGCATACTGGCGTTTATCGCTGCTCTCAAGCAGCACACCAGCGTCCTGCGCGCGATCGTACACAACGCGTCGGACTGGCTCCCCGAAACACCGGGGGAGGAAGCTGAGACCTTCCAGCGCATGTTCGAGGTGCACATGCTCGCGCCTTACCTGATCAACCTTCACTGCACCGAACTGCTGCAGCATGGTGGTCCGGCAGACATCATCCATATCGGTGACGATGTCACCCGTGTCGGCAGCAAAAAGCACATCGCTTATGCGGCCAGCAAAGCCGGGCTGGACAACCTCACCTTGTCGTTCGCAGCCCGACTGGCGCCAGCGATCAAGGTCAACGGCATAGCCCCCGCGCTGATCCAGTTCAACGAAGGCGACGACGAGGTCTACCAGCGCAAGGCGCTTGCCAAGTCCGCCCTGGGCATCGAGCCCGGTGCCGAGGTGGTCTACCAGAGCCTGCGTTATCTGCTGGATAATCCCTATGTCACCGGCACCACGCTGAGCGTGAACGGTGGCCGCCACCTGATCTGATAGGCCAAGGAATCCCATGCCCCGATTGGAACCCGCCATGGCGCGCATCCGCGTCAAAGACCTGCGCTTACGTACCTTCATCGGTATCAAGGAAGAGGAAATCCTTAACAAGCAGGACGTCCTGATCAATCTGACCATCCTTTATCCGGCAGCCGATGCCGTGCGCGACAACGATATCGACCATGCGCTGAACTACCGAACCATTACCAAGGCGATCATCCAGCACGTCGAGGACAACCGCTTCGCCCTGCTCGAGCGACTTACCCAGGAAATCGTCGACTTGGTCATGGCGCATCCGCAAGTGAGCTACGCCGAGGTCGAAGTGGACAAACCGCACGCTCTGCGTTTCGCCGAGTCGGTATCGATTACCCTTGCCGCTCATCGCGACTGACCGCCCGCGTCAGTCGCTGCCGTAGGCCATGGTTGTCATCAGCGCCCGGTCACCGCTGCGCGCATCCAACCGCGTGTGCTGAATGACCACCGGTATGTTGGAGATAAACACGCTGGCGTAGTCGGTCTCACCGGGCACCGCCTCCGGCGTCTGCAGATCATCGAAACGCAGGTGCAAGGTTCGCCGCGCGGGGACGCGTATGGAATATGGTCCGACCGGCTCGCGGTCAGCGAAGTACAGCGTCAGTTCAATCACGGCCTCCAGCGGGCCAGCGTTCAGAATGCATGCCGTCTCGCTGCGCAGTGCTGGCTCATCGGGTTTGGGCCCCAGCGCCGGCAGGTAACCTTCGGCTATCACCCAATGCTTTTTTCCAATCACATCCAATCTCCTTAAAGGTTGATGACCGGCTGGCCATCCTGCTTAGCGGAGACGGTTCATGCCGCTAAAGTTCCCCGTCGCTCGCTGGCCCAGGACCTGCGTCGAGGTTATGATCCCGCCCACGTCTGCAACGCCGAGACCTTTGAAAATGAATGAGCAAGAACGCACCGAACTCGAAGCCGCTGCCTTTCGCCGCCTGGTCCAGCACCTGCGCAGCCGACCGGATGCACAAAACATCGACCTGATGAACCTGGCCGGCTTCTGCCGCAACTGCCTGTCCAAGTGGTACAAGGCCGCCGCCGACGACCTGGACATCGAAGTCAGCCTCGACGAGGCGCGCGAAGAGGTCTATGGCATGCCCTATGCGGAATGGAAGAAACGCTATCAGAAGGACGCGACGCCAGAGCAACAGGCGGCGTTCGACAAGGGTCAGAAAACATGAGCAGCCTCAGGGACTTTCGCGCCAGCCTGCGTAACCGAAACCACCCTTTCAGCGAGACGTTGGCATTCATCACCAGCGCGTACGACTACCAGCCAACCCGTTTCTTCAATGGCGGTATTGAAAACGCTGCCGGACAGAACGAGGGTTCCTGCAAAACGCTGGGGCTGGCCGTGCTGGAAGGATTCACCACTGAAGAAGCCTTGCTGGCATTCGGGGAGCACTATCAGTCGGTACTGGAGAATCCCAGTGGAACTGACCACCAGAACATTCGCGCGCTGATGGATACCGGGCTTCCGGGCGTACGTTTTGATCAGCAGCCGCTCAGGCGCAAGCCGGTGAATTTCGAAGAGAAATAAAAAAGGGCCGGCCAGGCACTTGGGGAAGGCTTGAAGCGGACGGCCCTGAAAAACCAAAGGAGAGTTCGGGGTTAGCCTAATGGCCAAGCGCAACGCTTGGCCATTACCTAAAGCGGATCGGCCCCATAGCGCTGAACTATTGATTGCTACGCCGCTTTTCCCGTCCCAACAAAATCGGTAAGGTCCGGACCGTCCTTTCCGGAGTATCGTCCATGCCCCTCGCTGCCCTATCCGGCCCCCAATACCTGCGTGAAGGTTTGAAGCTGATTCTCAGCCCAGGACTCAGGCTGTTCGTCATTCTGCCGCTGACCGTCAATCTGCTGCTGTTCTGCGGTCTGATCTACCTGGCCATGCGCCAATTCGGCGGTTGGGTCGACGCCTTCATGCCAAACCTCCCCGAGTGGCTGATGTTCCTCGAGTACATCATCTGGCCTCTGTTCGTGGTGCTGGTGGTACTGATCGTGTTCTTCACCTTCACCATACTCGCCAACATCATTGCCGCGCCGTTCAATGGTTTTCTCGCCGAAAAGGTGGAAACCGTGGCGCGCGGCGTCGACAGTGCGCCGCCGTTCAGCTGGAGCGAACTGCTGGCGATGCTGCCGCGGACCCTTGGACGCGAGGCACGCAAGCTGGCGTATTTTGCACCTCGGGCGCTGGCGCTGCTGGTGCTCTCATTCATTCCAGTGGTCAATCTGGTAGCGGCGCCACTGTGGCTGCTGTTCGGCGTCTGGATGATGGCGGTGCAGTACATCGACTATCCAGCGGACAACAACAAGCTGAGCTGGGCCGAAATGATGGTCTGGCTGCGCCAGCGCCGCTGGAAGAGCCTGAGTCTCGGCGCGGTAACCTACGCAGCGCTGCTGATTCCCTTCGTCAATCTGCTGATCATGCCGGCAGCTGTGGCAGCCGCAACGCTGTTCTGGGTGCGTGAAGGCGGTAAGTCGACCATGCCCACGACCGTCGATTCGTGAACTGCGAGAGGTGGAGGTGTCTAGATCTGAACACCTTCATACCGGGAGACTCGCAATGGCGCTTACCGCCCTCGCAATCAACTGCACCCTCAAGGCATCGCCCGCAGAATCGTCCTGTGGCCTGTTGCTGAGCCAGGCTCAGCGCGAGCTTGAAAAGCTCGGCGTCAGCTGCGAGCAGATCCGTGCCGTGGATTTCAATATCAAGCCGGGCGTTACGTCAGACGAAGGCGAAGGCGACGACTGGCCGATGATCAGGGAAAAGGTGCTTGCAGCGGACATCCTGATTCTTGGCACGCCGATCTGGCTTGGCCATCCAGCCAGCGTCTGTCAGCGCGTACTGGAACGCCTTGACGCATTCATTGGTGAAGTGGACGACGAGCAGCGGATGGTGTCCTACGGGCGGGTCGCTTGCGTCGCGGTGGTAGGCAATGAAGACGGCGCCCATCATGTGGTCGCCAGCCTCTATCAAGGACTGAACGACGTAGGCTTCACCATCCCGGCCAACGGCTGCACCTACTGGGTCGGGCCGGCAATGGGGTCGACGGATTACAAGGATGTTGAAGACCCCGGCGAGAAAATTGGCAAGACCAATGCCATGCTGGCGCGCAACGCCGTGCACCTAGCCAAGCTGCTCAAGCAGTCTGGTTACCCGGGCGCCTCGCAATAACGCTGCGCAAAAAGAAGCCATCGCGAGGATGGCTTCTTGCAGCTATAAAGCCGGGTGACCTGTCAGGCCAGCGTCTTCAGCGCTTCACGGCTAAAGGGCAGGATGTCCTGCATACGCCCTTCCTTCACTTTCAACGCCCAGTCCGGATCGCAGATGAGCGCGCGCCCAACTGCGACCAGATCGAACTCCTGCTTGTTCAGGCGCTCCAGCAAGCCTTCAATGTTGGCCGGCTGCGCCACCTTGTCAGTCTTGACCATGAACTGCAGAAATTCGCCATCAAGCCCCACGCTGCCGACGGTAATGGTGGGTTTTCCAGTCAGTTGACGGGTCCAGCCAGCGAGATTGAGTTCTGAACCTTCGAACTCTGGCTCCCAGAACCGGCGCGTCGAGCAATGGAAGATGTCCACGCCTGCTGCAGACAGCGGCTCGAGAAATTCGCCCAGCGCTTCGGGCGTGGTGACCAGGCGCGCGGTGTAGTCCTGCTGCTTCCATTGGGAAAAGCGGAAGATAATCGGAAAATCCGGACCTACCGCGGCACGTACCGCCTCGATCAGCTCGATAGCGAAGCGCGAGCGATTGGCCAGACTGCCACCGTATTCGTCGGTGCGCTGGTTGCTTCCTTCCCAGAAGAACTGATCAACCAGATAGCCGTGCGCACCGTGGATCTCGACACCATCCATGCCGATGGTCTGGGCATCTTTGGCGGCCTGAGCAAAGGCCGCGATCACGTCCTGAATGTCCTGTTTGGTCATGCCGTGCACAACCACCTGGCCATCCTTAAGCTTCTCCATCGGGCCATAACCCGGCACTTCCGGCTCCGGCTCGGTTCCCACGTGGCGAACATTGCCCACGTGCCATAGCTGCGGAACGATCTTCCCGCCTTCGGCGTGTACGGCATCGACCACGGCCTTCCAGCCGGCCAGCGGAGCTTCGCCGTAGAAGCGCGGCACCTGCGGATAGCCATTGGAGGCCTTGTGCCCGACCGTGGTGCCCTCGGTGATGATCAGCCCTACACCCGACGCGGCACGACGGCGGTAGTACTCGACGACGTCCGCGGTTGGCACGCCGTTGGGCGAGAAAGAACGGGTCATCGGCGCCATCACGACACGGGTCGGCAGTTGCAAGCTGCCGAGTTGGAAGGGTTGGAACAGGGCGTTCACGGCTGCGGTCATTGCTGTCTCCTTTGGCTTGAAGCAAAAGCGACCGGTCGTCTCGCCGATCGCCAAAAAAAATCAGCGGGGCGTCAGCAGACGCTCCAGCTGGGTTAAAAAAATGCTCAATGGCGCTACGCTGCGGCCCACCTTCATACGCAGCAAGGCGCCTTCCCAGGCATTGCCGATGAATTCAGCCAGCGCCAGGCAGTCGGTGTCGGCATCGACCTCACCGGCTGCGCGCGCCTGCTCAAGGCAGCTCGCCAACAGCTGGACCGAACGCATCAGGATCGCCTCGACCTGCTGGCCGATGGGCTGCGAAAGCTCGGCCATCTCAAAGCTCAAACTGCCGATGAAACAGTGATACTCGGGACATTCCTGCCGCGAAAAATGAGCCACAACCTCAGCGTAGTACCCGAGAACCCGTACCCGCGGGCTCTGCCGAGCATCTAGCAGCGCCGCCTGATAACGCTCAAGCCGCGGTTGATAAAGATGCTCAAGCGCCTGCAGGGCGAAATCTTCCTTGCTGGCGAAGTAGTGGTAGAAGGACCCTTTGGGGATGCCGGCTGCCTGGACGATCTCCAACACGCCGGTGCCGTGATAGCCACGACGGGTCATCACCTGAGCCCCTTTGGCCAGGATCAGGTCACGCTTGTCGTTGCGGGCTTGGTTGCTCATGACGACGAGCATATGACCGGTCGTCTAGGACGAACACCATCATCCACGACGCTTATTGCCGTGCAGTTCTGTCGCGATGGTGCTTTTTCAGAAGAGCGGTCAGCGAACGCCAAACAACCCTGAACGGAGATGGCGCGCTCAGGCGAGCGCGCTTTCGATGGCCTGGATCAGCGCTGGATCATCCGGCGCCGTGCGCGGCGAGAAGCGCGCTAGCACGCGTCCGTCCTTGCCCACCAGAAACTTCTCGAAATTCCAGTTGATGTCGCCAGGGAAGTCAGCGCCCTCGCCCGCCAGCAGGCGATACAACGGGTGACGCTGCGAGCCATTGACCTCGAGCTTGCTGCTGATGGGAAACGTGATGCCGTAGTTCTCATCACAGAATTTCAGGATGTCCGCGTCGCCGCCCGGCTCCTGAGCGGCGAACTGGTTGCAGGGAATGCCCAGCACGCCGAAACCCCGATCCTGATAACGTTCATGCAGTGCTTGCAGACCTGCATATTGAGGCGTGAGACCGCACTCGGAAGCCACATTGACCACCAGTGTCACCTGGGATTTCAACGGCGCCAGGGGAAGTTCCTGGCCCGCAAGGCCGGGCAGAACCAACTCGTGAAACGCGCTCATGTGTCTCTACTCCAGATTAAAAAAGCGCTCCGGCAGAACCGAAGCGCTTCCATGGCCCGATCGAATCGGGCTTTCGCTGACCAGCCGCCTACGGGCGCCAATCAGTGTTGGTGACCACCTTCACCATGCACATGGCCATGAGCGATTTCTTCGTCGCTGGCTTCACGTACATCAACAATCTTCACTTCAAAGTTGAGGCGCTGACCGGCCAGAGGGTGGTTACCGTCGACGATCACATCGTCGCCTTCGACATCACGAATGGTGACGATCTGCATGCCGCCGTCCGGGCCGGACGCATGGAACTGCATGCCCACTTCCAGTTCATCGACGCCTTCGAACATCGCACGATTAAGCGTAGCGACCAGCTCCGGGCTGTACTCGCCATAGGCATCCTGCGGCTCGATGGAGACCTTCACCTCGTCACCACCCTGCTTGCCCTCCAGGGCTTTTTCCAAACCGGCAATGATGTTGCCCGAACCGTGCAAATAGACCAGCGGCGCGCCGCCGGCCGAGCTGTCGATCACTTCACCCGCATCGTTGGTGAGTGTGTAGTCGATTGACACAGCCTTGTTAGCGGCAATCTGCATGAGGCGAAACCTTTGTTGAGGGATGTAAGGCAAAGTCTAACCGCGACCTGCATTGATTGCGAACCGCCGCACGATTTAGGGGACCATCGGCAGCAAGCAAAAACAGCCTGAAGTCATGCGTAGGACGCTACCAAATACAACCTTTGGAGAGCATCGCTGCCCCATCAGGTGTGCAAGAATTCACGCCTGTAAATGTAGGCGACCTATTTCAACAATTAATTTCGCATCCAAGGAGCACCGATGTCAGCTCGAAACATCCTGGTGATTAACTGCGGCAGCTCGTCGATCAAATTCGCGCTGGTCAACGAAGCCCAAGCGACTTTCCCCCTGCAGGGCCTGGCCGAACGTCTCGGCACCCCGGAAGCCGTCGTGCACTGGCAGCTGGGAGACACCAAGCAGAGCCTGAACATTCCGGGTGCTGATCACCGTGCCGCGCTCGAGAAGCTCCTGCCGGTGGCTCAAGAGGCCGCAGGCGGCAAGCTGGACGGGATCGGCCATCGTGTGGTGCATGGTGGCGAACACTTCACCGGTTCCAGCCTGATCGACGAGCCGGTGCTCAAGGCAATTCGCGACAGCGCGCAGCTGGCGCCACTGCACAACCCAGCCAACTTGGTCGGAATTGATGCAGCCATGGCCCTGTTCCCGGGCCTGCCGCAGGTCAGCGTGTTCGACACCGCTTTCCACCAGACCATGCCGGAGCATGCGTTCCGCTACGCCGTGCCGGAATTCCTTTACAAGGAACACAGCGTCCGCCGCTACGGTTTCCACGGCACCAGCCACAACTACGTCAGCAAGCGTGCCGCCGAGATGACCGGACTTCCGGTCGATGACAGCTGCTGGCTGACGGCTCACCTGGGCAACGGGTGCTCGACCTGCGCCATCGTCAATGGCGAGAGCCGCGACACCAGCATGGGCCTGACCCCGCTGGAAGGTCTGGTAATGGGCACCCGTAGCGGTGATGTCGACCCCAACCTGCACAGCTACCTGAACCGCACCCTGGGCTGGAGCCTGGAGCAGATCGATCGCATGCTCAATCACGACAGCGGCCTGAAAGGTCTGTCCGGACTGTCCAATGACCTGCGCACGCTGCAGGAAGCCCGGGTTGCTGGGCATCCCGGCGCCACCCTGGCGTTCGAAGTCTTCTGCTACCGCCTGGCCAAGTCCCTGGCAAGCATGGCGTGCGCGCTGCCAAAACTCGACGGACTGATTTTCACCGGCGGCATCGGTGAGAACTCGACGGCCGTGCGCACCCGCACCCTCGAACACCTGAAACTGTTCAACTTCAAGCTGGACGAAGAAGCCAACGCACGCTGCACGCGCGGTGTCGGCGGGGAAATCCAGGCGGCAGGCAGCCCCCGCGTGCTGGTGGTACCGACTAACGAAGAACGTCAAATCGCGCTGGACACACTGGCGCTGCTCGACGCCTGATAGCGCGCCGACGGTTAGACGCACTGAACGAACCCGACGACCGCAAACGGCGTCGGGTTTCGTCTACTTGGCATCGCCCTTCGCCCGATAGGAGATCATCATGCATACCTTATTCCTCGCCCCCTGCGGTTTTGGCGGCGGCCTCAACTCCATCAGCCTCGGCCTGATCAGCGCACTCCAGCGCGCCGGGTTGAAGGTTGGCTTCTTCAAGCCCATCGCCCAGCCCTTCCCCCACGATCAAGGCCGTGAACGCTCTTGCGTTCTGGTAGAACGCACTCTGAACATCCTGTCGCCCGAGCCGCTGCCATTGGAGCAGGTCGAGCGTCAGCTGGCCGATGGCGAACTCGACCTGCTGCTCGAGGACGTGGTCAGCCGCTATCAGGAGGTTGCCGCGGGCAAGGATGTGGTCATTGTCGAAGGCATGGTGCCGACGCGTGAGTTCAACCACACGTCAAGGATCAACACGCATCTGGCGAAAAGCCTGGACGCGGATGTCATTCTGATCGCGGCGCAAGGCAGTGACACGCTCAAGCGTCTGGCCGAGCGCATCGAGATCCAGGCCCAACTGTTCGGTGGCGCCAAGGACCCGAAAGTGCTGGGCGTGATTCTCAACAAGGTCAAAGGTGACGACGGCGCGCCCGCCTTCATCGACGGCCTCAAGGCGCAGCTGCCCCTGCTGGGCACTGCAGATTTCCAGCTGCTTGGCGCAATTCCTTTCGCCGACAAACTCAACGCTTTGCGGACCCGCGACATCGCCGAACTGCTCGACGCCAAGGTGCTCCATGCCGGTGAAGCGGAGCAGCGTCGCGTCGACAAGATCGTGCTCTGCGCCCGCGCCGTCCCCAATACGGTGCAGCTCCTGCAACCAGGCGTTCTGGTGGTCACCCCAGGCGACCGCGACGACATCATTCTGGCCGCGAGCCTGGCTTCGCTCAACGGCGTCAAACTCGCAGGTCTGTTGCTCTGCAGCGATTTTGCCCCGGACCCGCGCATTCTCGAGCTGTGCAAAGCGGCACTCGATGGCGGCTTGCCGGTGATGACCGTGCAGACAGGTTCCTACGATACGGCAACCAACCTCTTCGGGCTGAACAAGGAGACGCCAGCGGACGACATCGAGCGTGCCAGCCAGGTTACCGACTTCATCGCGCAGCACCTGCAACCCGAACTCTTGCATACCCGCCTCAGCGTGCCGCGCAGCGAGTTGCGACTGTCGCCTCCGGCATTTCGCTACCAGCTGGTCAAGCGCGCCCAGCAGGCAAACAAGCGCATCGTTCTGCCGGAAGGCAACGAGCCGCGCACCATTCGCGCCGCAGCCATCTGTCAGGAACGTGGCATAGCGCGCTGCGTGCTGCTGGCCAAGCCGGAAGAAGTCCAAGCCGTTGCGCGCGAGCAAGGCATCCAGCTGCCGGCAAGCCTGGAAATTCTCGACCCTGAACTGATCATCAACCAGTACGTCGAGCCGATGTGCGAAATGCGCAAGGCCAAGGGCCTGACTCCGGACGATGCGCGTGAGCAGCTCAAAGACACCGTGGTACTTGGCACCATGATGCTGGCGCTCGACGAAGTGGACGGCCTGGTTTCCGGTGCCGTGCACACCACTGCCAATACCATCCGCCCGGCATTGCAGCTGATCAAGACTGCACCTGGCTACAGCCTGGTTTCTTCGGTGTTCTTCATGCTGCTGCCGGATCAGGTACTGGTCTACGGTGACTGCGCGGTGAATCCGAACCCGAACGCCACCGAGCTGGCGGAGATCGCCCTGCAGAGCGCCGAATCTGCAGTCGCCTTGGGCGTAAACCCACGCGTGGCGATGATCAGTTATTCCACCGGCACGTCCGGCAGCGGCGCCGAGGTGGAAAAGGTTGCTGAAGCCACTCGCATCGCCCAGGAGCGCGCCCCCAGCCTGCCAATCGACGGTCCGCTGCAGTACGACGCTGCGTCGGTCGCCAGTGTCGGCAAGCAAAAGGCGCCCAACAGCCTGGTCGCCGGTCAGGCTACGGTGTTTATCTTCCCTGACCTCAACACGGGTAATACGACCTACAAGGCGGTTCAACGCAGTGCCAACGTGATCAGCGTCGGCCCGATGCTGCAGGGCCTGCGCAAGCCGGTCAATGACCTGTCCCGCGGTGCTCTGGTAGACGACATCGTGTTCACCATCGCGCTGACCGCTTTGCAGGCCGATAACCAAAAGGCCTGATGGCACCTCGCGCCCGGCCAGCTGGTCGGGCGCTTCGCAATTTCCAGCACTACTTTTGGGCCTTGCAGTTCAGCCCGCAATCGGTACTCTTGCCGCCTTTATTGACGGACATAAGACCCAATCGATGCTGAGCGTCCTTCCTGCCCCGCTCCGGGGCGTCCTGGCCGGCCTGACACTGGCATTGAATACCCTCTTCTGGTGCTGGCCGCTCTTTGCGCTATCACTGCTCAAGCTGGCATTGCCCATCCCACGTATCCAGCGAGCATTGCGCTTTGGCATGCACTGGATCGCCGAGTCCTGGATGGCGGTCAACAGCTTCTGGATGGACCAGGTGCGCCGCACCGAGTGGGACGTACAGGGGCTCGACAAGGTCGACCTGCAGCACTCTTATCTGGTTACCAGCAATCACCAGAGCTGGGCTGACATCCTGATGCTGCAATACCAACTGAACCGGCGAATGCCGATCCTGAAGTTCTTCCTCAAGCAGGAGCTGATCTGGGTGCCGGTTATCGGTCTGTGCTGGTGGGCGCTGGAGTTTCCCTTCATGAAACGCTTCAGCAAGGAGTATCTGACAAAGTACCCGGAAAAGCGCGGCGAGGACCTGGCGACCACCCGCAAAGCCTGCGAGCGCTACCGGACCAACCCGGTGTCGGTGTTCAACTTCCTTGAAGGCACACGCTTCACCGAAGACAAGCACACTGAGCAGGCATCGCCCTACCGTTACCTGCTAAAACCCAGGGCCGGCGGCATAGCCTTCGTGATTGATGCGATGGGCGAGCAATTGACCTCGCTAGTCAACGTGACCATCCACTACCCGGGCGGCAATCCCAGCTTCTGGGACCTGCTCTGCGGTCGGATAGATCAAGTCGTCATGCGCATTGGCGCGCAGCCGATCCCTGCCGAGTTCCTGCACCGCAGTTACGATCAGGACGAGGCTTACCGGCTGAGCTTTCAGGAGTGGGTCAATGAGCTCTGGAGCGACAAAGATGCCGAACTCGAAAAGCTACACCGGCAATACCCGCCTCGCGATGGCGCTTCAGGCTAACCCGATCGGCCGACACTAGTCGGCCTGTCGATGTTCCAGCTGTAGCCAGTCGATTGACCTCGGAAATTCCAACGCGTCCTCTACGGCCAGTCCTGGCGCGACCAGAAAACCCTGCATCACCTGGCAGTCGTGGGCGATCAGCCACTCACGCTGAGCCAGGGTTTCAACGCCTTCGGCAATCACCTCCAGGCCCAGATTTCGGCCCAGATCGATAATGGTGCTGACCACCGCGGCATCGCGTGGCGAATCAAGCATATTGGCAATAAACAGGCGGTCGATCTTCAGCGTATCCAGATCGAAATGGCGCAGGTAGGCAAGCGATGAGTAACCGGTGCCGAAGTCATCCACCGCCACCCTCACACCTAGCTCGCGCAACTGCCGAAGCTTGTCGCAGCTCTGCTCCAGATCCTGCATCAGTGCGCCTTCGGTGACCTCCAGCTCCAACTGCCGAGGATCTAGCTGATACTCATCGAGCAGCCGGCGCAACTCGTCGATCAATCCGGCCCGGCCGAACTGCACCGGGCTCACGTTGAAGCTCAGCACCAGCTTGTCGCCAAATCGCTCACGCCAGTCGCGGCACTGAGCCAGCCCCTCACGCAGCGCCCACTCGCCGACCCGATCAATCAGCCGGGTCTCTTCCAGCAAGGGGATGAACACACTCGGCTCGACCGCACCGCGCCCCGCGTAATTCCAGCGCAGCAATGCCTCGAAGCCTCGCAATTCGCCTGTCTCGAGCACGACCTGCGGCTGGTAAGCCAAGGCGAAACCATTGCGCTCTATGGTGCTGCGCAAATTCTCTTCCATCATCAGGCGCGCATGGGCCCGCCCGTTCATCTCACCGGAGAAGAAGCGATATTGCTGCCGACCGTTGCGCTTGGCCTCGTACATGGCCATATCTGCCGAGCGAAGCAGCTCCTCGACGCTCTGGCCGCAATCCGGGAAATGCGCGATGCCAATACTGGCGCCGAGCGTCACGTCGGTCCCTTCGATGGTATGTCGAACCGAAATCAGCTCGATGAGCTTCTCGGCGACCTTGGCGGCATCTTCCGGGTGGTCCAGCGAGTCCAGCAGCGCGGTGAATTCGTCTCCGCCCATCCGCGCAATGATGTCGTAGGGTCGCATGCAAGCCTCGAGCACGCGCGCCACGCGACAGAGGATCTCATCACCGGCATCGTGGCCCAGCGAATCGTTGATGCGCTTGAAGCCATCGAGATCGATATAGAGGATGGCCATGCGTTTGCCGTTCCGGTCGACCCTCGCCAGCGCCGAATCCAGTGCCTGATGAAAGCCACGTCTGTTGAGCAGGCCAGTCAGCGAGTCGGTTACCGCCTGGGTTTCCAGCTGCACGTGGAGACTGCGCACCACGGACATATCCAGGGCGATGACAACCATGGAGCGCTGCTGACGAGGCAGTGGCGATGACGACAAGGCCACGGGCAGCGTGTCGCCGTTAGCGGTGAACAGCTGCGCTTCATGAAGACGATAGGTGCTGCCGCTACGCCAATGCTGGTAGAAATCGGTGTCGCGCCAGGACTGAGGCATCTGCGGCGAGGCCAGATGCTTGATCAATGCGGTGCCTTGCAGATCGTCGACACTGGTGTGCAGCATCTTGGCAATCGCCGGGTTGGCGAAGTTGATGAAACCGTCTTCACCCACCACCAGAATTCCTTCGGCGGCATTGCTCAGCACCGACGCGTTGAACGCGCGGGCACTGTCGAGCTGCTGGCTGAGGACCTGCAAGTCACGCCGATTGTGCTCATGACTGAGCAGCGTATTGATCTTGTGCTTGAGCACCTGCGGATCGAACGGCTTGAGAATGAAATCAACCGCACCCGTGGCGTAACCTCGCAATACCGACTCACGGGTGTGCGCGATGGCCGAGACAAAGATGATCGGCGTGTAGCGCGAGTGCGGACTGCCGCGCATCAGGCGCGCCACTTCGAACCCATCCATGCCCGGCATCTGCACATCCAGCAGCACCAGCTCGACATCCAGGTCAAGCAGAGCCTGAAGTGCGGCCTCGCCAGAATTAACCGTATGGACCTGCCAGTCACCGTCGCCGAGCAAGGCCTCCATGGCCACCAGGTTCGCTTCGCGATCATCGACGACCAACAATGTACGGGTCCGAGGCTGAGATTGGGGTTGCGACCACGCCATCAGCCAAGCTCCCAGTACAACGTAATGCGGCTTCCGCTACCTGCGCCGACAGGGACGCCAGCTCGGCTTGATCGATGCGTCACACACTTCTCCTTACGGACTTGCATGGGGGCCATCAGTACGCTCCAGACGCCGCAGCAGTTCGACCAGCCGGGCGCTGTCGACCGGTTTGAACAGGATGTCGTCGGCACCGGCCGGAAGCCTCTGCTCTGTCACAGCCGTATCAGAGCCGGCTGCCATTGCCACAATCGGCACCTGACAACCATAGTCGTTTCTGAGCTGATGTATCAGTGCGGGGCCGCCGTTATCCGGCATCGCCAGATCCACCAACGCAAGATCGAACGCATCTTGATCGAAGCGTTCCAGCGCCTCGGCACAGCTTGTGACGGGCACCACCTGCAGCCCCTGCTCGTCGAGCAACGCACTGACGGCATAGATCGCCCGCACGTCCGAATCCACCAACAGCACCCGCTGCCCTAGCAGGGGATGTTCCAGTTCGCCTATTCCCCATGCAGCAGCATCAACCCCGCCGGGCTTAAGTGCATCTTCCATATGCTCAATTCCTTCTGTTTTTGACAACGCAACCGCCGAATAACGCTTAAGCCGCTGCAGATTCTTTTCCGATAACGTATCTTGACTGGTCAGGATCACCCGGACGTCTTTGAGCGAGCGCAGGCGGTCAAGCGCATCGAGCAGCTCCAGCCCGCTTTCGCCGGAGAGATCGAAGTCGATGATCAGCGCTGCATATCGGTGCTCTGCATAGGCCAGCCGGGCCTCTTCACTGCGTTGGCATTCGCTGACCCGGTAACCGAGCCGCTCGAAATATTCACGCAGTTGACGGCGCCGCTCCGGATCAGTTTCTAGCAGCAACAACCGAGTCGAATTGCCTTCCTGCCGCGACAGATCGACAAACAGGCGCTCCAGCTCCGACTGGGCCACGGGCTTGAGCAAGTAGCGTGAACCGTCATCCGACCAGCCCTGCGGCTGCGGCACGCAAGAAATGATATATACCGGCGTGTCCTGATGCTTGGGGTCGGCTCGCAACGCCCGATGTATCTGCCAGCCGCTGACATCAGGAAGCAGAACATCCAGGATCACCGCCGCGAAGCTGTCGTGAGCCAGTGCATCCAGCCCCTCTTGCCCAGTACCACATATGACACTGGAAAAACCGTGGGACTGTGCCACCTCGGCCACTACCGAGGCGAAATCGGCATCGTCCTCGACAATCAGCAGACCACCACCCTGACCACGGCGCTGCATGGGCCGCAGCGTCCGAATCTCTGCTGTCGCAGACGCTTTCAAGGGCAACTCGACGGTGAAACTGGAGCCCTGCCCCGGCGAGCTTGTAAGACGGATCCCGCCACCCAGCACCTCGGCGAGCTGCCGCGCGATAGCGAGCCCTAACCCCGTGCCGCCGTATTGGCGGCTGATTGAGCCGTCGATTTGCTGAAACGCCTGAAAGATCCGTTCGTGTTGGTCCTCGGCGATGCCGATACCGGTGTCAGTCACGCAGATCTGAAGCATGTCTTCGTCGCCAGGACTCTCGGCCGGCCGGCTGCTCACGTGAATATCAACGGAGCCCTGCTCGGTGAACTTCAAGGCGTTGGTCACCAGGTTGCGCAAGATTTGCTGGAGCCGTGCACGGTCGCTGACGAGCGACGGCGGAACCTCAGGGTCGATCCGGCTCGTAAGGGATAGTCCGTTCTGATCGGCCATCGGTTGCAGTGCAGCCATAAGCTCCGCCAGCAACTCGCCGATGTCGAGCGGTTCCGACTTGATCTGCATGTGGCCAGCTTCGATCTTGGCCAGGTCAAGCACGTCATTGATCAGTTGCAGCAGATCATGACCGGCCCGATGCATGATATCGGCGTGGCGAACCTGCTTCTCGGTCAGGTTGCTCGCCGCGTTCTGTCTCAATTGATCGCTCAGGATGAGAATACTGTTGAGCGGTGTGCGCAGCTCGTGCGACATGTTGGCGAGGAACTCGGATTTGTACCGGTTGGCGGTCATCAACTCATTGGCTTGATCCCGTAGACGCCGCTCCGCGGCTTTGCGGTGAGCGATATCGATCACCACCGCCTGCACCAGTTGCTCTTCTCCGCTGCGCAGTGGCGACAGGCCGACTTCCACGGGCAATAAATGGCCATCCCTGTGGCGGCCGAACAGTTCGCGATTCTCACCCAGGCGACGTGATTCGAGCGTCTGGCCAAACCGGTGACGCACCTCGATATAGATCTTGCGCATCGACTCGGGGATCAGCATTTCAACCGGCTGACCCAACAGCTCTTGACGGCTGTAGCCGAACAGCAGCTCGGTCTGACGGTTGACCATTACGATCTGCCCTTCTTGATCGAACAGCAGAAAAGCATTCGGCGAGGCTTCGACCACATTACGGAAGCGCTCTTCGTCACGCTTGCGCTGCTGCAAGTCCACCAGATTGAGCAGGTGGTGAACGGTCTTGTCGCGCTTGAAACTGGTCAGACTGAGCGAAACAGGTACGGGAGTGCCATCTTCCCGCAGGGCTTGGCTCTCTTGCTGATTGGCGTCCAGCAGATTCCCGTCCGCGGCCTTCTGGAAAGCTGAAGGAATGTAGTGACTGAGGCGCTCACCGGCGAGCAATCCCGCACTGCTGCCCAGCAGCGCAGCGGCGCTCTGGTTGGCCAGCTCTATGCGTCCTTCATCGCTACACAACACAGTGGCTACCGGCAGCTGTTCGATCAGTTGACGAAACCACGCCTCACGCTCCTGAAGCTGGGCGCCGAGCGCCTGGCTGCTGCGCAGGGTTCGTTCGCGCAAATACAGGTAGCCGCCAATCAAGAGAGAAAACAAAGCAGCTGCGGTCAGCGCCGCCGCAAGATTGAACGCCCGCCCAACCCGATTGAGGATGGCTTCGTATTCCGGTGTGCTGGCGACTTCCAACTGCCAGCTGCGGCCGTACATGTAGATATTGCGGACGCGATGGAAGCTTGCATCTTTACTCACCGGAGCGCGCCCGACCAGCAGCGGCTCGTTCGGGGCAGCGGCGTCGAAGAGCTGCAATTGAAACAGCTTGCTGCGCGAGCCCAATACCCCTTCCATCAGATCGGTCAGCCGAAAAGCGCCGTGAAGCGTTCCGGCAAACGATTCCTGCCGTTCCTCCAAGGTCGTGATTGGCGCCCGGGCGCGGTAAAGCGGCAGATACAACAAAATCCCTACCTGGGCATTTTGCTCTGTCTCTTGCTTGAGTCGCACCGGCCCAGTGAGCATAGGGGTGCCGATATTGCGCGCCGCCATAACGGCTTCCCTGCGCGTCTCTTCACTCAGCATGTCAAAACCCAACACTCGCCGATTACGCCAGTCGAGCGGATGGATGAAATCGACTATCAGGTAATCGCCGCGTTCACCTCGGGGATACATGCGGAAATCACCGCGACCGCTCTCGCGAATTTCAGCAAGGGTCGAATCGAGGTTGTCCGCGCGCGCATAGCGAGCGAGCGCAATGGCCTGGATACCGGGGTAGAAATCCTGAAGCTGAAGCTGATCGGAAGCTCGATTCCAATCCTGCAGACTGACCTCATCACTGCCGACAAAAAGCCCTGCCAGTCCGCGCAGGACCATCTCGTACGCGCGCATACGCTCACGCAGAGTGCTTTCGACGTCATTGACCGCCAGGTTGAATCGCTGGGCCTGCTCAGCGCGCACGCGCATTTCCTGAACATGCCATTGCCAGCCGACCCATCCTCCGAGCCCCGCCATCAGGGCCAGCGTCACTACCAATGGCAGCCAAGGCTTACGAGAATGGAGAGCGGAACGATCATCCATTCGACCTCCTCAGTGCCACTACATGGCTCGCTGTCACGAGCTTCAGAGTCGTGGATCGCTCAGAGGTTCAATTGAAGCGATAAAAAGCTATAAAGCTGACGCCACCAAAATGGCACAAGCAAAGCCGCGACGACCTTGCCTGTGCCGGGCCGCTTAGAGCGGTCTCAGATTGATTTCCACACGGCGGTTCTGCGCGCGACCAGAAGCGGTGTCATTGCTGGCGATCGGCTGGCTCGAGCCCGCGCCATAGGACGAGATACGCGACGCTGGCACGCCATTGCCTTCTAGGTAAGCCGCAACGCTACGGGCGCGACGATTGGAAAGGTCCTGGTTGAGTTGCTGCGAGCCGGTGCTGTCGGTATGGCCGGTGATGTCGATACCGTTCTTGTTGAATTCTTTGAACACCTGAACCAGCGAATTGAGCGTTGGGTAGAAGCTGCTGGAAATGTCGGCCGAGTTGCTTGCGAAGGTTATGTTGCCCGGCATGATCAGTGTCAGGTTATCGCCTTGACGCTGGACCTGTACGCCAGAGCCCTGCAGCGTCTGGCGCAGCTTGGCTTCCTGAGTATCAACGTAATAACCATAGCCGCCGCCCGCAGCACCGCCGACTGTGGCTCCGATCAAGGCGCCTTTGGCGCGATCCTTTTTGCTGGAGGTGGCCGCACCGATCACTGCGCCGCTGACCGCACCAATACCGCCATAAATACCTGCCTTGCCAGCTTCTCGCTCACCGGTATAGGGATTGTTGGTACAGCCGACCAGCAGCGCAAGGGTGGCGGCGAGTGCGGTCAGGTTACTGATCTTCTTCATATCTACTTCCTTCATCTGCGGGACGCCAGCCCGTTACAACACGGACTGGAATGCGCCGTTAGGGTAACACCCGCCCGCCGACGGAACCGGAACGTCCCGACGAACCCGAAACGATTCGAGCTCCAGGCGACAGCCGCAAGTCCTTCTTTCGCTGTTGGCCTCGAAGGGAAGCCGCCGCCCCAATGACGGACTGTAGATAGTGCCTGTGCGGACCTAATGATCAAGCCACGACCTCGATGAAAGGCCGCAGCGAGATCAAACCCAGGCGAGCAAAACCCTATCTTATACCGAGGAAATAACGCTGTTGCCTTCCTCAACCCAGCGCGCGATGTCGACGCGGATACGTTTCTTGTCGAGCTTGCCCACACTGGTCTTGGGAATATCCTCGACCACTGCGATCTGCTGGGGGATGGCCCATTTGTTGATCTGGCCCTGTTCCACGGCGGGCTCGAGGAATGTTTGCAGCGCTCTCGCATCCACCTGTTTGCCTTCGCACAGCACAAGCAAGGCAAAGGGTCGCTCGCCCCAGCGCTCATCCGGAACACCCACCACCGCGACGTCGCGTACTGCCTCGTGCCGACTGATGAGACCTTCCAGGGCCAGGGAAGACACCCACTCGCCGCCCGTCTTGATCACGTCCTTGATGCGGTCGCGAATGTCGATATTGCCCATTTCATCAAGGGTGGCGACGTCACCGGTATGCAGCCAACCACCGGCCCACAGCTCTTCACTCTTCTCCGGATTGCCCGCGTAGCCCTGCGTCAGCCAGGGAGCCCGAAGCACCAGTTCGCCCTGGGACGTGCCATCGGCAGGTAGAAAGCTGCCGTCCGGCGCCTGGATTGCCGCATCGACCAATACCACCGGAATCCCGGCTTTGAGCCGGTACGTGATCTGCTCATCCTCGCTGGCGTTACGCAGCTCGTCGTTGATGTGAGCCCCGGAGATCAGCGGGCAGGTTTCCGACATGCCGTAGGCTGCCACCAACTGCATGCCACACGCCCGCGCCGATTCATATAGACCCCGCGTGAGTGCACTGCCGCCGATGGTGATCTTCCAGCCATTGAAGTCCGTACCCTGCGCTGCTTTGGCTTTGAGCAGCATCTGCACGATGGTCGGCACGCAGTGGGAAAAGGTTACCTTTTCCCGACGCCACAGCTCGATCAGCAGCTCAGGATCGTAACGCCCCGGATAGACCTGCTTGAGGCCCAGCATCGTCGCCACATAGGGCAGGCCCCAGGCATGTACGTGGAACATCGGCGTGATCGGCATGTAGACGTCGCCCGCCGCCATCA
>TARA_R110002095_G_scaffold176434_1_pt1 | contig 21643 bp, 18 predicted proteins | sample TARA_R110002095 | Tara Oceans TARA_R110002095 (sample SAMEA4397255) | marine metagenome | biome: Polar Biome; feature: [SRF] surface water layer (ENVO:00010504); material: water (ENVO:00002006), including particulate matter (ENVO:01000060) such as... | depth 5 m | reverse complement strand
CAGCCGGCGCGAACAGCTCCAGCGTCTCGCCAAGCTGCATTTGATGTAGCGCGTTGGAGGCCACACCGCCGGGTTCACGTTTAACGCTGATCCGGTAGTCCCGGCCATTGCTCGCCGCCGATAGCGAATAGTTGCGGCGGATCTCCTGGCCATCGACCAGCAGGCGCAGACCGATGTACTGGCCCGGTTCATGCGCCACCACGGGTTCGCCGTCCTCCGGCTCAAGGTAGAAAGAGGTGATTTCTGCGCTCTCAGGCACGTTGCGCGCGATTCGGAAATGCCGCGCGCCGCGCCAGCCGCCGGGCGCCTCGGCGGTCTGGCGATAGAGCTGTTCCTCGGTGCCGATCAGGATGTCGGCAAGCTGCTGATAAGCGGCACGCCATGCGTCGATGACTTCGTCGGTGGCGATCTCGGCCCCGAGCACTTCGCGGATCGCTCGCAGCAGGCATCCGCCCACAATCGGGTAGTGCTCTGGCAGAACCTGAAGCGCGACATGCTTGTTGACCACTTGTGAAACCAGCCCGCCGAGCTGATCGAGGCGGTCGATGTGTTTGGCATACATCAGCACGCCATTGGCCAGCGCACGAGGTTGGTCACCGCTGGCCTGGTGGGCCTGGTTGAACAGCGGCCGAACCTCTGGGTGCTCGGCCAGCATCAGTTTGTAGAAGTGGTCGGTGAGGGCTTCGCCGCCGCTTTCGAGCAACGGGACAGTAGCGGTGATTAGGGCACGGTGTTCGGCGCAAAGCATGGAAAACTCCAATTATTGGTAACGCTGTCTCTGGTTGGCAGCGTGGCGACCACGCGTCCCGGACAGGTACTGGAGCTGTTTCAATAATCGTTCCAGGCTGGAATTGACCAGAATCAAGGGCTTAAAGCGATTCTTGGTATTTCGTACCCTGCTGATGTGGGTTTTTATTACCTTGTTGGGTTTTTTGCACCTCAAGTGGTGGTGTCGATCAACAGCCAATCGAACCGTCATCAACCGAAGCGTTCTATAACTTCAACTATCGATGAACAGAGGGAGGCAACATGGAGAACTACCACATCACGCACGATGACGATCGCTGGGTGCTGCGTGAGGAGGGCGATAAACGCGCGCTGCTTGAAGCCTCGACGAAGGAAGACATCATCAACGAGACCCGTGACTACATGAAGCTGCGCACCGCCTCGGTGAAAATCCATACTCTCGACGGCAAGATCGAAGAAGAACGAACCTACCCGCGGGACCAGGACCCACGCGCCACCAGGGGCTAACCTTCAGCTCGGCTGCAACTCGCCCTGGCGCTGATACTGACGTTTACCCAGCGTGACCGCCCAGCAGGCGAGAATGAAGGGCATGGTCAGCGGCGGCAGGCCGAGCTGATCGAAGAACAGCCGGAAGATGATCGCCAAGCCGATGCCCAGTGCTGGCGCCAGTGCCGAGCGGTGAACCTGACTCAACGCCAGAGCGGCGAGCGCCGGGTTGTAGCCAGCCAGCCCGGCCAGCGCAGACGGCTCGGAAGCGCCGGCCAGCAGTGCCATAAAGATGCCTACTGCCGAGCCGCACAGTGTCCACACTGCAGCACGTCGATCAGCCAACAGTAATGCCGCGAACAGGCACAGCCCCGCCATGGGGTCAGCGAGAAACAAGACCTGGCCCACCCCCCGCATTATTCCCCCCAGCGCGCCCCAGCCATCCAGCTGATGCTCGGGTATGCGCGCCTCGACAACGCTTTCCAGAGCACCTGATAGCCCCATGGCCAACCATCCCAGCAGGACAAAGGAGAGTGTGAAGCCCGGCAAGCTACGCCGCTCACGCATCCGTCTGAGCAGGTGGTGCTGTACGGCGCTCGACAACGCGCCAGACATGATGATCAGCAGGCAGGCGAGCGGCGCCAGACCGAGCATCAACGTGATCAGAAGCCCTAGTAGCGCGGCGTTGTAGCCGTAGAGACCGGTTTCGATATCCTCAGGTGGATAACCGAGGCGCCACGCCGACAAGGTGCCGCTCAGCAGGCCGAGGAGGGCGCCCGCCAGAAACGCCAGGTCATGCAGCGCGATTGCAAAGAGGATCAGCAGGCCGCAGCCCAGGTGGCGCTGCAAGAAGATTTGGCTGATCCCGTTGAGCATCGAGCGCAACAACTGCGAAAAACGAGGGGGCATGGGCGTGTCGTGAGAAAAGGGCAAACAGACCCTCACCGGCGGAGCTGCGCTGCGCCGGTGAGGTTGTCTGGAGGGTCAGTTGAGCATTTCGATGCGCAGCGAGTTGGTGGTGCCAGACTGCCCCAGCGGCACGCCCGCCGTGATCACCACAGTATCCCCGGTGCCCGCCATGCCCTGGGCGCGGGCCAGTTCGAGCGCATTGAGGCAGACATGCTCCATGTCATACATGCGTGCATCGATCACCGAGTACACACCCCAGGCCACGGTCAGCTTGCGTGCGGTCGTCAGGTTCGGCGTCAGGCTCAGAATTGGCGTGGCCGGTCGCTCCCGCGAAGCGCGCAGGCTGGAGCGGCCTGACTCGGTGTAATTGACCAGCACTGCAACCGGCAGAATGCCGCTGATCCGGCGAATGGCGCAGCTGATCGCATCGGGCAGGGTGGCCTCGGCGCTTGGCCGATTGACGTCCAGCTGAGCCTGGTAGTCCGGGCCGCTTTCCACCTGGCGGATGATCTTGCTCATCATGCTCACCGCTTCCAGCGGGTACTCGCCGGAGGCGGTTTCCGCCGAGAGCATCACCGCGTCGGCGCCTTCGGCCACGGCGTTAGCCACATCAGTCACCTCGGCACGGGTCGGTGCCGGGGAGAAGCGCATCGATTCGAGCATCTGCGTCGCCACCACCACCGGCCGGCCCAGTTGGCGGCAGGTGCGTACGATATTGCGCTGAATGCGCGGCACGTTTTCCGCCGGCACTTCGACGCCCAGATCGCCACGCGCCACCATGATCGCATCGCACAGCCGCGCGATTTCGCGCAGGTGCTGCACGGCTGAGGGTTTCTCGATCTTGGCCATCAGGAAGGCGCGGTCGCCGATCAGTTCGCGTGCTTCATGAATGTCCTGTGGCCGCTGGACGAATGACAGCGCCACCCAGTCGATACCCAGCTCCAGGCCAAATGCCAGATCACGCCGATCCTTCTCGGTCAGCGGGCTCAACTCCAGCACCGCCTCTGGCACGTTGACACCCTTGCGGTCGGACAGCTCGCCAGCGGCCACCACGCGCGTGTCGATGGCATCAGCGTGCTTGGCCGTCACGGTCAGGCGCAGACGGCCATCGTCCACCAGCAGGCTCATGCCAGGCTGCAGGGCGTCGATGATTTCCGGATGCGGCAAGTTGACCCGCGTGCTGTCACCCGGCGTCGAGTCGAGGTCCAGACGCAGCGTTTGCCCACGCTTGAGCTGCACCTTGCCCTCAGCAAAACGACCGACGCGCAGCTTAGGCCCTTGCAGGTCCATGAGAATGCCGATCGGCTGGTTCAGCTGACGTTCCACCTCGCGAATCCAGCCGAAGCGTTCAGCGTGGTCGGCGTGCTCGCCATGACTGAAGTTGAGGCGGAACAGATTGACCCCGTTTTCCACCAGCTCGCGCACATCCTCGATGCTGCGTGTGGCCGGTCCTAGGGTGGCGAGAATCTTGACCTTCTTATCGGGTGTCATGGCAGGCTCTATCGGCAGTTGTGGTTAGGGACCCTGCTTGCCGTGTCCCGCTAGCGGGACGACGGCAGGATCAGAATGGCGCGGAAATCGTTGACGTTGGTCCGCGTCGGGCCGGTCATCAGCAGCGCATCGAGCGCCTGGAAATAACCGTAGCCATCATTGTTCGCCAGGGCATCTGCTGCGCTGTGGCCCAGCGCCTCGGCGCGAGCGTAGCTCTCGGGTGTCATCAAGGCGCCGGCGTTGTCTTCCGAGCCGTCGATGCCATCGGTGTCGCCGGCCAGTGCGTAAACATTCGGCAGCCCTTGCAGAGTGTCCGTCAGGCTCAGGAGGAATTCGGCGTTGCGGCCGCCGCGGCCATGGCCGCGCACGGTCACCGTGGTTTCGCCGCCGGAGAGGATCACGCAAGGCGGCTTGATCGGCTGACCGTGCAGCACCACCTGGCGAGCAATACCCCCATGGACCTTGGCTACATCGCGTGCTTCGCCTTCCAGGTCGCCGAGAATCAGTGGGGTGATGCCCGCTGCACGCGCCTTCTCGGCCGCCGCGTCGAGGGATTGCTGAGGCTTGGCGATCAGCTGGAAGTGGCTGCGTGACAGGCAAGGGTCGTCTGCCTTGACTGTCTCGGAGCGTGGATCTTCCAGCCAAGCGCGAACGTTCTGCGGTATCTCGATGTGATAGCGCGCCAGGATCGCCAGGGCCTGGGCCGAGGTGGTCGGGTCTGCGACGGTTGGGCCGGAGGCGATCACCGTGGCCTCGTCACCCGGCACGTCGGAAATCGCGTAGGTGTAAACGCTCGCTGGCCAGCAGGCCTTGGCCAGACGGCCGCCTTTGATCGCCGAGAGGTGCTTGCGTACACAGTTCATCTCGCCGATGTGCGCGCCGGAGCGCAGCAGCGCCTTGTTGATCGCCTGCTTGTCGGCGAGGCTGATGCCCTCGGCCGGCAGTGCCAGAAGTGAGGAACCGCCGCCGGACAGCAGAAAGATCACCCGGTCGCTTTCTTCGAGGTTGCTGACCATTTCCAGCACACGGCGGGCGACGCGCTCACCGGCATCGTCCGGTACCGGATGCGCGGCTTCCACCACCTCGATCTTGCGGCAGTCGGCGCCGTGGCCGTAGCGCGTTACCACCAGCCCGGAGAGCTCGCCTTCCCAGACCGCTTCGATGGCTTCGGCCATGGCGGCAGCCGCTTTGCCTGCTCCAATGACGATGGCCCGGCCGCTGCGGTCAGCCGGCAAATGGTCGGCCAGCACCTGGCGCGGGTGCGCGGCATCGATGGCGGCGGTGAACAGGTCGCGCAGGAAGGCTTGCGGTTCGAGGTTCATGTACAACTCCATCTATTAGGTCAGGTGCCCGATTCCAGACCTTAGGGCTCGGTTATGCAAGTACAAAAGGCAAGTCCTAAGGTTTGGAATCGACCCACCCGGCAGTCAGGCCGTGACTCCTCGTGCCGAGCAGGTCGAAAGGGGTGCCGCCCGAGGGCAGCGATCGGATCGCAGGTGCGCTGGGCTGAGGTTGTGGGGGACGCTGTGATTCCGACCCCGCGCAACTCCAATCCGACCCTTTGAGCATCGCCGGGCCAAACGTTGCGGTTCCCACCACCTGGTCTGTCTGTCCCTGAAGGTGGGCCGCTTGGCTTGGCCAACGTGCTCGAAGGCTGAAGTTTCTGTTTAATCCTTGCGAATCGAGAAGTTGGCCATGTGCTCCAGACCCTTGATCAGCGCCGAGTGATCCCAGCCGCTGCCACCGATGGCTGCGCAGGTGCTGAAGACCTGCTGCGCGTTAGCCGTGTTGGGCAGGTTCAGGCCGAGCTCGCGGGCACCGGCCAAGGCCAGGTTCAAGTCCTTCTGGTGCAGGCTGATGCGGAAGCCCGGATCGAAGGTGCCCTTAATCATGCGCTCGCCATGCACTTCGAGAATCTTCGAACCGGCGAAACCGCCCATCAGTGCTTCGCGGACGCGGGCTGGGTCGGCACCGTTCTTCGCGGCGAACAGCAGGGCTTCGCCCACCGCCTGAATGTTCAACGCCACGATGATCTGGTTGGCGACCTTGGCGGTCTGGCCGTCACCATTGCCGCCGACAAGGGTGATGTTCTTGCCCATGGCCTGGAACAGCGGCAGGGCGCGGGCAAAACTTTCCTCGCTACCACCCACCATGATCGACAGCGTTGCAGCCTTGGCACCGACTTCGCCGCCGGAGACCGGCGCGTCCAGGTACTGGGCGCCCGTGGCGTTGATCTTTTCGGCGAACGCCTTGGTGGCGCTGGGTGAGATCGAGCTCATGTCGATCACCAGCTTGTTCGGGCCGACGCCCTCTGCAATGCCGTTCTCGCGGAACAGTACGTCTTCTACATGCGGGGTGTCAGGCACCATGACGATGATGAACTCGGCTTCCTGCGCGACTTCTTTCGGATTGGCCAGGCCAACGGCGCCTGCTTCGAGCAGGGCGGCCGGGGCCGCATCGTGGTGAGTCGAAACAAAAAGGCTGTGGCCAGCTTTCTGCAGGTTCTGAGCCATAGGCAGGCCCATGATGCCGGTGCCGATAAATCCAATCTTAGCCATGAGGTTTTCTCCTTCGATTCGTTCAGGTCGGGTCAGATAGCGTTATGCGCTTTCATCCAGCCGAGGCCGGCCGCGGTGGTGGTGGCCGGCTTGTATTCGCAGCCAACCCAGCCCTGGTAGCCGATGCGGTCCAGGTGCTCGAACAGAAAGCGGTAGTTGATCTCGCCGGTGCCCGGCTCGTTACGGCCGGGGTTGTCGGCCAGCTGCACATGGTTGATCGCCGCCAGATTGGTCTCGAGGGTGCGCGCTAAGTCGCCTTCCATGATCTGCATGTGATAGATGTCGTACTGCAGGAACAGGTTGGTGCTGCCGACCTTGTCGCGAATCTCCAACGCCTGCGAGCTGTTGTTGAGGAAGAAACGCGGGATGTCGCGGGTGTTGATCATCTCCATCACTAGGCGAATATCTTCGGCTTCGAGCTTCTTCGCCGCGTAACGCAGGTTCTCGATAAAGGTCATCTCCAGCTTGCCGAGATCGGCACCCTTGGGAGCGATGCCGGCCAGGCAGTTGATCTGGGTGTTGCCCAGGACCTTGGCGTAGGCGATGGCCTGGTCGACGCCGGCGTGAAATTCCTCGACCCGCTCCGGGTCACAGGCAATGCCACGGTCGCCATTGGCCCAGTCGCCGGCCGGCAGGTTGAACAGCACTTGGGTCAGGTTGTGGGCGTCCAGGCGCGCCTTGATCTCTTCGGCCGGGTAGTCGTAGGGAAAGAGGTACTCGACACCGCTGAAGCCGGCTTCGGCAGCGGCGGCGAAGCGGTCGAGGAAATCCATCTCGGTAAATAGCATGGACAGGTTGGCGGCAAAGCGGGGCATGGGGTTTCTCCTTTTTTGTCTGTAGGGACAATCCGGTGATGCTCGTGGTGGTTGCGCGACGCGCAGCCATCCGGGGTGTTGCGTTTGCGGTGGATATGCTTCGCGATATCCACCCTACGGGGCCGAGCTGTTTCTGCCGTAGCGTGGAAGACGGCAAAGCCTCTTCCACGCGTTGGTGGCAGGTCGCGCTCGGTGTAACGGTCAATCCAGCAACGCGACCGCAGTCGGCGCATCTGCCCGGCCTTCGGCCAGCGGCTCGAATTCGTTGATGGCGTCGATCTCGGTGCCCATGGCGATGTTGGTCACGCGCTCCAGGATCACCTCGATCACCACCGGTACCTGATGCTCGGCCATCCAGGCCTGGGCCTGGTCGATGGCGGGGCGCAGGTCTTCCTGCTTGAACACGCGGATCGCCTTGCAACCCAGTCCCTCGACCACCGCGACGTGGTCGACGCCGTAACCTTCCATACCGGCCTGATCGGCATTGATGTTCTCGAAGCCCAGCTGCACGCAGTAATCCATCTCGAAGCCGCGCTGCGCCTGGCGGATCAGGCCGAGGTAGGCGTTGTTCACCAGAATGTGGATGTAGGGCAGCTTGAACTGCGCGCCCACGGCCAACTCCTCGATCATGAACTGGAAGTCGTAGTCGCCCGAAAGCGCCACCACCTTGCGCATTGGGTCCGCGGCGACCACACCCAGCGCTGCCGGAATGGTCCAGCCGAGCGGGCCGGCCTGGCCACAATTGATCCAATGGCGCGGCTTGTAGACGTGCAGGAACTGCGCGGCGGCGATCTGCGACAGGCCGATGGTGCTGACGTAGCAGGCGTCGCGACCGAATGCGTTGTTCATGCACTGGTACACGCGCTGCGGCTTCATCGGCACCGAGTCGAAGTGCGTTTTACGCAGCAGGGTGCGCTTGCGTTCCTGGCAGTCGGCGGCCCATGGGGTGCGATCCGGCAGCTGGCCGGCGGCCTTGCGCTCTTTGGCGACTTCGACGAACAGCTCCAGCGCGGCACCCGCATCGGACGTGATGCCGAAGTCCGGCGAGAACACCCGGCCGATTTGGGTCGGTTCGATATCCACGTGCACGAAAGTGCGGTCTTTGGTGTAGACGTCGACCGAGCCGGTGTGGCGGTTGGCCCAGCGGTTGCCGATGCCGAGCACGAAGTCCGAGGCCAGCATGTTGGCGTTGCCGTAGCGGTGGCTGGTCTGCAGCCCGCACATGCCCGCCATCAATGGATGGTCGTCGGGGATCGAGCCCCAGCCCATCAGGGTCGGGATCACCGGCACGCCCACGGTCTCGGCGAACTCCACCAGCAAGGCTTCGGCACCGGCGTTGTAGATACCGCCGCCGGCGACGATCAGCGGACGCTCGGCGGCGCAGAGCATGTCGATGGCTTTCTCAATCTGCTTGCGGGTGGCGGCCGGCTTGTAGACCGAAAGCGGCTCGTAAGTGTCGATGTCGAATTCGATCTCGGCCATCTGCACGTCGAACGGGAGGTCGATCAATACCGGGCCAGGGCGCCCGGAGCGCATGACGTGGAACGCCTGCTGGAATACGCGCGGCACCAGTGCCGGCTCACGCACGGTCACGGCCCACTTGGTGACCGGCTTGGCGATGGACTCGATGTCCACGGCCTGGAAGTCTTCTTTATAGAGGCGAGCACGCGGCGCCTGGCCGGTGATGCAGAGGATCGGTATCGAGTCGGCCCAGGCCGAGTAGAGGCCGGTGATCATGTCGGTACCGGCCGGGCCCGAGGTGCCGATGCACACGCCGATGTTGCCGGCCTTGGTGCGGGTGTAACCCTCGGCCATGTGCGAAGCGCCTTCGACGTGGCGAGCCAGAATGTGACGGATGCTGCCGTCGGCACGCATGGCGGAATACAGCGGGTTGATCGCGGCACCGGGGATGCCGAAGGCGGTATCAATCCCTTCCTTGCGTAACACCGCTACGGCGGCATCGATTGCTCTCATTCGGGCCATGGGTCGTGTCCTCTTCGGTAACTCGATAGTTTTTATACGTGGCCCAAGCATGAAGGGCTGGCCGGAACGAGGGAATTGGCAGAAACTTCAGTTCTGTCGATATCAGGAGTATCGAATGGATCGCTACACAACCTTGCACAGCTTTGTGCTGGTCGCTGAAAACGGCAGCTTTGCCGCCGCTGCGCTGAAGGAAGGCGTAACGCCGGTGGTCATGGGGCGCCGGCTCGATGCGCTGGAGCGGCACCTGGGCGTCAAGCTGATGCACCGCTCGACGCGCGGGCTGGCGCTGACCGACCTCGGCGAGCAATACCTCGAGCGCGCCCGAGGGTTGCTCAAGGATTTCGACGAAGCCGATGCCAGCATCAGCCATGACCGCACCTCGGTGCGCGGGCACCTGGTGATATCGGCGCCCGCTGCATTCGGACGTCGACACATCGGCCCGCACGCGCCGGCGTTCCAGTCGCGCTATCCGGACCTGCAGCTGTCCTTCAACTTCACCGACAGCGTGGTCGATCTGGTGCGCCACGGTTACGACATGGGCATCCGCATCGGCGAGGTGACTGATCCCAACTATGTTGCCGTCAAGCTGTTCCCCAATCGCCGTGTGGTCTGTGGCTCGCCGGACTACTTCGAGCGCCAGGGCGTACCGCGCACGCTGGAAGATCTGGCGCGACACAATTGCCTGGCGTTCAACCTGCAAGGCGGGCAGCAGCGCGGCTGGACTTTTTTGCGGGACGGCAAACAGGTGGCGGTGCGGGTGGCGGGGAATCTCGACTGCAACGACGGTGAACTCTTGTTCGACTGGGTCAAGCAGGGCCTGGGTATCGGTTGGCGCTCGACCTGGGAAATTCAGGCCGAACTCAAGCGCGGCGAGCTGGTGACGGTGCTCGACGAGTACGCCTTGCCGGCCTATGACATCCAGGCGGTGTATCCGCAGCAGCGCTATCTGCCGGCCAAGGTCCGCTTCTTCATCGATTATCTGAAGCAGATCTACAACGCGCCGGGCTACTGGGAGGTGCGTTGAGTCGAACCACGTCGATCTGCGTCTGGTCGTAGGGTGGATGTCGCGAAGCACATCCACGCGCTGCGGCCGTCAAACAATCGCAGGCTATCGTCAGAGGTGCCCAGTGGATCAACTGAAAATCGCCACCTTCAACATCAACGGCATCCGTGCCCGTCGAACCAACCTGCTCGAATGGTTGGAGCGCGAACAGCCGGACGTGGTGTGCTTGCAGGAGCTGAAGGCGCAGGACGCCGATTTCCCAATCGATGACATTCGCGCGGCCGGTTACGGCGCCATCTGGCAGGGGCAGAAGTCATGGAACGGGGTAGCGATCCTGGCCAAGGGCGACGACCCGCTGGAGATCCGCCGCGGCTTACCGGGCGATCCGGACGATACCCACAGTCGTTATCTCGAAGCCGCCGCCCATGGGGTGATCGTCGCCTGCCTCTATTTGCCCAACGGCAATCCGCAGCCGGGGCCGAAGTTCGATTACAAGCTGAGCTGGTTCGAACGTTTCATCGAGCACGCCGCCGGCCTGTTCGCCAACGGCCATCCGGTGATACTGGCCGGTGACTACAACGTGGTGCCCACCGACGAGGACATTTACAATCCGAAATCTTGGCGAAAGGATGCGCTGTTGCAGCCGGAAAGCCGCGCATGCTTCGAGCGCCTTCTGGCGCAGGGCTGGACCGACGCTCTGCGCGCCAAGTACCCGGACGAGCGCCTCTATACCTTCTGGGATTATTTCCGCCAGCACTGGCAAAAGAACTCCGGGCTACGCATCGATCATCTATTGCTGAGCGCTGATCTGGCGCCGCGACTGGTCGATGCCGGGGTGGATCGCTGGGTGCGTGACCAGGAACACGCCAGCGACCACGCGCCGACCTGGATAACCCTTCGTGGTGAGGCTGTGCAGGACGAGTCTGAAAAACCGGCCAGGCGCAGCAAGGCCAAGAGCACTGCCAAGTAACTTCACTGGCGCCGGATTAAAGGTTCGGCGCCCATCCGTTTTCACTGGAGCCGCTAGCTGCATGCACCGCCGTCGTCGTGCTCCCGTCTGGATAGCCACCTTCGCCGTCCTGTTGCATCTGTGCTCGATGCCGCTGATGGCTGCGCATATGCGGGCCACCGCTATGGCAGGTGGGCATGATGCGATGGGCCAGCACCATGCGGTGAAGGTAGACCAGCATCACGGTCATGCCAGCGAGCCCGCGCCGGCGCAGAGTCATCATCAGGGTATGCCTTGCTGCTGTGCCGCGGGGTCGGCCTCGCTGGCAGCTATTCCAGCTGGCTCGCCAGTATTGCTTCATCCTCGGCTGGTGCCGCTCGGCAACTTGCCTTCGGTCACCGCACCGCTGTTATCGCCGCGGTATCGCTGGCCGAGCCTGAACCCCCGCGCCTCTCCTTTCGCTTGATCGATCAAGTGTTGTCTGTCCGGTAGCCGCCGGTGGCTGCGCTCGCGCCGCTGTTGGTTGCTGGCCCTTGCTGCAGGCCTGTTTCCCGGCCGGCAGCGCGAAAATACGGCCCCGCCTTTGTAGGCGCGAGCTTGCTCGCGATCTGATCCATTGCTGCGCTATTGATCGCAGCAAACTGGCTCTTACAGAGAAGCTGCTGCCGTTTCGATCGAGTAAGTAGTCATGACTTCAAGTACCGCTGGCGCCCGCCCTGAGGCGCCACTCCTGGCTTCCCGAACACAGCACCCACTGCTGGCGTTATTGATTCGTTTGCATCTGTATGTCGGGCTGCTGGTCGGCCCGTTCATCTTTGTTGCTGCCTTGAGCGGCCTGGTCTATGCGTTGACACCGCAGCTAGAGGACCGGCTGTACGCCGAGCAGCTCTACAGCGACAGTAGCGGTACGCCGCAGCCACTGGCTCGGCAGATCGAGGCGGCCCAGACCTATATTGGCGAAGCGGCGACGCTGTCGGCGGTACGTCCGGCACCGCAACCGGGCGCGACTACGCGCGTAATGTTTCAGGCGCCAGGCCTTGGCGCGTCTGAAAGTCGCGCCATATTCATCGACCCGGTTACAGCTGAGATTCGGGGCGACCTGCTCGTATACGGCACAAGCGGCGTGCTGCCGTTGCGCACATGGCTCGATCAGTTTCACCGCAGCCTGCTGCTTGGCGAGCCAGGGCGGTTGTACAGCGAGCTGGCAGCGTCCTGGTTGTGGGTCGCAGCACTGGGTGGCTTTGCGTTGTGGTACATCCGTCGGCGGCGCGGCGGAGGTCCGGTGCGCTCAAGAGGTCTGCGACGCTGGCACGCCACGCTCGGTTTGTGCCTGCTGATCGGGTTGCTGTTCTTCTCCGCGACGGGTCTGACCTGGTCGCGATGGGCCGGCGGCAACATCGGTGTTGCGCGAGCCGCACTGGGCATGTCGACCCCGAGCGTCTCGACCGCGCTGGATGGCGAAACGGCTGCACCTGTGGGCGAACATGCACACCACGCCGGAATGGCCATGTCGGCCCCCCGGGTGGCAGCACCGGAGATGTTCGATCAAGTCCTTAGCGCGGCCAGAGCGAGCGGAATAGAGGCTGGCAAGGTCGAGATCGTCCCGGCTGTCGGGCCAGATCGCGCCTGGACGGTGACTGAAATCGACCGCAGCTGGCCCACCCAGGTCGATGCCGTCGCTGTCGATCCGCGCACCTTGAGCATCACTGATCGGATTGATTTCGCGACCTTCCCCATTGCAGCCAAGCTGACGCGCTGGGGCATCGATGCACATATGGGTTCGCTGTTCGGTCTGGCTAACCAGTTGTTGCTTGCTGTCACGGCGCTCGGCTTGGCGTTCCTGGTGGCCTTCGGTTACCTGATGTGGTGGCGACGCCGCGGGCAGCGCCAAGCTGGTCGGCTGGGGGTGGTCGCGGTTCTGCGCAGCCTGTCGCCACCTGTGCGCTGGACCACGCTCGCGGTGGCGCTGCTGTTTGGCTATTGCCTGCCGGTTCTGGGCGGCAGTCTTCTGTTGTTCCTGGTAAGCGAGTTCGTTCTGGCAGCGCCCTGGTGTTACCGGCCCGACGCGGCTCAGCGGGATGGCTGACTTCAGGGTCCGATAGACCATCGCTGCGATTTTTGCGCCGATCGTCGGCGAAAGTACAGCGTCCGCGTTTGTATCAGTAGTATCGGGTCAGCTGTTCAGGAAGCCGGGCCAGGAAGGGGGCGGCTTTCAAATATTTTGGGTTCGGTCACTCGGCAAGACATGGCTGCCGTAGTGAGGGAGGGAGTCCATGTCTGACGATGTAAAGCCGAATCAAGCTGACCGTTTCACGGTTATCGACGATCCGGTATCGATCCTGCTTCGCCTTGAGGGTACGAATCTTTCACTCAGCGAAATGCTGACCGAGGCGCTTCATGCCGTGCGCATGCATCTGGGTATGGATGTGGCGTTTATCAGCGAGTTTCGCGGCGGAAGCCGGGTGTTTCGCTACCTTGATGGCAACTTCGTGCCACTGCAGCTCGCCATTGGCGGCTCAGATCCGCTGGAAGACAGCTACTGTCAGCGTGTGCTGGACGGACGCCTGCCGGAGTTGATCCAGGACGCGGCGCTCCTGCCCGAAGCCCTTGCCATGCCAGTGACCAAGGCCCTGCCGGTTGGCGCGCATCTCAGTGTGCCGCTGCGCTTCAGCGATGGTCGCCTCTACGGCACTTTCTGCTGTTTCAGCACTACCTCTGACGGCACGCTCAATGAGCGCGATCTGAACACCTTGAGGCTGTTTGCCGCATTCGCCGGGCGGTTACTCGAGCGGCATGCGCTCAGCGAGATGCGCTATGCCAAAATCCATAGTCGCATTCGTTCGGTGCTGGAAGAACGGACGTACTCGGTGGTCTATCAACCGATCATTCATCTGCTCGAAAACCGGATCGTCGGGTATGAAGCCTTGGCGCGCTTCAGCGCAACGCCAGCGCGAACGCCCGATCTGTGGTTCGCCGAAGCGGCATCGGTCGGTCTGCAAGCAGAATTGGAAATCGCCTTGATCGAAGCGGCGCTCAAAGGGCTCGCTTTTCTGCCGGAACAGACTTACATGTCCCTGAATGTCTCGCCGGCCACGGTGCTGACGGGGTCGCTCGCAGCGGCGCTCGCGCATCAGCCGCTTGACCGGTTGATCCTTGAGATAACCGAGCATGCGTCCATCGGCGACTATGAGATTGTCGCCAATGTCCTCGAACCACTTCGAGAGCAGGGGTTGCGACTGGCGGTGGATGATGCAGGAGCTGGATTTGCCAGCTTCCGTCACATCCTTAAGCTCAAGCCGGACGTAATAAAGCTGGATGGTAGCCTGATCCGCAACATCGATAGCAGCACCGGTTGCCGCGCCCTGGCGGCTGCACTGATTCGCTTCGCGGAAGAAACGGGCAGCAAGGTCGTGGCTGAGTGCATCGAAACCGAAGCGGAGTTGGCGGTGCTGCGGGAGCTCAAGGTGAACAAGGCACAGGGCTTCCTGCTTGGTCGCCCGGTTCCCATCACCGCGCCGGTTTCCGCAGCGTTCGAGCAGGCTTTCTCGTAGCTGCATGAGAACTGGTATCGAAGGTCGCGCTGGCATCGAGGGTTAACAGGGATGATGGGTAGTTGGCGTGATAGCGGTCCGATGCCGCCGACTGAGCGAGGGGGATGTAGGTTGAGATTGTTGGGAGCTGCTCTGAGGTTTACATGGCACCGCTGCAAAGGCTTGGTGTCGTGATCAACAGTTATTGAATCAGTGAATGGGCCGCTAGACCTTGCCCCATAACGCCCCGAGGGCCGCTGCGCAAGGTAGGCTGATCGCAGAGGCTCGCACCCGGGAACCGATCATCTGGAACCTCAGTAAGGCGTCTGAAACAAACCACACTGTCGACAAGTCTTAACCTTGCAGCGGGGCTGCAGCGTTAACCTTGTTGCGGATAAGGCGATCCACTCAAGCCGTCGAAGCGAAACGGCTATTTCACCGGAGGTGTGAATGCTGCAGAACGTTCGGTTGGGCCCCGAAGTTTTCGAGGACAGGGGTGACGCGGCCTCCATGCTGCGGGACATAGAAACAGCGGGCCACTCGGTGGGCGATATGCTCTGCGAGGCGCTGCGCTCGGTGCGTTCGCATCTGGGGATGGACGTCGCGTTCGTCGCCGAGATGGTGCAGGGTTTGCGGGTGTTTCGCCATGTGTGTGGTCGTGACGACTCGCCACCGATATGTGTCGGCGGCTCTGACCCTCTTTCCGACAGCTACTGCCAGCGGGTCGTTGACGGCAGACTGCCGCAGTTGATCCCGGACACCAGCAAGCTTCCCGAAGCGGTGGCGCTGCCAATTACCGCCATCCTCGGTATCGGCTCCTATATCAGCGTGCCAATCCGCTTCAGCGATGGCCGTTTATACGGCACCTTCTGCTGCTTCAGTTCCAAGCCTGACGGCACCCTGAACGAGCGTGACCTGGACACCCTGCGGTTGTTCGCCGACTTTGCCGGCCGACTGCTCGAAACACAGGCCAGGGAGCAACGAGAACACGAGGAGCGGCTCGCACGGATCAATGGCGTGCTGAGCGAGCAGGCCTATAACGTGGTGTATCAGCCAATCTTCAACGTGCTACGGAACAGCGTGGTCGGCTACGAAGCGCTGGCGCGGTTCTCTGGTGAACCGCAACGTACCCCGGATCTCTGGTTTGACGAGGCCGAGCAGGTCGGTCTGCAGTGCGAGCTGGAAATGGCGCTTGTCAAGGAAGCGTTGAAAGGCCTGGGCGACATTCGCCGAGACTGCTACCTGTCCATTAACGTCTCGCCGGAAACCATTCTGGCCGGCGCAGTCGGAACGCTATTGGAAGGCCAGCCGCTGGACCGGTTGATGCTCGAGGTGACCGAGCATGCTTCGGTTCGTGACTATGACCTGATTGCCGAAGCGCTTGCGCCGATGCGAGCGAAAGGCCTGTTATTGGCCGTTGACGATGCAGGTGCCGGCTATGCGAGCTTTCGCCACATCCTCAAGCTCAAGCCGGACGTGATCAAACTCGACGGCAGCCTGATCCGTAACATCGACAGCAACCGCGACTGCCGAGCACTCGCTTCGGCGCTGATTCGTTTCGGCCAGGAAACTGAGTGCAAGATCGTCGCCGAATGCGTCGAGACGGAGGCTGAACTGGCCATTCTGCGGGAACTGCAGGTCAGTAAGGCGCAGGGCTATCTGCTTGGCTGTCCGCTGCCACTGGGTGACAGGCAGATGATCTAGACGAGGCCGCGACTGATAGCTGCAGCCCGCCTGGCTGCGACTATCAGTGTGGCAGGCTCTGTGGGCTCAATTACCCCGGTAGGTCGAGAAACCGTATGGGCTGAGCAACAGCGGGATGTGGTAGTGCGGCACGGTACCGTCCACCTCGAAGATCACCGGGACCTCCGGGAAGAAGCTCGCCGTGGCGTGTGCCTCGAACCAGTCACCGGTTTTGAAGGTGACGCGGTAGGTGCCTTTTTCCAGCGCCTTGCCTTGTGGGTACAGCGCCGTGATGCGGCCCTGCTGGTTGGTAACGCCATCGTTCAGCGCAGCCCACTGGTTGCCGTTCTGCTTTTCCAGGGTGACCTTTACATCGGGCGACGGCAGGCCATCGTTAAGGTTGAGCACATGCACGCTGAGCGGGTTATCGGCCGCCATGGCGAGGCTGGAAAGACCGGCGAGGACGAGGCTGGCGCAAAGGGTTTTCAAAGAAGTCATGGTGTTTCTCCGATCAGAATTTGGAAGGCAGCAGTTGAGCGATTGCCTGGGTGGCGCAGGCTTCGTCTGTTTCGGCGCCGCCGGCACCGGCTACGCCGATGGCACCAATCACCTCATCGCCGACGCGCAGCGGAACGCCGCCGCCCAGAAGCAGCAATTCGTCGAAGGTGTTGAGATTGGCGGCGTCCGGGTTGTTGCGCGCACGCTCACCGAACAAGCGAGTGGGCGTCTTGCTCGACAGTGCGGTATAGGCCTTGCGCTGTGCCGCGATGGTGTTGTGCGGACCGACATTGTCATCACGCTGTAGTGCGACGAGGTTGCCGCCGCGATCAACCACTGCCACAGCGGCAGTACGGCCGTCGGCATGGCAGGCGGCCATGGTCGAGTCGAGCAGGGCGTTGGCCAGTTGCAGCGATACGTTCTGCTGGTTAACGGGTTGTGGCGTGGCGGCCAGCGCCTGGGCACTGGCAAGCGCCAGGCCGAGCAGCGACAGGGGAACAATGCGCATCGGTTTCTCCTCAATGGGCTCCGTGGAGCAGGTGGCGCCATCCTGTGCGGGCGGCCCCGTCAAACCCATTGCCGGTGAATTACGTATTTGTAATGGGATAAACGCACTGGCCGGCCTAGCCTATGCGCCTCGCCCGGGAGGTACAGATGCGCATACTGGTGGTGGAAGACGAATTCAAGACAGCCGACTACCTACGCAAGGGCTTGAGCGAATCCGGCTATCTGGTGGAGGTTGCGCTCAATGGTCTGGATGGTCAGCACCTGATTCAGGAGAGCGAGTTCGATCTGATCATTCTCGACGTCATGCTGCCCGGCATCGACGGCTGGCAGCTGTTGCAAATCGTGCGGCGCAGGGCGCAGACGCCGGTGCTCTTTCTCACCGCACGCGATGCCGTGGAGGATCGGGTCAAGGGCCTTGAACTCGGCGCTGATGATTACCTGGTGAAGCCGTTTTCCTATGCCGAGCTGCTGGCGCGGGTGCGCACCTTGCTGCGCCGCGGGCCGCCGCGTGAGGTCGAGCATTTCAAGGTGGCCGATCTTGAGCTGGACTTGCTGCGCCGTCGCGTCAGCCGCAACGGCGAGCGGCTGACGCTGACCAACAAGGAGTTCGCGCTGCTGCATCTGCTGCTCAGCCGCGAAGGCGAGGTGCTGTCGCGAGCGCAGATCGCTTCGCAGGTCTGGCAGATGAATTTCGACAGCGACACCAATGTGGTGGATGTCGCCATTCGCCGCCTACGCGCCAAGGTGGACGACCCCTACCAGCCCAAGCTGATCCATACCGTACGCGGCATGGGCTACCTGCTGGAGGCGCCGGAATGAGCCTGATGCCACGCTCGTTGAGCCTGCGGCTGGCGCTGATGTTCGCGGTGGTTAGCACGGCGCTGCTGGGTGCGATCGGTTTTTATCTGTACCAGTCTCTCGAGCGCGAGATCGCCTGGCGCGACGATCAGGCCTTGCTGGGTCGGCTGGAGCGCATGCGAGCCCTGCTCGATGACAGCGATAGCATCGAGGCATTGCGTGAGCGGCCCCAGCTCTACGCCAACATGCTCGGCAATCGGGACAACCTGCTCTGGGTGCTGGGAGAGGGCGGCCAGCCGCTGATCGAGATCAACCCCGTTCAATTGGCGATCCCGCAGCTGCCGCTTGAAGCGCAGCCGCAACTCGATGACCTTGGCGACAAGGCGCGCCTGGCCTGGGTGCATATCGAGCGGGCGGAGGGCGGTCTGACGCTGATTGCCGGCAAATTGCTGACCGAGCGTGAGCAGATGCTTGCGGCGTACCGCCTGAAGCTCTGCCTGGCGCTGGCAGCCGGCGCGCTGCTGGCGTTTCTCTTGGGCTGGCTGGTGAGTGAGCGCGGGCTGCGGCCGGTGCGTCAGCTGACCCGCCGCGCATTGGCGATCGACGTCCAGCACCTGCACCTGCGAATCGACGATTGCGCCGAGTTGAGCGAGCTGCGGGCCTTGAGCGATGCACTGAACCAGATGCTGGCGCGGCTGGAGGCGGGTTTCACCCAGCTGTCGCGGTTCTCCGAGGACCTGGCGCACGAGATGCGCACCCCGCTCAGCAACCTGATGGGCCAGACCCAACAGGCGCTGCGTCGGGTGCGTTCGCTGGAGGACTACCAGAGTCTTATGGCGTCAAACCAGGAGGAGTACGAGCGCTTGGCGCGCATGATCAACAACATGCTGTTTCTCGCACGTACCGAACAGGCAAACGAACAGGTCGGCCCGGAGGAGATCGATCTGGCCGAAGCGGTGGAGCAGCTCGGCGACTATTTCGAAGGCATTGCCGAAGAGCACGGCATGCGCCTGCACAATGAGGCAACCGGCAAGCTGCGCGCCGATCCCGAGCTGCTGCGCCGGGCGCTGGCCAACCTGATCGCCAATGCGCTGCGCTACGGCGAGGCGGGGACGGCCGTAACCGTGGCCAGCCAATGCATCGGCGACCGGGTCGTGATCAGCGTCGCCAACAAGGGGCCGGCGATTCCTCCAGAGCACCTGCCGCGCCTGTTCGACCGCTTTTATCGGTGCGATCCGTCCCGTGCCGAGCCGGGCGACTCTGGCGGGCTGGGACTGGCAATAGTGCGCTCGATCATGCAGTTGCACGGGGGTGAGGTGCGGGTGACAAGCGACGCATCAGGCACCAGCTTCAGCTTGTCTTTTCCTTGTTGAGCCCGGCTTCCACCGGGCGGCCCGGCTGAACCTTTGTCGAAACGGCACAGTCGACTTAACAGGTTGGCCGTGTTTGTTCCGGCCCGTTCAAAAGCCCTTAGGAGGACTCTTCATGGATACCAAAGACACCATTTCCGTACTCAACGATCTCATCGAAACCAGCAAGGACGGTGAGAAGGGTTTTCGCGAGTGCGCTGAGGATCTGAAGAATCCGCAGCTGAAGACCACCATGAACCAGCGTGCCCAGGATTGCGCCACGGCGGCCGCCGAGCTGCAGCAGTTGGTACGCACCCTGGGTGGCGACCCAGAAACCACTACCAGCACTGCAGGTGATATGCACCGCCGCTGGGTTGACCTCAAGACGATGGTCACCGGCAAGGACGACGAAGCCATTCTCAATGAGTGCGAGCGTGGCGAAGATGTCGCCCTCAAGAGCTACCGCAAGGCGCTGGAAAAAGACCTGCCGATGGATGTGCGTTCAGTCGTGGAGCGCCAGATGCAGGGCGTGCAGCGCAACCATGATCAGGTCAAAGCACTGCGCGACGCCGAACGCGCCCGTAGCTGATTGATCGATGCAGTGAAGGACGCCGGCCATAGTGCCGGCGTTTTTCGTCCTACATCGATTGCGGGCTAGCGCTTCACTCCAGTACAGGTTCCGCCGTGCTTGTGAACGGCTCGTATTGGTAGAGCTGTTCACCGGACATCGGGCGGCTGAAGTGATAACCCTGAGCGATGTCGCAGCCGGCCAGCTTCAAGTAGACGAGCTGATCACGCGTTTCCACGCCCTCGGCCACTACGGTCAGACCCAGTCGCTTTGCCAAGGTGATGGTGGACGAGACGATGGGGTTGTCATCGTAGCTGTTGGACAGCGGGGCGATCAGTGCACGGTCTATCTTCAGCGTGCTAAGCGGCATCGAGTGCAAGTGGGCGAAGCCCGCATAGCCTCTGCCGAAGTCGTCAAGGCTGATGTTCAGCCCAGCCACCCGTAGCCGTTCAAGATGCTCGACCGCCATCCCTTCATCGTCCAGTACGACCGTCTCGGTAATCTCCAGCTCGAATTGCCAGTTTTCGATGCCGCGCTGTGCCAGCTCACTCAGCAGGCGTTCGCTGAAATCAGCTTGGCGCAGTTGCATCGCGGAGACGTTGACCGCGAGCCGCGAAGAGCGCCCTTGCGCCCGCCAGTGCTTGAGCTCCTCGAGCGCCAAACGAATCACTTCCCAACCGAGCGCGACAATGAACCCGCTGCGTTCTGCCAGCGAGATGAAACGATCCGGGTACAGGAGGCCGAACTGTGGGTGTTCCCAGCGAACCAGCGCTTCATATCCAATGACCTGCATCGAATCCAGCTGGATCTGCGGTTGGTAGTGAAGGACAAACTGTCGCTCGCTCAACGCTGCGACCAGCGACTGCTCCAGCGAGAACTCGTTGATGTCCGACAGGTTCAGCGAGGGATCGAAGAACCGATACTGGCCGCGGCCGCACTGCTTGGCCGAATACATCGCTGCGTCCGCACAGCGGATCAAGCCATCGAGTTCCTGGCCGTCTCGGGGGCAGATGCTCACGCCGATGCTCGGGCTGGTATTGACCTCATGTTCATCGAGGGCGTACACAGCGGTGAGCTTGTTCACCAGCTCGCGCACCCAGGTATCGATCTGCTCTTCGCTGCGGTCGCCTGCGAGCAGCACCACGAACTCATCACCGCCAAAGCGAGCCGCCTGATCGCCTGTCTCCAGCGCGCGGCTTATCCGTCCCGCCACGGCTTGCAGAAGCAGATCCCCGACCTTGTGTCCCAGCGAGTCGTTGATCGACTTGAAGCGGTCCATGTCGATGAACAGAATCGCCATCAAACGACGCTGGCTGCGCTGCCGCGCCAATGTCTCTGCGCAGATGTCTATGAACTGCCGGCGGTTGTGCAGGCCGCTGAGGTGATCGGTGGCAGCTGCATGGCTGCTGCGCCGATGCTCGTCTTCCAAACGGCTGATCAGCTCCTGGTTGATTCGATGCTCCTGCTCAAGTGCGCAAAACGCCTCATGACGTTTGTGCAGCAGCCGGATCGTCCAGATCATCCCTACAAGAATCACCAGCGTCATGCCCAGGTTCATCCATAGTTGATGGCTGAAGCTGCGCTGTTGCGCTTCGAGGATTTCATCGACCTGCTGGCTGACGACCATGCTGAAACCGCTGTCACGAACTCGGCTGTAGAGGCTTTGATATTCGTCCCCAGCGCGATACTGCGTGGCCCGGCCTGCATCCTTCGCTGCGGGCAGCGTGGGCGTCAGACCTTTGCCAGTTGCGACAATCCCGCCGTTGCTC
>TARA_R110002095_G_scaffold58296_1_pt1 | contig 21737 bp, 19 predicted proteins | sample TARA_R110002095 | Tara Oceans TARA_R110002095 (sample SAMEA4397255) | marine metagenome | biome: Polar Biome; feature: [SRF] surface water layer (ENVO:00010504); material: water (ENVO:00002006), including particulate matter (ENVO:01000060) such as... | depth 5 m | reverse complement strand
TTTGAGCGTATCCTATATATGTTTTAGCCATTTTTTATTTTTTTAACCCATTGATGGAAAACCACCATAAATTCCTTGATAATCATCTGGTGTAGGCTGGTCTAACATTGTTGTTGTTTCAAAGGAGCTACCTGTTATTCCGTTGTTGTTTAATCTTCTTAAAGCTCTTTTTTGTTGTCTTAAAAATTTATTAAAATCTTTTACTCCAGCATCTCCTAAAGATGTTTGTATAAAATCTTGACCTGCAATCATACCTCCCACTTGCGGTTGTCCAGCATCATTTATAGATGGTCTATTAATTATGTCATTGACTTGTGAAAAATCTAAATCTTTAAATAAAGCACCTTGTTCTGTTGCTTGAAATGATGTAAAAGCATCATTTAGTGCAGTTGGTCCTGTAAAACCAGATTCAGATAAATTACTTGAATCTAACATAAATGGAACATCTCCTCCTCCAGCAGCTTTTGCTTCTTTAAGACCTCCAGATAATGATACTCCTGCTTTAGCAGTATCTAATATTCCTTGCATTCCTTGAGCTTGTAACATATTTGCTGATTGTTCTGCTCTACCAGCCGCAATTTGAGCTCCTTTAACTTCTTCTAAATCTAACTGAACACCAATATCTCTTAAACGAGAATCTTCTTGAGCAACTAATCCTTCTAATTTTTTCTGCTCATCACCCATTCTAGAAGTTTGTTGTTGTTGTGCTTTTTGTTGTGCTGCTAAAACTCTACCAGCAACTGCTGCCGCTCCTCTTTCGCTTTCAGCTCCTGCTGCTGTAGCTTGAGCTCCTGCAGATAATAATGCTTCTCTTTCTAAAACATATTTTTCTTTGTTAATAGATAAATTTTCGTAAAAATTTGTTCCTAGTTTTTCTCGTGCTTTTATTAATGCTTGTTCGGCATCAAACTCAGCGTCTGATGCTGCTCTTCTTTGTTTTCCTGCATTTACAAAATTTAAAGCAGTACTACCTGCGGTTAAAGCTATGCTTGTAATTAATAATGCTACTGCTGACATAATTCTTTATTTTTGTTTAATACTTCTTTAGGCAATTCTAAATATTTATTTACATATATATCTAGCTCTGCTTCTTTAACAGTTGTTGCATTGGTTTTATTAACGCAACACCATCTACTATCTTTATGTACATAAAAAACTCTTTGTGTACCTATTTGTGTAAACACCTTATACGGTGCTTTTATTCTTTTTAATTCACCTTCGTCAGTTATAAAAGAAACTTCGCCTTCTAATAAAAAAGAAGGGTGTTGTTTTTTATGAATTAAACTAACAATAAAAACACCCTTTGGCATAAACAACTCTCTTGTATACAAACCACCTTCAAAATGATGCTCTAAAGGAGCTACTTCTTTTAAACCTTTAGATTGTTCTTCTCCAACATTATGAGTTAAACAACCATTTACTTTTTTTAATTCATCTTGAAATATTTCTAGTTTCTCCCACAAAAGTCCAGGACTTTTAGATATACCAGTTAATATTTTAGATGCAACTAAATTTTCTTTATTACTCATTTACTTAAATAAGAACAAAGATACTAATTTTAAGGGAAACTTTTCATAACGTCTGAATCAACAGCAAAGAGTTCTACAGCAAGTGAATTTGGATTTTCAACTAGACCATTAGTTAAGGTGAATTCACCATAATGACCCAGTATACCATTAGATTCAGCTATTTGATTTTTTATGTATAATATATACACTTCGGTACCTGTTGCTGGTAATGCCGTAGCACTATTATTTATAGTAATATTATTAATATTATTTGCCGCATCATAATTTACAGAAGATACTGGACCTGCTTCAATAGGGGTATATGGGTCTGTGACTGGATTAGGTATTAAAGCATAATAAACTGTATCTCCTTCATTAATCATACTTCCTAAATCTACAGCCATATCAAATGTTAAAACACAAACTCCAGTTCCTACACCAGTACGTACAGTTTGCCCACCAACACCTTGAACTGAACGTAAAGGAAATTCACCACTAATAGGATTAGCAGGATTACTTCTTAAATACGCAAACCATTCTCCTTCTTTTTGTACAAAATATGAATACGATATAGAGCCTGTATCTTGTAGGTCAGATTTTAAAGTAGCAGACCAAGCAGAGTCAGATTGGATACCTATGGTTTTAAATAGTTTATTTTCCAAAGGTGATTGATTAAAAACACTTGTAATAGTAGAGCTAAAAGTATTACCATAAAAAGTGTTTCTTAGAGCAGTACTTGAATTATGTTGCCATAATTTACCTTGATAAAAAGTATATAAATAACCATTCATTCCTTTAATTTGTTCTGGAATAAATGAATAAAATGAAGGAAACCCTTTTGAAGTTTCGCTATAAGTTACAGTTTGATTAGTAAATGCCATATATTATTATTTTAAGGTGCACATCCAAATGTTGCAGTTATACAACTTTCATCATTAAGCTCGATTGCTTGTTCTCCTCCTGTAGTAGGGTCATTAACTCCAGTTAACACCCATCCAGCGGAACCAAAAAGTCTATCACCATAACCAGGGGATGTAGCATCAATATTTACAGCAGGAGAAGTTCCATTAGCATTAGCATATACTCTTGTTCCAATTGACCATCCACCACTTGGAGTGGATATTGAAAATACTTGCCCTCCATTATCTGTTGCTCCACCACAAGCCGCAGAAGATGAACCATATGTTTGTGTAACATCTGCATCTGTACTTACTAAACTTGTAACACAAGAAACTACAAAATTACTTGACAGATAATCAGTACTTGTAAGTAAATTGTAAATTTTAACATCTAAATAATTTATAGATGCACTCATTTTAGGTACAACCAATGTACAAGTTAACGGTTGTGTAGCAGTTGTTTTTATTTGACCAGTTCCTACTTGTACGTTTTCTGTTTGATTTGGAACTTCTTCATATTGATATAAAGAATTTGCTTCAAAAATTGGGTAATTACCAATTGTTGGAGGTGTTCCAGAACTAGAGTTTCCCAAATAAACTGGTGTAGAATTACTATTTGGACTTACATCTCCAAATGCTGATGATGTCCATTTATTATAAACAACACCATTATAAGTAACTCTTATTCCTTTAGGCATTTCCCAAGGAAACCAAGTTACAATAACCGCTCCTGTAGAAACAGAAAAATTACTTCTAGATTTAAATATTGCTGGAACGGCTGTTTTGTAATTTAAACTTTGTGCTGATTGTGTCCCACAAGAAACACCACAACCACAAACTGTTATGTCTGGTTGTAATACTCCTAGTTTTTGTAATCTTACATAAACGCTATCACTATAATATCCATCTGCTGCAGGAGTTGCTCTATTAATGTCATCAAAAACAACTGTAGAACTAGATAAGGTTGCACCATCTAAAAAATATGCTGTTGCTGCATTTGTACAACAAGCAGCAAATCTATCTGCTATTAAATTAGCAGTTCCTGCTTGATAACTTAATGCCGATGATTGTCTACTTCTATAATCCCATATTAAATACAAATAAGTATAGTTATTTACTCTAGCAAATTGACCTCTATATTGTACTCCAGGAACAACTTCTTCTTTATTAGTAACTGCCGATGCAGCTAATAATGCTGAAATGTCAGTTGGTGTGTTTTGATATAAAGTATTACTTTCTAAAAATCTAAATTGGTCTTGTGTAAAAGCAAAAACAAAATTAGCTGGATTTCTTTTAAATGATTGAATAGTTACATAACCATTATTTGGTGGGAAACCACCTAGCCCTGTTTGCCCTGATGTTGAAACATATTGAGAAACTACATTCCCACTTCCTTCAGCAAAATCAACAAACGTTGAAGTTGTTGGTGAAGAAAAAGTTGGATTTGTATAAAAAGGTGCCGCTGGTTGAGGGTCGCCAAATGTATTCCAATAAAACTCATTAAAGTTAGAATCTAAATTTTCATCTGGATTAGTAATACATACTTGCACTAAAGTTAATGGATTAGAAACAGGACAAGCTTGATTAATAACCCAACTAGCATTTCCTGCAGTTTGTGTAACAGTTATAGTTACTTTATTTATTGAAGGTACATCTCTAATAACTGTTATAAATCCAGTTGTGCTTACCGCACCACTAGATACTGAAGCAGCATTTCCTGCACTATCAATCCAACTAGCTATAAATGTTGTAGTACTACCAGAATTTAAACCTACAGTATAATTAAATCGAGCATTACCAGATTCATTATTTAAATTATAACAAAACGTTTGAACAGTTCCTGCTTCTACAACAAATTCTATTGAAGTACCACAGGCATAACAAACTTCTTCTTGTGGTAATAAAGTTCCATTTACACTTAAAACATATTCATTCATATAAGGGTCAAATCCTCCTATTTTTTGAGTTAAAGAAGATTCAATAAATAAATCTCTAAAATATCCTCTCATTCCAAATTCTGAAATAATGGACATTTGTTCATTTTGAGCAGCACTTCCTTTTAACTGAATAATAGCTCCTCTTTTTACGTCTGTAAAAAATTTATCTGCTCCCCATTCACTATAGCTTTCTGGATTATTACTTATACCATAATCTTCTACTCTTGTAATTTGCGTTCCTAAAACTTCTGGAACAGATGTTAATGCACTTCCTCCTGCCGCATCTGATAATAAATTCTTACCACTTAACACATAAGATATTTTATCCTCTTGCAAACATAATATATCATTTCTTCTTCCAGATAAAACCTCTATAGGACCAAATGATTCTTCAAGTTGTTTAAAGTTAACAAGACCTAAATTAAATTCATTTAATTTATTAATGTTAGATTCATCATTATATATACCACTATATGTTATGTCTGCAGTTCTATGAGTTCTTTTGTAAATTTGTTCTGTAGCTCCATAAACTCTATTACCTAAATTCATACTTTTACCAACAATAGAATCTCTAATTTTATAACTTTCTACTCCATTACCAAAAGTAAAACAATTACCAAAATTTAAATTAATTATAGCGTCTTGTGTAGCAGTTTGATTTTGGTCTGTAGATGCAGCTCCACTCATATGAAACCCTCCTGTTATTGGATAGTTATCTTGACCTTCATAAAAAACTCCTGGTGAAGAATCTAAAGGTTCTGACTCAAATACTAAAGAAGATTCGCTTTTAATTATTTGTACACTCATTGATACAGATGACCTTCTTCTTTCATTTCTACCACAATTTCTTCCTCCTTCAACTACACACATTAGTGCATTTTCTTGTGAGGTACTGTTTTTTCCAAACCCCATATAAAAATCTTTAGGTGTTTGAGTACCGAAAGTTGACCTAGTATTTTCTGCTGTTTGACATATGGTATTACCAGATGTAGTTAGTGCTGTTGTAAAAGTAAGAGTTCCATTTGCACCAGAATCACCTACATCCCAAGAACCTGTGTTTAATAAAGATTCAATTCCATCACCTATAAACCAATCATACGTATTAGCATAATTTTGTCTTGACACTAAACCTTGCAAATCTAAAGTGTATATAACCCTTTCACAACTATTATTTCCGTCTCCAGGTCCTTTTCTTTGAAACTTCATATACCAATTTATAATACTACCAGCAGGTATTGTAACATCAGTATAAACACCTGCATCATCAACATCTGACAAAAGATAGTGACCTCTAGGCACATCACTTGTCGTACCAGTTTGAGTACCTCCTTTACTAGGGTTTTCTTCACTACTACAATTGCTTAACAATCCGCTTGTTCCAGGATTAAAAATTGTGCTAGTATCTGAATTTACTGCCCAGTTTAATGGAGAAACAGCCATATAAGCTCCTGCTGGTAACTTAACATCAGGGATAGTAATAAAATCTGCTATCTGAACTTCTTTCTCTAAAACAGTTGTATATACACAATTATTACTTATTCCAAATGAATCACGTTTTACAATTAATCTATCACCTTTTTCAACCTTCTGAGCATTTTCTCCTTCTAATAAACACCACACTCTTGTTGAGTTAGGGTCATTAAAAAATAAATTTACAAATATTGTATTGTAAGTATCTCTATCTGGCTGAACAACAAATTTATATCTAGTTGCCCAAGAAGGTGGTTTCATTGAAATAGGAATAGTTGCTTTTATTTTATTTTGATTTCCTGATTCACCACAAGCAACTGCAATAGTATTTTGAGGACTTACTATAGGAGTTGAACTTCTATTAAATTCATCCATATAAACTATAGCAGTTTCATAGTTTCTATTACTATGTAAACTTAATGGACTACCAATATCTTTATAAGTTGCTGAAGCTAAATTAATTTGATAATATTCAAAAACAACTTGTGTAGCTGCAGCAGCACCATTGACTGGACAAGTATCTGTATATGCTACTGCCATTAATGTTAATCCAATAAAATTAGCATTAGATGGGTCAGTTCTTATTCCTAAAACTGCAAATGACGTATCAAAAACGGAAGTATTTCCAGTACAAAACTCATCTTTTGTTCCGCTCCAACATTTTGATAAAGTACCTCCACTTGCACCTGATTGTGATGATGGTACAGAACAATTAAACGCATCACTTCTTGATATTCCAGTTAAACAATTTGCAATTGTTTTTATATTAGTAGGAGAGCCTATATATTGAACAAACTCACTACTTGTTGCTAAATCAAATGCACTTGTGTAATCTCTTGCTAAATTAAAATCTATAGTTAAATCTGTAGCTGGAGTAGTACTTGTAGGGGGTGTAAACGCACCACTAATATTTCCGCCATAAGAATTATGAATAAATTGAATATCCATTGTCACTTGACCTCCTGATTTTAAACTTAAAGGAGTTCCTGCAGATGAACCATCAACTGTTAGGTAAAACCCCATTTGTCCATTAGGAACTGTAACATTGACTAAAGAGCCAGATGTGCAATCCATTGATATAGTAGAGTTTGATATTGTTGTTGCTAAGTCATACTCATTAATATCTGTTGAAACTAAAGATGTTTCATAATTAAAAATAATATCTCTGCCAGTTGAATCTTTTAAATCATATCCTTCATAATAATTTCCATACATTAACCTATTACCCATTGTAGTTTGAGCTTTAGATAATAAAGGAACATTATCATATAATCTTAATATTTCTGAATCAGCCAGAATAGTAAATATTTTACTATTATCAAACAGTATAGTTTCGTTATTATTATTTCCTAATCCTAAATCTGACTTATTAAAAGACTCAATTACTTTTACCGTAGGATTATCAGCTTCTTTAAAAAGAATTTGAATTTCTGTTACTAAACTACTACCTGTATTATAAGTTACTTCTACTGCATTATACTCATTAACCATTCCTTCATTAACCCCACTTTCTAATGATAAATTAAAATTTTTAGGAGAAAACGATGGATTAGTAAATTGTGATGTTGCTGAATATTCATTGTTAGAATATTTATATCTGTAAGCAAAACATATAAATCTTTCTTCTAAATATGTATCGTCTTTAGCAATGGTTATTAATTGTAAAGACGGAGCTTCTAGTGGTGGTTTTTTAATAACTAATATTTCTTCAGCAGTAAACTGGTCTATATTAGCAATTGGGTCTGAGTAATCTTTATTTAAATCTATAAATCGTGGAGGATTTAAGTTATCTGTAAAAAATAAAAGATTGTCAATTTTATTAATTCCATTTATTAAATAAGTGTCATTAAAATTTAACGTAGTATTTACCCCTCCCCCATCATCTGCACTAATTACGTGATAAGTAATAACTTTACTTAAAACGTTATAAGAAAGAATCATATCTATTTTATTGGTGAGACCAACACCTGTAGCGTCAGCGTGTATAAACCAATATAAAGTTTCATTAGCACTATCAGCATATGCTCCTAAAGTTTTAAAACCATAAGTATTACCATCAGTATACAATGGTGTTACTAAAAGTTCGTTTCCTTTAGCGTTTTCTACTGAACCTATTTCTGAATTTTCTGTGGAACCTAGTCTAACATTTTGACCATCAATGTATTCGCCTTGAGGAACTAATCGTTCATCAACGCTTTTATTCATTCGTCCTTGTATAAAGTTTCTTAAAGTTTTAGCCATATTATTTTATCCACTTATCTTTTCCTCTCATATTCATTAATAATCTTCCAGGATGAATATTACTCATTCTAATTTTAGCGTTTCTTAATAAAGCACTTTTATTTTTTTTAGCTCTTGCTACAATATATTCTTGAACTCCTAGCTTACTATTTAAAATAGCGTATTGTATAAAAGCATATACATAATCTTCAAATAATTTATTTACTGTAACTTCTGTATCGATACCACCCTCCATACCATCAGATACATATTCTAATATACATAATTGGTCTTTCATATTTGAACTAAAAGTAATTACTCCACTTTTTTTATCAATATTAAATGTTGGATTAGCATTAGCCGTTTCTGTATTTAAACCATACATACCTCTTCCAATTGAAAAATCAAAATACCAACCTCCATTAAAATTATAACCCATAAGTCCATCAAACATAGCTCCCTGGTTCATATACATTGTTCTAGCTGTTCCTCTTATTCTATCAAAATCTAATTCTGAAAATTCTGGTCTTAAAATATTTCCTTGTTGGTCAAATAATATGTTTGAACTTTGGTCTTGTAAATAAGCTGATGCAGTATTAATTTGAATGTTTTCAGTTAAAGGTCTAAGTATACCATCTTTAAATAATGATATTCTTACCCAGTTCACATAATCTTGCGGTAAAATAAATCTTAATTCAGTTCCTACATTTAGCTCTAAAGCTTTTATTTCTTTAAAAGCATCATAGTTTAATTCTTGAATAGCACGTTTAGCGTGAAATAGTATTTTATATCTTTCTTCATTATTTACTAAAGAATGATTTCCATCATACATTAATAAAAAGTTATTTACTATTTCTGCAAGTGATACAAATTGATAAGAACCCCAATTAGCATCTGCTGGTGCATTACCGTCATTTTCGTAATATTGATAGTCGTTTAAGTATGCCATTATTGTTCTGAATTATTTTCTAGTTGGTCTTGTGTATTTGCAAATTGCACAACAGCTTGTTCTCTAATTGAAACACCTGCATATCCTAATATTTTTGTTACTAAATCTGGCTCGTAATCTGCTGACAATTCAAAATCTTGATAAGAAGAAGATGTTGGATTAAATACAGGTGCACCACCTGCAAGTAATGTATTATATGTCCATACAGGAGGTAAAGGATACCTTATGTATTGTGCTTGTAATTGATTTGCAGCATTAATAGTAGAAGGAAATACGGTTAATACAGAGCCTTCCGTTGTGTAAGCAGGGTATATTGTTGTTGGTGCAGTTAGATTGGAAGTGTTTAATAAAGTTATTTTATTATGACTTACTCTTTCTGCCTCTCCAGTATATGTTGTACCTGCTGCATCAAAACATAATATTTTATTTATTAAATAAAAATCTGCTGGTAAAGTATAAGTGTTGTTAGCTATATTAGCTAATACTGCTGTAGTAGAAAATAAATCTATTACCTCTACAATACCTTTAGATATATTTGCATATCCAGTTCCAGACTGTCTAGCGTTTTCTTTAATTATTTGATAATTATATTCGTAGAATAAATCTTCGAATAAATCTAATTGAGCTTGTTTAGCATATAAATTAAAATCATTAGGAGATATATATCCATAGTTATTTTTATTTAAAATTGCTAAGACTGTATTTCTTACTGAGTTAATCATTTGTAAACATTTGTACAAAGATAAACAAAAAAAAAGAGGCTTAAATAATTAAACCTCTTCTTAGTTGTTAAAAAAAATTATTTACTAGATTACTGCAATAGCAATACTTGTAATTACTGAACCACCTGGTAAAGTAACCTGCATATCAGCATTAGTCCATCCTGTTGAAGCTGCCTTAAACATTGCTGCTTGTATAGCTTGAGCTGATTCAACTCCAGCACCTAAACCAGTTCCTGTTAATACATACTTATGAGTTCCGTTAAGCATAAAAAGGTTAACGTTAGTAGCAGAAGCTTGAACAACAGTAGCAATACTGCTTAATAGTACGTATTGGTATTTACCACCAATTAAAAAAGATATATATTTCATATCAAAAAATTTTTTAGTTATTAAGGAATATTCCTTGCTGCAAAGATAAAACAAAAAAAGAACACTTTTTAAGGTGTTCTTCTTTAGTTATTAAAGTTTAATTTATTAAACTACTACTGCCGCTATGTCAGTAACATAAATCCTTGGAGGCAATACAACTGGTTCTGCACCACCTGCAGCCGTTATAGCTCTTAACTGTGCGTTTTGAATTGATTTAACAATTCCGCTTTGTAATACAGGAACTGTATCGTGTGTAAGAGTTATCTTAGTGTTTCCACTCATAAATATATCAGTAGTTAAAGCAGTTGCTGGATTAACAAACATTATTCCATCTACTGGAATAAATCTTGGTAATCCACCTGATTGAGAATATACTGTAAAATTATCTCCTATTGCTAATAAATTAGTTCCTAATCTTAATCTAAAGTTGTCTAAAACTGCACCTACAATTCCACTTGTGTCATCGGTTGTGTCAAAAACTTCATCTCCAACAGAAACTGTTGTAACAAAATTTTGTCCATTATCATACACCTCATTAGCTGGTGTTTCAATAGTAAAGTTATCATTAAACAAAGTTGGACCGTTAAAAATATCAGACGTTAATGTTAATGATGTTTCGTTAATTAAAGCAGCTACAGTAGTTTCTGTACTAGCAGAAGTGTTTTTAACTATATCTCCAACTCTAACTTTACGAGTTGTAAATGTTGAAACAGCATTTAATTGATTTAACTTTCTTACAGCAGCCGTCTCTCCTCCTAAAGGAAATAATTCAGTTACACAAGTAATTTCATTGTCACCAATTCTTAAATCTACAACACCTTGAGTATTAGCACTAACATTATAAACAATCTCACCTCCTACTATTCCAATGCCAATGCCAGTTGCTTTTACTATCTTTCCATTGCTTCCTAAATTACCTACTGAATCAACTGTAAATGTAGCATTTGCTCCACCACCAGAAATAGTTAAAGTAGTAGAAGCAGCATATCCAGTTCCACGATTATTAACAGTTATTCCTGTTACTGGTCCTGCACCTGCTATAATATCTACTGTACAGTCATTATTACCACCTCCTGTTGTTGCTACTCCTGTTTGAGTAGTGTATCCAGTACCTTGAGCTCCTGTAGAAATAAGATTAACTTGTCCATCTGATGAATTTGTTCCTGTTGATATTGGTGCTGAAGCTGTAGTTCCTACAACTATCTCTGCGGTTCCACTATCTACAACTAATGATTCTTTTATTGATATATATTTTGACATATCTTATGTTTTTTCTTGTTATTAAAGTACAAAGATACTAAAAAAAAAGAGACCACTTTTAAATGGTCTCTTTGTAAATTACTTCTTAAGTAAATTGTCTAATAGCTTTAAAGACTCTATTCCATCATCTGATTTTAAATATGATGAAACAATATAATTTGTCTCTTCACCAAATGGTATCGTAAGCATTCTTTTTTTATTTGACTTGGTATTAAAATGTACATCTCTTCCCATTTTAACTATATATCCAGCATCAAAAAATGACTGAACTTTAGCTTGTAATTTTAACATTGGGTCGTTTAATAAAGATAAAAATCCTGCTGGGTCTTGTTTAGCATATACTAAAACATCTCTTTTTAATTCTGCAGTTGATACTTTTGAAACATCTATTCCAAATAAAACTTTAGAAACTTGTTCTAATTGGTCTATACTTAAACTTCTTGCTTCAACTAGTGCGTCTACTTGAGAATTTAATATTTCAACATCTTGTCTTGCATCTTGTTCTGTATTTACCATACGATACACAGTATTATAACCTGGATGTATTTGTAAAAACTTTTGCAAAACTGGATTAGTTTTTGGAACATTTAACATTCCATCTGTAAACACAATAGGTTCCATTAATTTGTTACCATCTTGTTCGTCTACAAATACTGATTTTTGATTTTTTGCATAACACAACTCTCTATTTGTTTGTGTTTCTTCATCCCAATGTAGTAAAGAATTTCTTTTATTGTGATGGGAAGCCAACATAAATGCTAATGGAGAAGCTCCATTCATTAATACGTAGGTTTGATTAGTTGTTGCTTTTGTTTTTTTCATTATATAAGATTTAATTTGATTAAAAAAAAAGGGGAGGAGTTTTATTTCCTCCCCATTTAAATACTACTTTTTATTGTTTAAATAAGAAGAAGTTGTTAGCACCTAAAGTACAAACACATCTTTCAGATAGGAAGTTAACGTTCATCACGTCATCGCCAATTGTAGTAGCTCCTCCTGCTCCCCCAGTAATCCACGTTTTATATCTTCTGTCTTCAGTTTCTGAAGCTCTGTATCTAACGTGCAAGAATGGTCTCTTAGCATTTTTACCTAAAACTTGGTCATATACTGTAGTAGAACCTGCTGGAACCATAAGTCCATTAACTTGTCCTCCTACTAAACCACCTCTCATTGTTGGGTCATTTAAGTATTTCCAATCAGACTTATAGAAGTCATAACCTCTTCTAAATCCTCTGAAACCTAAATTTAAAGCCATTTCTTCATCATTGTCAAATAGACCGTATGATGTTCCATTGCTTCCGTAAGAATTTTGAGTCGCTAACATATCGTCAATATCAAAACCAAAGTTTCTGTTTAAGAAAATAACATTTTCCTCAATAGAACCTTGCTTATCTAATCTTTCAATAATAGAATCAAAATCACTTAATACAGTTGGATTACCTCCAGACCAAACGTTACCTCTTGTACCAACCACGTGGAAGATACCTTCAGTTCCTTTGTTTCCTACTGGAGTAGCTGCTGCTGCTGCACCAGAACCTGCTACTGCTGGTACTGCTTCAACCATTGCTGTTTCCAAATAGTCATCAAAACGTAATCTAGTGTCGTGCTCAGACTTTAAATACCATAGGTACCCATCTACTCCGTTTTCTCCAGTTACTTGAATCCATCCAATTTGTGCCATATCAGAACCTGCAATACTGTAAGTGTCTTTTAGGATAATTGGTGAATTGTCAAATATAGAGTCATCAGAGATTAATGTTTCCGCCATTGTAGGTGTTCCTTTTCTGAATTCAGAACCGTAAACAAATACTGTAAACGTTGAAGCTGCTGCATAAGCTGCTTGAGTTGCTTCATAAAAAGCTACTGTAAAAGTTCTGTTAGGATAATCAACAGCCGTTACAACCGCTTTGTTACTTAAAACTGAACCTGCAGTTTCGTCTGAAATCATAACTGTTTGACCAATTCTGATTGCAATACCTCCTGCACCTCCTGTTAGTGGCTGTGTAGCTGGGTCAGGTCCATTTGGTACAGTAATTGGAACTGTAAAAGTTTGAACAAGTTCAGTTCCTAAATATGAACCAGCAGTTATTGCTGTATACTTAGTGTGTAATCTTCCTTGTTCTGCCCATTTTATCATATCTGAATTTGATGGCATTTCAGCACCTACCATTCTTAAGAATGATGATACTGTTCTGTTTCCGTAACGTTCAAATTCCTTTTCGTAAGTATCTGGAAGATAAGTACTCAAGAAATCGAAGTTAGTAATATAGTTAGTTTGCGTAGTAATCTGTTGAGCACTTGGCTGTAACTGAAAATTTAGCAAATCAACGTTTTCTATTGCTCCTGGCATAATTTCTAATTTTTTTGTGATTAGTCGTCAACGACCAATCTGGTTTTTTAATTTATTTTTGTTTTGAACTTTTAATTCTTAAACTCCTTCCAGAGTCTGAATTAACAGTTCTAATTTTCATTCCTCCTTTAGTAGAAGTTATTTCTGGTGCATTACGTAATCCCATATTTATATTTTTGGTTTTACGTGCATCACCTTCAATTGCTTCTGATTTGCCTTGTTCATAAAAGAACTGAGCAAATTTGTCAGGATTCATCGCTAATGATAACGCTTTATGATACTCTCCTACATTTTTCATCATTCCGTCATCATCTAAATATTTATCAACAAAGTTCATAATATTAGATTGTGACTTTTTTAATGAATCTACATCTGCAGGTTTATACGTTATATTATTCTCACCTAAATTAAATTCAAAACCTTTGAATTCGCTAGAAAATACTTCGTCAGATTTCTTGGTAAACCAATCTCTCTTACGTTCATTCAACTCACTAGTAGTTGCTGCATCATTAACATATTGTTTATATTCAGCTAATTGTTTTTTATCATCCTCAGAAACACCGCTTACTCTTGACTCAAGAGGTTGCTTATATGTTTCTTTCTGGTCGTTAAAATACTTAGTAGCCTTTTTAACAATTCTTTTCTTTGCTAACTTTTTCTTTTTTATAGCTGAATCATCATCTATATCCTCATCATAAATATAGTCTTCCATTAAGGAGTCTACATCTTCTGGGTCTATAGCTTCATCAGTTGCTAAAAAATATTCAGCTAACAAAACATCAGGATTCATTTCTTCAAAGTCTTGGTTTAATTTTACATAATCCTCAACTCCTCGACCTGTATCCTTTTTATATTTTAAATAGGCAGCGACATCATCTGGAAGGTCTTCCTTGACTTCTCGCTCAGTAACTAAATCATCAATTGAATTAATTTCTTTGCCATATCTTTTTCCTATATATTTCAGTACATCTTCTTCTTTTAATTCAGAATCTGTCTTAACCTCTTCTTCAATAGTTTTTTGTTCTACTGGATTTGGTTCTGAAACATTTACTTTTTCTGAAGAACTTTCTAATTCTTCATTTAATTTTTCATCGTGCTTTTGTAGTAATTCACTTTCTACTTCTTGCACGGATTTTTGTTCTTTTGTAACTTCTCTTACTTTTAATGTCATTTGATTTAATTTAATTTTTACAAAGTTAGTAATTTAATTATTGTTTATTCTAGGTCTATCTAGGTTCAAATTCAGACAAGTCAAACCCATCTAAACTATCTTCATTAGATTCAAATCTTTGAGGAGGTAAATTATTTCTTCGTTGATTTATTAATCTAGATTGCTCATTGTTAGCCTGGCTAATTCTATCAGATTTAGCTGATTCTCTTTGAGACTCTCTTTGCTGTAAACCTCTTTCACTTATGTCTCTTAATTGTTGATTGAATTCAAATTCTTTATCCATTAAAGAAGCTTTTAATTCAGCTTCAGCTTTTAATCTTTCTATTTCAAAAGAAACTTTAGCTTGTTCTAATTGCATTTTAGCTTGAGATTCAGCTTGAATCTTTTGCATTGCAGTTTGTGCAGCCATTTGTTGAGACTGCATTTGAATCTGACCTTGTTGTTGTTGTTTCTTCATTTCAAACTCACGGTCTTGTTCTTCTTTTTTCATCCTCTTCATTTTCAGAAGTTGATTAGCTAATTTTAAATTATGTATCTCTCGAATATCTATAGCGTCTTCTAAATTAATATCTCCTTTAGATAATGCTAAAGATATATTAGATTCTAATTGTGCTTTTTCTTCTATATCAGGACTTACTTCAATAAATATTCCAAAGTCATATATATATAACTCATTCATCTCTTTTAAAATAGAAACATTATATTTTCCAATTTGATTAGCAAATTCTTCTTTAAAATCTGCATACTCTAATATATCTCCTATTCTTAAAGTTAAACCTTCTGCTAAAGTTCTATATATATAAAGAGAACCATCTAAAATATGTCTTGTAGCAGTATTAGAATTTAAAGCAGCCATTTTCTGAATACCTACTAAAGCATTAGCATCTGGTTTATTACCATCTTTTGCTTCACTTAATCCTGTTACTTGCCTTAACATATTTAAATAATTATTTAAATTAGTTATTAGCATTTGTGTTTTACCTGCTCCAGAATTAGCTGTTAATTGTGTAATAGGAACTTTTCCTTGATTAAAATCTCCATCTTGAGTATAACTTCTACCTACAACACTACCTGTTTGAAAATACAAACGCAAAGCATCCTCTGGATTGTATGCGTTTCCAGTACCTAAATCTACTTCATTTAATCCATCTGCATCAATATAAACACCGTCAGGAACTACTCTTGCAATTACTTGTTGTAATTTTAAATGAGTTAATTGAATTAAATCAGCAAAAGGAATCATTCTTCTTGTTAAAGACTCTATAACTCCTTTATACATTCTAGGTGCTGTAGCTACATAATTAGGTAAAGCAGCTTGAGTAGCAGATTTAGGACGAACCATATTTTCAGCTAACTCCCATTTTAGAACTATATTAGTTCCCATTACCATTATACCATTATACCAAACATCAATTGTTTTTTCTACTTTTTCAAACTTACCGTCTTCCATCATATCTTCTGGTGGATTAAACTGGTCGTCTTTTTCTATTATTTTAGAACCTCCATTGTCATTATATTTCTTTTTGTAAACATACTTTTTAGTTGTTTTATAATTAAAATATAATAATGTAGTAGTGTCTTTATAAAATAAATCATTGTCATAATATTGTGAAATATTAAAGTAATCCATCCATTGTTGACTTCTCATACTTATTTCTTCTAAATTTTCTTTAGTAAGAGATTGGTCTATTTTTAATAATTCAGTAATAGCAACTGTTTTAACTTCACCCCAATAAAAACAATCTTTAAAATGAGGGTCTTCAGTATAACTATAAATTAAATTAGCTGGGTCTACATATGAGATTTTAACTCCTGCTCCAGGCTCAAACTCGTGTTTTGTACATCCTAAACCTAATACTGTTAAATCATAATCAACTCTTTTTCTAATATCTTCATAATGATTAGCTGCAAATAAAGTATCTAAACCTTCTTCTTGTGCTATTTCTATAGCTGGTTTGTAATTAAGCTGCATATATAATGCCAACTCCTCATTTGAATTAGGTAAATCTTCTGGACTCATAGTAAATGGATTAACTCCAAAACCTTCTTGTACCATTGTAAGTAAATTTTTAGAAACCATTTGAGCCTCTATCATATCTTGATACTTAGTTCTTTTTGACTGAGACATTGCATCTTGTGCATAAGCATTAACAGAAAAAAGTCTATCAGACATTCCATTAACAACTAAGTCTACGAATTTAGGAATAACTGGAACAATTGCCCAATCTAAATTGAGATACGATAAATCTCCGTCAACTGCTAATTCATTTTTATATTTGGCTACGGATTGCTCCCCACGAGCATATAATCGTAATCGGTTAAAGTCTCGCCATTGACTATAGTATCTGCATCCGCTAGAATCTTTCCTAAACCATTCGTATTGTATAGCTTGACCTATCATTAAACCATACTCTTCTGTAGCCATTTTAGCTTCAGAAACAAACTGACTAGGAAACCCAACGTCAGATATATTTATTGTAATATCTTTCATTTATTTTAGTAATTCACTCAAAGTTCCTTTATTAGCATATCTTGCAAAGTTAATGCTTATTTTTGATTGTTTTTTAGTAGGTGTGTATAGATGTTTTTGATTAGCCATTATAGCTAAACCAGAACTAATTGACGCATCATATTTAGTTCTATTGGTTATATCAAATTTTGCCCAATCATCTAATGTTCTCATAAATGGCATAGTCCCCATTTCATCGCTATCCCTAAAACTTCCCATCATATCTATTCCAACATTTTTTTCTATAAAAGATTCTATAGCTGCTGCGTGAGATTGTTTTACATCTTCACTTGAATTAGGAATACCCCCTAATTCTCTTTCTGTTTTAGATAATTTGTTATAAGTTTTATCTGGTCTATTCATACTAAACCCTCTATACCCTCTGTTTTTAAAATGATATAATAATCTAGGTTTATTGTTTTCACATAAAAGAGGCATCCCATAAAACACACAAGCCATTAATACATCTTCAAAAAATATCTCAGCAGTTTGTGGTCTAGCTACATATTCTAAAAAAAACTCATTACTAGGAGCATTATCCATATTAAATTTTGTCATTCCGTGTAAAGCTCCATTAGAACCTTTACCGCCAACAGTTCCAGATATATCATAAGAGTCACATCCAAAAGACCCTAAGTGTTCATTTAAAGGATATTTAATTCCATTACGAATTTGAAATCTATTCTGCATATTATACTCTGGAGTCCAGCTAACAAAAAATCTACCATTTTTATTTGGATACCATACAACTTTAGTGTCTTTAACTCCGTTTTCCCATTGAAAAGAGCCTTGAGTTACGTGCTGTTCTATAATTAAAGAATCATTATAATCAATTTGTTGATATAACTTAGTTAAGTTAAATAAAGACTGATTACTTTCATCCCTAAAAGCGTGAGATTCTGTTCTTGGAAATTGTCTATAAAATTCATTTAATGCGTTAGCATCAGATTTTAAAGAATCAACTTCATTCTGCCAATAATTAATAGCTCCTACTTTTATTTTTTCATCATCAATTCCTAAAACTGGAGTTTCTGGAGTTTCCAAAACTGGCATTCCATACCTGTCTATAAATCCCTCCATATTCCATTCCATTGGAATAAATAAATTATACAGTCCACTTTTAGTCTGTCCGTTAGCATTTCTTTTAGTTATATCAGAATCTTCAAATAATTTTTTAAAACTACTACCTCCTTTATTTAAAGCATTCGATGTAGAACCCATCATACATTTACCAATTATTTTACTACCTAATCTTAAACAAGTTTTAGTAACCCTCCAGTTATTTAATATATCATTTGGTCTAATCCATTTTCCACTTTCATCGTGAACTAATAATAATAATTTTTCTCCATCATAAGAGTTATCATCAGTATTCTTCCAGTCAATAGTAGTGTCTAGTCCATCCATCTCAAAATCATCTACTAAGTGCATATTTTTTTTAGTAATTTTTGAAGCAGGAACTCTATAAGCTAATTCTGTTTTTGGTTTATCCATACCATCTTGAATAGGTTTAAAAAAGAAAGGATAGTTATTTGTAATAGGAACCACTTTATCTGTAAACATTTTTTTTGCATCCGCACCTGTTTTAGATAAAATACCTATACGTGCATCTTTAGAGATAGTTCCTATATTAGCACATTCTTCTGACCCCATAAATGAAAATCCAGAACGTCTAATTTTCAAATAACATATTCCAAAACTTCTTTTGTCCGCCTTACAAGCTTCCCAATAAATATAAAACAATCTATTTGCTTCTCTAAAATCTGGAAAACCTACATCAATTTTAGTCCATTGTAAATACATATAATGAGAACCAGTTATATAAGTTGGTACTCCATTATTTAAAAACCAATGACCTTGTTCTCTTTTATCAAATTCATTTTCAATATAATCTACCCATAAATTTTTAAAGTTAGATGGCATTTCATTCCATTGAAATATTGTTTGAATTTTAGATAATATTTTTGGATAATCTTTTCTTAACCAAAATTGTGTTTCTTTATTTTTTAGTCGTGTACGACTAAATGGTGGTTCTATAGGTAAGGCTATATCTAATCCACTAATTGAAATTATATCTCCAATTTGTCCAGTTTTAGATATGTTAATAAAATTATAATCTTCATTATACCCATACTTCCAACTTTTAGTTTTGTTTTTTTTGGACAAAACATTTTTCGGAACTATATTGTGTAATAGTTGAAATAATTTATTTTGAGTTTCTTTCTGCAAATCCTTGTTTTGTATCAGTTTTTAAAAATCCTTTTTCAGCTAATTCTATATTTTCTTTTTCCATCTCAATTCTATTAAGAATCTCAAACGCATCAAATATAGCTAGTTTTTTTGTAGCTGCTGCGTTTTTTAATCTATCTGCAGATATGTCATCCTCTGGGTCGTGTTTAATAATAGCTTCTTTAGAAACCTTAATCAATTGTTCCACCGCTTTGTAACCTGCTTCTATAATCTTTAACTTTATGCTTTTGGAATCCATCTTTGTTTCGATTGTATTTAATTTTACGTTTTAATTCACCCTCCCTTTGAACAGTTTTTTTTTTACTCTTTTTTTTCATTACAAAACAGCCGTAATGCTTTGAGAATAAATACGATAAAGTTTTTCACCATCTACAGTAAACTCATATTCTGTATCTGGTTTATATGTTACTTTATCACCTTTTTTTACACCATAACTAATTAATTCTTCATTAATATATTTGATATGACCCATTAAAGGTTCGAATTCTGTATTCTTATATATAATAGATTCTTGTTTTTTTAATGGTTTTACAAAACAAAATTTATTATGTGAATACCATTTTTCATTTTGTTTATACAAAAAAAACTGCTCATCGTCAACAAAAAATAAATTGTCTTTTAAAAAACTCTTACCACTTTTCTGTCTACCTTTCATATCATAATAATATTTAAAAACATTATGATGAACCAGTAAAGTGTCTCCTATTTTAATTTTTCCTTTATAATTTTTTGGAACATTTACAACAATAGCTTCTCTATTAGAAAATTTGTGGTCTTCTTGAGAAGTGCTGGTAATAAATTCCATACCTCCTATTTCGGTAGTATTATTATATCTTTTATTATCTTTAGGTGTAACAAGAAAATCAAAAAGTGATTGCATTAAAAATGAATATTATATTCTATTGAAACAGGCATATTAGATGAAAATGATTTCCATAAAACAATTTTATTTTTTTGTATTATATATATAAAATATTGTGAAGACTTAGTGTCGTATTTTATTAAATGAATTTTATATGAATTATTTAAAATATCTTGACCTACTAAATAGTGCATCGCACCAGACTTATAATCTGGACCTACTGAAATTTTACGAATGTCCATTTAAGCTTGATTTATAACTCTGTATAGTAAGTTAATAACTGCACTACCATTTCCTTGAGTTGGATTAGAAGTTTGAGCTTTAATTGTTAATGCTGTGTTAGGAGTTAGTTTTGCTTCATCTATATAAGCAAAATTATATGCTACATCTTCTACAACATTAAATTTAGCACCTGTAATAAAAGCTAAATCATTTGTACTAGTTTCTAAAACAATTTCTGAAGAAGCTGTATTAAAATCAAATGCTACAGATACAAAATCAATAATTACTGTTGCTGAAATTATTTGAATATAATTGTTTGCTCCAGGAGCAGCAATTAATGTTATAGGTGTAGAAAAAAGATTTAATAAATTAGTAGTAGATAGAGTAACACTAGTTTGTAACAAAGAAGTACCAGTAAAAAAAGTAGCAATACTATTCAAAGTTGCCGTTTTAGTTGCTAGTGCATTTTCTTTATCTGTTAATATTAAATAATCTTCTCCATCAGGAGTTATATTTGGGTACGCACTAGTGTTACTTATTTTTGCCATTTTATGCTTTTTTTAAGACTTCTTTATTTTCCAAATCCTCTGGTTTAGTTACTTCTCCTGTCTGTAAATTAATCTGAGCATTTTCTCCATATACTTTTATTAACTCTACTTCTTTAGCTTTAAAACCTGATTGTACTTGGTCTATTTGTGCCATAGTGTTTTTTTGTTCTATAACTGTATCTCCCAATCTAACCTTTAAAGCATACAGTTTTTGTTGTAAACCTTGAATTTCTCCTAACTCTTCAGTTGTTAGTTTTAGTGCTTTTGCTTTTTTTCCCATTTGATTTAATTTAATTTTGTTATTATTATTTACAAAGATAGTTAAAAATATTTTTATCCTGCTACATCATTTATTTTACTAATTGTTGTGCTTAATACAGAATTATATTTATTACCTGCATTAGATAAAACACCATTCATTTTTTGTCCCCAAGCTGTAGCTAGAGGAAGATAAGTAATAAAAAGTTGAGGTCTATATGTATTGTTAGCAC
>TARA_R110002095_G_scaffold164256_2_pt1 | contig 21781 bp, 17 predicted proteins | sample TARA_R110002095 | Tara Oceans TARA_R110002095 (sample SAMEA4397255) | marine metagenome | biome: Polar Biome; feature: [SRF] surface water layer (ENVO:00010504); material: water (ENVO:00002006), including particulate matter (ENVO:01000060) such as... | depth 5 m | reverse complement strand
AGCGTTTGCGCATCGATCAACACCGGGGTAAGCAGGTGCGAAGTCAGATGGTTGCTGCCATTCATGAATACCGTGTAGTGATGCTCGCTGGAAAAGCGCGTTCCCGGAAAGGCGATGAAGTCTGGCTGCATACCCGGCGCTGCCTGGGCTGCGATCTGCAGCAGATCGTTGGTCGGGGCGCGGGTCTTCAGGGGCGGCGCGTCACGGTAGGGCGCGAGCATTGTCGCCAGTGACTCAGCGCGCCATGCCTCGATCAGCAGATCGGCGCAGGCGCTGACCACGCCAGTAATGCCCACCACCAGTGCCCAGCTGAGCGTGACGATACCGATCAGGTTGTGCAAATCGAGCCAGCGCGTCCGGCTGGAGCGCTCATGACGCACCTGAGCGAACTTCAGCCGCCGCATGAAGGGCGCGTACAGCACCACGCCGGAAATGATCGCCACGATAAACAAAATGCCCATGGAGGCCAGGAACAGCTTGCCAGGTAGCCCGGCAAACATGTCCACATGCATGCGCAGGAAAAACATCATCAGCCCGCCATTGGCCGCCGGCATTTCAACCGCTTCGCCGGTACGTGCATCGAGCATGAAGGTGTAGGACGAGTTGGGCTCGGTGCCGGCCGTCGCCGCGGTAATCGCCACGACGCCGTTGGGCTCGTCCGCTTCCCAGCCGAAATACTGCACGACCTCATCCTGGCGGTGCCGCTCGGCGGCGGTCACCAGCTGTTGCAGATCGAGATGCGGCGTACCGGGCGCCATCTCACGCAGCTCCGGAGCATCGCCAAGCAAGTGCTCCAGTTCGTGATGGAAGATCAACGGCAGTCCGGTGACCGCCAGTAAGAGTAGAAACAGCGTGCAGATTAGGCTGGTCCATGTATGGACGAAGGACCAGCGGCGGATGGTAGCGGCCCGCATTAGAACTCCAACTGCGCCGATAGCTTGAGCGTGCGTGGTGCCCCAAGGTAATGACTGCTCAGCCAGTATTCCTCGTCGGTGAGGTTGCTCAGGTTGGCGCGCAGGGTCAGGGCACGCTCATCCCCCAAGGCCATGCGATAGCGACCGCCCAGGTCGAACGTGGTGAACGACGGGATGGTGTTGTCGTTGGCCTCGTCGGTGTACTGCTTGCCCGTGTAGAAGGCGCCACCAGTGAGTGTCAACCCGGGTACGCCGAATATCGCGTATTCGCCGTAGAGCTTGGCCAAGTGCCGCGCCACGTCGACCGGCCGGTTGCCGTCGTTGGCAGCATTCGCCGCGCCTTCCACGACTGGATCGAGCAGGGTGACGCCGCCCACCAGTGTCAGCGCTGGGGAAACGTGGCCGGTGATGCCGAACTCCAGACCCTTGTTGTGCTGCATGCCATCCTGAACAAAGAAATTGGCGGCGTTGGTGTAGGTGTTGGGCTTCTCGATGTCGAACAGCGCAACGGTGAACAGCGCACCGCCAAGCTCGGCTTTCGCACCGATTTCGTACTGTTCGCTGACGATCGGCGCCAGCGCCTGCCCGGAGTTGTTCGTGCCGCTCGGCGCTACGCCACCCGTCTGCAGGCCTTCGATGTAGGTTACATACGTGGTAAGCCACTCGATCGGCTTGTAGACGAGCGAGACGTTGGGCGAGGTTTCGGTTTCGCTGTAGTCCTCGATCACCGGCGCGCTGCCGAACGCGTCGACCCAGACGAAGTTGTCGCTGAAGGTCTTGATACGCGAGTGCGTCACGCCAAGGATCGTCGACCACTGCTCGTTGAAGGTGATGACGTCACCGATCAGCACACTGTCGCCCTGGCTGCGGCTGGCCAGATGGTAGTCGCCATCGCCGAGGTCGTAGGCCGGCTTGGCCACCTGCGGCCGCTCGCTGAAGGGCGCTTCTGGTGTTACCGATACATATTGAGGGCCCGGGAAGGGGATGTAATCGGTGTTGTAGCGAACCCGGGCGATGTTTCCCTGGTAACCGAAGGTCATCGCGTGGCCGACACCTGCGGTGTCGAAAACCGCATCGAGGAACAGGTTGCCCGAGGTCTCTTCGGTTTCTACCGGGGCGAATGCATAGAGCGGCTGAACGTACACGTCGGCCGAATTCACGGTCGGTCCCGTATAGGCGTATTCGGTGGTGTATTGGCTGTAGCCGAGCGCACCGCGCAGGCTGAACACGTCGCCCAGGCTCCACTGGAAGCGGCTGCCGACGCGGTCATGGCGACTGTCGTTGTAAGCCCAGCGCTGGCTATAGAGCTCGTCGTTCTCCAAGTCGTCGGCATCGGGCCGGAATGCTTGATCGGCGAAGTACCAGTAGCTGGTGAGGCCCCGCGTCTCGCTCTGCTTGTGCGAGGCGTCGAACTGGATGAGCAGGTCGTCGCTGACGTTCCAATCCAGCGCAACACTGGCCATGTGACGACGTTCGACCTGTCCGTCGATGGCGGTTTCACCATCCTGGGCGAGCAGGTTGACGCGGTAGGCAAAGCGGCCTTCGCTGTCGATCGGCCCGCCGAAGTCGCCATGCAGGTACTGGTTATCGCCGCCGGGGGTGCCGTAGGTCACGCTGTTGTAGCGCTCGGCAGTGGGGCGCTTGAGCACGTAGTTGACCAGTCCGCCGGGGCTGGCCGGACCATAGAGGAAGCCGGACAGACCGCTGAGGATTTCCAGCCGTTGCATTTCCTCGATGAAGTTGCCGCCATCGTAGCTGTTGCTGAAGCGCAGGCCGTCATTGGCGATGCTCAGGTTGCCGACGCCGCTGAAGCCGCGAATGGCCACTGCGCTGGCGTAGCCGGCGCTGGTCGGGGAGGTGAACTGCGTGGTGGGGCTGAGCTTGAAGATGTCGTCGCTGGAGCTGGCCTGGATGTTGTCCATCAGCTCCGAGGAAATCACGGTTACCGAATAGGGCGCATCTTGAAGCGCCATTCCACCCAGCGCACCGACGTTCTTCACGGCACTGGCGCGGTAGCCGCTTTGTTCGCCGCCGTTTGCCGCCGCCTCGGTTGCCATCACGGTCACATCCGGTAGCGCCATCGCATCGGTCACAGCAGGATGAAGGCTATAGCTACCCGACGCGCTCTGGCGCAGCTCAAGCCCGGTTCCTCGCAGCGCTTCCTGCAGTGCACCCTGGCCATCGAAGCGGCCTTGTACCGGCTCGGCCATGCGGTCGCGGCTCAATGCCGGATCGATGCTGAGCACCAGTCCCGCTTCGGCGGCGATACGGTTGAGTGTGCTAGCCAGTGGCGCGGCGGGCAGGGAATAGTCACGTATGGCATCGCTTGTAGCATCGGTTTGGGCTAACAGCGGCAGCGGTGCAAGCGCGATGGCAACGGCCAGGAGGCTGGGGCGGAACAGTGAAAGCGATGGCATTTGTGAATAACTCCCGAATAGGAATATGTCTCAGTTATTCGTCAGGCCGGGCGAGAAATGAAAAGTGATAGGGGCTGCTGTAAATATTTTTATAGGCCTGCGCAAGCGCTGCTGTTACTTGTCCGGATGGCTGGCCGCTTGCGCCGGGGCAACTTTGACCCACCAATCGGTGTGCCGCTCGATCTGCACCGGTAGGCTGGGTGGAAGCGCTGCCAGCGCGCGGTCAGTATCGTGCAGCGGGAAGCTGCCACTGATACGCAGGGATTCGAGGCTTGGATCGAGACCAAGGTAGCCAGGGCGATACTCGCGAAGTTTTGCCAGCAGCTCGGCCAATGGCAGGTCTTCCACAACAAGCATGCCCCTGCTCCAGGCATCTGCCGCGGCCGGCGCCTGTTCATTCTGGTCGAGATGATCGCGGTGCATCAGTACCTGCTCGCCTGCCTGCACGGTGCGACCAGCTTGCAGGCCGCTGGGAAGCGCGGCCACGGCTGATCGGAGCACGACTAAGCGGGTTGCGTTACCTTCTTGCCGAACGATGAATCGCGTACCGAGCGCACGCAGATCGCCCTGTTCGGTTTCAACTATGAAGGGTCTCGGATCGTTACCCGGTGCTGTTTCAACAAGCACTTCACCGCGGTGCAGAAACACTCGGCGCTCTTGCTGATCGAAGTGAACATCCAGAGCGCTGCGGCTGTTCAGTTGTATGTAGCTGTTGTCGGCCAGCGTAACGCTCAGCTGTTCACCCGCGCCGGTGCGCTCGTCGGCCAACCACACGGGTAACGGCTGCGACTGCAGGGCCATTCCGACACCCAAGGTGCCCAGCAGGGCCAGACTGAGAAGCGCGCGCCCAGCTGCTCGCCGTCCGGAGTTCGCACTGAGCTGCAGCGCTCTTCGCGCGGTTGGGGAGTCAATGGTCCCGAGTTGCTGATCAATCCCGCCTAGCTGCGCCCAGGCCTTGCCGTGCTCAGCACTTTCATTCAGCCAACGCTGCAGTTCTTTTCTGGCCTGAGCGCTTACCGCACCGTCGCCAAGACGTAGCTGCCAGGCGATGGCCTGATCGAGAACTCGGGCTGATACCGGCTGCCGATCCAGACTCATCTTGGCTCACCGTAAACGGCGATGTAGCACTGGCGCAGAGCCTGGGCGAGATACTGGCGCACGCGCGGGACGGATACGCCGAGCCGCGACGCGATCTCCGCATGGGGCAGACCGTCCAGACGGTTATAGAAGAAGGCTGCACTTGCATTGGCTGAGAGCTCGCCCAGCATCAGGTTCACTTCGCGCAATGCCTGAAGTACCTGCAATTGCTCTTCGGCACTGGGCTGCGTTTCTTCCGGCTGCTGGGCGAGTTCATCAAGGTAAGTACGCTCCAGTGCACTGCGACGAAAATGGTCGATCAACAGGCCGCGGGCAATCGTCGCCAGCAAGGTGCGTGGCTCACGCAAATCGCCTATGTCGTCACGCTTGAGCAGTCGGACGAAAGTGTCCTGGCTCAGGTCTTCGGCGCGATGAGGGCACGCCTGGTGGCGGCGCAGCCAGTTCAACAGCCAGCTGCGATGATCGCGATACAGCGAGCCGACGAACTGTTGATGGGTTGACCCAGCCGACAAGCGAATGCTCCAAGGCCGATGGATGGCCAGTAACGAGAACTATTCGCACATGATCGCAAGTTGTCGCCAGCGGCGCAACGCAGATGTCGCGCTCATTCATCCGTGACTGTTTAGCCGAGCGCTACATGAATTGAGCCTGTTGCCGTTTGCGCCAGTTAGCCAAGCGCAGGTTGATGGCATCCAAGCTGTCCAGCCCTTGTCGGTGCGCCTTGCTGAACAGAATCAACGCCAGCTCGGCGGTGGCCAGTGCATCGGCGCTGGCGTGATGGCGCTGCAGCACATGCAGCCCGAAATGCGTGCACCAGTCGTCCAGACCATTCTGTCGCGGGCGGTTGTCTGGGCAGAGCATCGGCGCCAGTTCGGCGACATCGATGAAAGGATGACGCAGCTTGTAACCGAGCGTTTGCTTCAGTGCACGGGTCAGCATGCGCTGGTCGAAACCTGCGTGAAACGCCAGGATCGGGCTGTCGCCGACAAACTCCATGAGATCCAGAAGCGCTTCGGCAGGGTCCTCGCCCGCTTCGAGTTCGCTGGGCGCGATCCCGTGGATCAGCACGCTCTCGCTAACCTTTTGTGCCGGGCGCAACAGGGTCGATTCGAACTGATCGCCCAGTTGGATGCCGCCTTGATCGATCACCACGGCGCCAATGGACAGGACGATATCGCGACGCATGTCCAGGCCGCTGGTCTCAAGATCGAGCACTACCATGCGCTGCGTGGGCAGCGGACAAAGGCCCAGCGCGGCGGGCTCGGCAAGCTGATCGCGCCGTTGCAGTTGTTGCAGTTCGAGGGTCGGGCCGCGATGTCTGAACCAAGGCATATTCATAGCTGATAGCGAACCGCCAGGCTGCTCTGCAGGCGCTGCGCCTGGCGAAAGGATTCACGCAGGATACGCCGGTCAAGATGGTTGAGGGTGTCGGGGTCGAGTCGGTTTGAATACGGCCGTCCTTCGCGCGCCTGCTGCTGATGCTGCTGCATGCGGGTCTGCTGGATGAAATGGTAGGCCTCTTCGTAGGCCGCGCCATCCTTCTCGTCTATGACATCCTTTTCGACCAGCTGGCGCAGGCGGTCCAACGTGTTACATGCGGTGATGCCGTGGCCCAGCGCGAGCAGGCGCGCGCCGTCGACGAAGGGCGTCAGGCCCTGCACCTTGAGATCCAGGGTCGCCTTGCCGTCGCCTTTGCGGGTCACCACGAAATCGCGAAAACGCCCCACAGGCGGGCGATGGCGCAACGCGTTTTCCGCCATCATGCGCTGGAACAATCGGCTCTCGCCCACTTCTTCAAGCATGTTGGCGCGCAGCTGCTCGCAGCCTTCGCTGGGCCCCCAGATTGCGCGCAGGTCGAAATAGATGGTGCTGCTCAGCAGATTTTCCGGTGTCGATTCGCGAACGAAGGCACTGAAGCGTCGCTGCCATTCCAGCCGTGACAGGCACAGCTGTGGATTGCTGGCCATGATGTTGCCTTTGCACAGGGTGAAACCGCAGGTGTCCAGATCGCGGTTGATGCGCTCTGCGAGCGGCAGCAGGGACCCTCGGATCTGTGCGGCTTCGGCTGCATCGGCGGCTTCGAAGAGTATGCCGTTGTCCTGATCGGTATGCAGGGTCTGCTCGCGACGCCCTTCGCTGCCGAAACACAGCCAGGTGAAGGGAATGCCGGGGTCACCGAGCACTTCGATGGCCAGCTCAATCACGCGGCAGACGGTATGGTCGTTGAGCAGGGTGATGATGTGGGTGATCTGTGTCGACGACGCGCCGTGTGCCAGCATGTTGTCGACCAGTTGCAGAATGCGGCTGCGGATGATCACCAGTGTCTCGACGCTGTCGGCGTGGGAAATCGCCTGCGCCAGGTGAACCAGGTCGACGCGCTGCAGCGAGAACAGGTCGCGTTCGGAAATCACTCCACTGAGCAGACCTTTATCGACGACACAGACGTGAGCGATATGACGTTCGGTCATCGCAATCGCGGCATCGAACGCGGTTGCATCCGGTGGCAGATGGAAGGGGTCCTGCGTCATGAACTCGGCAATCGGGACGGACAGGTCGGTCGTACCGGTACCGATCACCCGGCGCAGATCGCGCAAGGTGAAGATGCCCTGCGGGTGAAGTTCGAGGTCGGTGATCACGATGCTACCGGTGTTGTTCTCGTGCATCAGTGCTACCGCATCGGCCAGTGGCATCGATGGCAGACAGGAGACCGGATGGTGCAACGCGAGCTCGCCGATGCTTGTCTCCAGCGAGTATTGCTCGCCCAGGCTTTCCACGGCCCGCATCTGCGCCTGCTGATTGACCAAGTCGAGCAGGCTGCTGACGCCACGCATGGCGAAGTCACGAAATGCGGCCGATTTGGACACCAGCTTGATGAAGGCGGGCTTGCTCAACAGATAACAAAAGGTATCTTCGGCGGCGAAGTGCCCGGTGCGAGTGGCCCGTTCGCCCATTAGCGCGGCCATCGGGAAGCATTCGCCAACGATCACTTCAAAAGTGGTGTCGGTGCCGCGCTTGCTGGTGTGTGGGCGCTGGCCATGCACGCGGCCCTGCTTGATGATGTAAAAGTGTTCGACGACACCGTCATCGGGCGAAATAATGCAATCGCCTTCACTGTAGAAGCGCAGCTGGCAGTTCTCTACCAGATAGGCGAGATGTCCCGGTTCCATCTGGTTGAAAGGCGGGTACTTGCGCAGAAATTCCATGGTCCCATGAATGTTCTGCAGCACGGCGGTCTTGCCTGCCTCGGCGAAAGCATCGGCTTTGCTCATGGTTCGGTTCCATTTTTTGGGCCCAATGGTGGGCTGTGGGTCCGGCGTGGCACATTGGACGTAAGTCTAGTCGCGCGGGCGCCACATCGGGCTGACACGGGTCAGCTCATGGAGCCGGGGTGTTGCAGGGTTTTTCGCTCATAAAAAAACCGCCCGATGCAGACGCAAGGGACGGTTCTTTCAGTTGCAGGTCAAGATCACGGCAGGGTGAACAACACCTTTACCGAATCGTTGACTGCCGCGCTGTCGACGTAGCCGATGGCGTCGGCTTCCGCCGCAACTTTCGCGACCATTGTGGCCTCGTCGGCCACACTGGTCATCGGCTGGCCTTTACCAGTGAACACCAGACCGGACCAATACGACTTGAGCTGCGACTCGTTCTTGTTGGTCACCGCCGAGTAGAAGCTCTCTTTGGCCGGCGTCCAGTCCTTGAGGTCGACGCCTTTCATGGACTTGTCCTTGCCCAGAAAGATGTTGGCGACCTCAGACTGCGACGGCGCTTTGGCCGCGCCTGGATTGACGATGACGGCGACCTCGGCCTGAGCCAGAGATGCCATGCCAAGCAGTGCAACACTGCCGAGGATGCGAAGGGATGCTTTCATCTGGACGCTCCTCAGAATACGAAATCGACGCCGACGGAAACGATGTCGCCGTCGTAGTTGCGGGCAGGAACGCCGCCGCGTGCGCCACCGAAACGCTCGTATACGGCGTTTTCGTAGACTTCCTGGGCGTTGCGGGTGAACACGCCGTCATAGCCGTTCTTGGTGTCGACGCGCTTGTACTCGCCCTTGACCACGACGGTCGGGGCGGCCTGGTAGTTAAGGCCCAGGGTCCAGGAGCTCTGACGACCGCCGTTGTCGTCCAGCTGTGCATAGGTCACGTGTGGCAGAAAGTCGCCGAAGCGACGGCCGCCCATCAGGTAGAAGGAATCGATCGATTCCATGTCGTCGTTCTCGATCATGCGCGAGGTCCACTCGTTGCTGCTGACCCAGACGCCGTTGTCGTACTGGTAGCCAATCGAGGTGAACTTGCCTTTCTCTTTGTCCAGTGTGAGCAGGCTCAGGGGCGCAACCACACCCGGCGCTACGGTGACGGTGCCGCTGATGTCGGTGGTGATGTCGGCTTCCACATAACCGATGCGCAGGGTGCCGAAATCGTTGGTCGCCATGCTCACGCTGGCGCCGAACAGCTTGCCGTAGTCGATATCAAACTGCTCGTCGTAGGCATAGTAGTCACGATTCTTCGACTGGCCACCGGCAACCTGGAAGGTCACCGAGCCGTAGGACAGCGGCACGGTGTAGACCGCGTCAACGCCTTCGTAGTTGGTCACCTGAACTTGGCTGTAAACCTCATCGGGCAGGCGCAGCCAAGGGTAGCTGTAGCCGACGTCAAGGCTCTCCGAGTACATGTACACCGGGCTACGCAGGCGACCGGCACGGAGCATCAGCTGATCACTGGTCTGCCACGACAGGTAAGCCCACTCGAGGTTGGCTTTCCACTCATCCTGCTGCGCCTTGACCGTGGCCTGAACGGTCACACCGACGGTGTCGGTCACGCCGTAGCTCAACTGCGCACCTAACTTGGACAGCTGGTCGCCGCGCCAGGAATCGTTGGTCTGGCCTTGGACACCATAGCTGCGGCCTTCATCTTCGCCACCCAGGTGGGTGACGCCGACAGTGCCAAAACCGTTTAGGCGGTGCTCACCTTGCTCGAGAGCGAAGGCTTGAGTGGTTGCCAGGCAGACGGCTGCCAGGCCGATAACACGTACTGCGGTCATCAGGATGCTCCTAAAGCAATTTAAACGCGGAATTGGGCCGTGGCTGCACGCAGGTGATCGCCCGTGCTGACCAGTTGCTCGCCCAGTCGGGCAGTGGCTTCGGCGCCGTTTGCGGTTGCTTGTGCGTCCTGCTGCAACACTTGGGTCTCTTGTTGGATGGAACTCGACAGGCCGATCTGCTCCTGAGTGAACTGAGCGATACCGGCATTGAGTTCGTCGATCTGGTTGACGGTGCGGGCTATGGTTTCGAGCAACTGGGTCGCTTCGACCGAGCGTTCGATGCTGGCGCGCGATTTCTCGCCATTGCTGTTCATCACATTGAGCACGGTGTTGGCGCTGCTTTGCAGTCGCTGGATGATCTGCTGAATCTCGGCAGTGGAGGCGGAGGTTTTCTGCGCCAGGTTGCGTACTTCGTCAGCCACCACGGCGAAGCCGCGGCCCTGTTCGCCGGCGCGGGCGGCTTCGATGGCGGCGTTCAATGCGAGCAGGTTGGTCTGTTCCGCAATACTGCGGATCACGGTGAGCACCGAGCCGACTTCCTGGGTTTCCTCTTCCAGCTGCTCCATGGCCTTGACTGCGCCCATCACACTGTCGCCCAGGTCACTGATACCGGTCGACAGGCTGCCAACGTGCTCACGCGCGGTGGCGGCCTGGCGCGCGGCCGAGTTGGCTTCGTCCGAGGCCTGCTGCGAGCGCTGCGCGACCTCCTGGATGCTGCCGGTCATGGTGAGGATGTCGCGGGTGATGGAGTCAGTGTGGTGCTGCTGCGACTTGGCGTTCTCTTCCGAACCCTGAGTCAGGTTGTAGAGTTCCTTGGAGACCTGGCCCAGTGGGCTGGCAGCTTCGATGATCTGGCGGATGGTGCGCTGCAGCTTGTCGAGAAAGCCGTTGAACAGCTCGATCATGGCGCCGATCTCATCGTTAGACTCGACATTGACGCGTTGGGTCAGGTCGCCGTCTCCACGTGCGATGGACTGCAGAGAGGCGATCACGCCGCGTACGTTTGACATCACGCTGCGAATCACCAGCCAGGCGCCGAGGCCCACAACCACGATCAGCACCAGGCTCAGGATGATTCCCAGTCGAGTGGTGTTTTTGTTGGTTTCGCGGGTTTCGGCCAAGGTCTGTTGGAAATCCTGGTAGGCGCCGGTGCGGAAGTCAGTGGCCAGTTTCTGCGCTTGGGCAAGGTCACTGGCCATACGATCAAGACTGGGGCGTAGATCATCGAACGAGGCACTGCCGTCGATCAGCTTGGCGGAAGCGTCGAGCGCGTTGTCGGCGTACGCCTTGACCGCCTTGCGCCAGTCGTTGAGCGCCTGAAGCCGTTGCGGCTGGGTGTTCAGAAGCGTGGCGAGCGCCTGCTGCTGCGCATCGATTTCACTGAGCCCTTCGCGCGCTTCGCCGAGAATGCCCGACTCTCCGGCGGCCACGGCATTGTTCAACAGGCCGGGAATACGGGAGAACTGAAAGATCACCGCGTCAGCCTTTTCCAGCGTGGGATAGCTTTGTGTTTCGATGCTGACCAGGCGCGAATCCGTCGCAGACAGCTGCAGCGAGGTATAGCCGACATACAGAATCAGCCCGAGCAGGGCGACGGCGGGGACCAGCGACAGCTTCGCAGTGAGCGAGAAATTCTTGAACATGCATCGACTCCACAGTGGGTGGCGGATACTACGTAATGGCCACTAGAGGCGCATTGCCATCTGTCGGATAAATTGTGACTTATTTTGGCAATCCGGTCACGTTATCGGATGTCGCAGGCGGAACTTGAGCGCCGTTGGGCGGCAAACACCCATAAAAAAACCGCCCCGAAGGGCGGTTCTTTGTGCAGCGACGTTGCGGGTTATAGGCCGTTCTTGGCCTTGAACTCGCGACGACGACGGTGCAGGACCGGCTCGGTGTAGCCGTTGGGCTGCTTGGTGCCTTCGAGGACCAGCTCCAGGGCAGCCTGGAAGGCCACGCTGTTGTCGAAGTCCGGCGCCATCGGGCGGTATACCGGGTCGCCCTGGTTCTGACGATCGACCACAGGCGCCATGCGCTTGAGGCTTTCGACCACCTGATCCTTGGTTACCACGCCGTGACGCATCCAGTTGGCTACGTGCTGGCTGGAGATGCGCAGGGTGGCGCGGTCTTCCATCAGCGCGATGTCGTTGATGTCCGGCACCTTGGAGCAGCCGACGCCCTGTTCAACCCAGCGAACCATGTAGCCGAGGATGCCCTGCGAGTTGTTGTCCAGCTCGTTGCGCTTCTCTTCCTCGGTCCAGTTGGTGTCTTGCGCCAGCGGGATGGTGAGGATGTCGTCGATGGACGCTTTCTCACGCTTGGCCAGTTCGACCTGACGCGCCTGCACGTCAACCTTGTGGTAGTGCATGGCGTGCAGGGTGGCGGCGGTCGGCGACGGTACCCAGGCGGTATTGGCACCGGCCATGGGGTGGCCGAGCTTCTGCTCGAGCATCGCGGCCATCAGGTCAGGCATGGCCCACATGCCCTTGCCGATCTGCGCTTTGCCTTGCAGACCGCAAGCCAGGCCCAAGTCGACGTTGTTGTTTTCGTAGGCACTGATCCACTTCTCGGACTTCATGGCAGCCTTGCGTACTACCGGGCCGGCTTCCATGGAAGTGTGGATCTCGTCGCCGGTGCGGTCGAGGAAGCCGGTGTTGATGAACACCACGCGCTCGCGCGCTTCCTTGATGCAGGCCTTGAGGTTGATCGTGGTGCGACGCTCCTCGTCCATGATGCCGACCTTCAGAGTGTTGCGCGGCAAGCCGAGGACGTCTTCGACGCGACCGAACAGTTCGGTGGCGAAAGCCACTTCTTCCGGGCCGTGCATCTTCGGCTTGACGATGTACATCGAGCCGGTGCGGGTGTTCTTGCGGCTGGTGTTGCCCTTGAGGTTGTGGATCGCGGCGAGGCTGGTGAACAGGCCGTCCATGATGCCTTCCGGGACTTCGTTGCCGTCCTTGTCGAGAATGGCATCGTTGGTCATCAGGTGGCCGACGTTACGGATGAACAGCAGGGAGCGGCCATGCAGGGTGAGCTCGCCGTTGCCGTCAGCCTTGGTGTAGACGCGGTCAGGGTTCATGGCGCGGGTGATGCGCTTGCCGCCCTTGTCCAACTCCTCGGCCAGGTCGCCCTTCATAAGGCCGAGCCAATTGCGGTAGACGATGGTCTTGTCATCGGCATCGACGGCGGCGATGGAGTCTTCGCAGTCCATGATGGTGGTCAGCGCCGATTCCATCAGCACGTCTTTGACGCCGGCTGCGTCGGTCTGGCCGACGGGGCTGGCCGCGTCGATCTGAATCTCGAAGTGGATGCCGTTGTGCTTGAGCAGCACGGCAATCGGTGCGTTGGCATCGCCCTGGAAGCCGCGCAGTTGCGCTGGGTTCTGCAGGCCGGTGGTGTTGCCATCCTTCAGTGAGACGACCAGCTTGCCGGCCTCGATGCGGTAACCAGTGGAATCGGCATGCGAGCCGGTTTCCAACGGAGCGGCTTCGTCGAGGAAGGCGCGTGCATAGGCGATGACCTTGTTGCCGCGGATCTCGTTGTAGCCCGGGCCCTTGGTGGCACCGTCTTCTTCGGAGATGGCATCGGTGCCGTAAAGCGCGTCGTACAACGAGCCCCAGCGCGCATTGGCAGCGTTCAGCGCGAAACGCGCGTTCATGATTGGCACCACCAGCTGCGGGCCGGCCATGCTGGCGATTTCTTCGTCGACGTTCTGAGTAGTGGCCTGGAAGTCTTCAGCTTCCGGCAGCAGGTAACCGATTTCCTGCAGGAAGCTCTTGTACGCCGCTGCGTCGTGGGCCTGACCGGCACGCGCCTGATGCCAGGCATCAATTTGCGCCTGCAGCTCGTCACGCTTGGCCAGCAGCGCGCGGTTCTTCGGCGCCAGGTCGTGGATGACGCTGGAAGCGCCGGCCCAGAAGGCATCGGCATCAACGCCGGTGCCAGGAATCGCTTCGTTGTTCACGAAGTCGTACAGGACTTTGGCGACCTGCAGGCCACCGACTTGAACGCGCTCAGTCATTACTCGCCTCACTTGGTTCTTCTTCAAATCTGTCGGACTGTTTCTTCTTGTAGTCCGGGTCGACGGATACTACATGAAGCCGTTCGGAAAATCAGTCCGCCACTCGGCGTAGGCCCAGGGCCCGCAATTGTCTGTTCATCGGGCAGCCAGAGGGCCTTGGAATCGACACTTTGCCGCGGCGTCGACGGTGTTTGTTCTATACCTATGGAGTCGCATGCCACGGGAGCGGTCCATTACTCTCTACAGCCGCACGGCCAGCGCCGGTTGCCGTATTTCCCTATTGAAGGAGCCACAGATGGATCATCTCGTACTTACCGTAATTGCCGAAGACCAGCCGGGGCTGGTCGAATGCCTGGCCAAATGCATCGCCGAGCATGGCGGCAATTGGCTGGAGAGCCGCATGTCGCGGATGGCTGGTCAGTTTGCGGGCATCCTGCGGGTGGCTGTGCCCGCTCAGGCACACGCCGATCTCAGCGAGGCCTTGCAGCAACTCGAGCAGCAGGGCATTCGTGTGCTCTTTGCTCAAAGCGGCGCCGAGCCGGAGCGGAGTTGGCGGATGATCCAGCTGCAGCTGGTAGGCAACGACCGCGCCGGTATTGTCCGTGACATCACCCAATTGCTGGCCCGGCACGGCGTGAACCTGGAAAGCCTGGACACCGATGTGCTGCCTGCGCCGATGACCAACGAGTTGCTGTTCCGGGCCGATGCACGGTTGGCCGTGCCGACCGAATTGTCCCTGGACGATCTGCAGGAACACCTGGAAACGCTTGCCGATGACCTGATGGTGGAGCTCAAGCTGCAGCCTGCCGACTGAGCCGCCGTCAGCGCACGCTGGCTTTACGCATCAGTCGCCAGGCGTCGTAACTGTAGACCGCGAGGCCGGCCCATATGCAGACGAAGGCGAGCTGACGATCGGCCGGGAAGGGCTCGTCGAACACCCACACCGCGAGCAGCAACAACAACGTCGGCGTGATGTACTGCAGGAAGCCCAGGGTCGAATAGGGCAAATGCCGGGCCGCTGCGTTGAAGCACAGCAGCGGCAGCAGCGTGACCGGCCCGGCGGCCACCAGCCACAGTGCTTCGGGTTGGGACCAGAACGACCATTCGGTGCTCGGGCCGCTGCCAAAGAAGAACAGCCAGCCCAGCGCGATCGGCAGCAGCAGCCAGGTTTCCACTACCAGCCCCGGCAGTGCGGCGACAGGTGCTTGCTTGCGCAGCAGTCCGTAGCTGCCGAAGCTCAATGCCAGAGCGATCGACACCCAAGGGAAGTCGCCCAGGGTAACCAGCTGCAGCAGCACACCGATGGCTGCCATCGCCACCGCCAGCCATTGCAGCGGGCGCAGCCGCTCGCGCAGGACAATCAGCCCCAGCAGCACGTTGACCAGCGGGTTGATGTAATAGCCCAGGCTCGCTTCGAGCATGTGGTTGTGGTTCACCGCCCAGACGTAGATCAGCCAGTTGCTGGCGATCAGTACGCTGGAAATCATCAGTACGCCGATCCGCCGCGGATGGGCCAGCAATTCCTGCCACCAGCCAGGGTGGCGCCAGAGGCTCAGCACCAGCGTACCGAACAGCGCCGACCAGATGGCTCGCTGAGTGACGATCTCGAGCGCCGCGTACTGCTCGATGGACTTGAAGTAGAGCGGGAACAGGCCCCAGATGGAAAAGGTCATCAGACCCAGTAAGTAACCCTTGCGCAGATCAGCGGTGGTCATGGATGTCCTGATAACGGGGCGGCGGAGAGCCGGTCATTTTGCGCTTAGGTAACGGTATTTGTCTGCCTCGGGCGCTCTCGGAAGCATTCGCAAACACCCACCATTGAACGTGCCCGGCTGCAGCCCGTCAGACATTGCACGACTCAGGGGTCGCCGCTGCGACTCGACAGCCACATGAGGTGTTCGATGAAACTGCAGAACAAGGTCGCCCTGGTTACCGGCAGCTCCCAGGGCATCGGCCGCGGCATCGCCATACGCCTGGCCAAAGAAGGCGCCGATCTGGTGATCAACGGGCGGCACGATGACGAGCAGGCGCGTGAAACACTCGAGCTGGTGCAAGCCCAGGGGCATCGGGCCTGCTTCATCGCCGCTGACGTTGCAGAGCCCGCCAACTGCTACCAGCTGATCGAACAGGCCATCGAGCAGATGGGCCGGCTGGATATTCTGGTCAATAACGCCGGGGTGCAGAAGCACGCAGCCTTTCTCGACGTGAGCGAGGCGGATTACGACCAGGTGCTGAACGTCAATCTGCGTGGCCCGTTCTTCCTGTCACAGGCTTTTGCTCGTCACCTGCGCGACACTGGACGCGGCGGGCGGATCATCAACAACAGTTCGGTTCACGAAGAACTGCCGTTCCCCAACTTCAGTGCTTACTGCTCCAGCAAGGGCGGACTCAAGATGCTGACGCGCAATCTCGCGATCGAGTTGGCCCCGCTGGGGGTCACGGTCAACAACGTTGCCCCTGGCGCGATTGAAACGCCCATCAATCAGACCCTGATGAACGAGCCGGAGAAGCTTGCCGGGCTGCTCGAGAACATACCGGCCAAACGTCTCGGGCAACCTCACGACGTGGCGGGAGCGGTGGCCTTTCTCGCCTCGGACGATGCCGACTACGTCACCGGCACTACACTGGTGATAGATGGTGGACTGCTATGGAATTACAGCGAGCAATGACCGATACCTCTTCGAACGCCTTCGATTACGACACCCGCGCGGTGTCGGCCGCAGATACGCTGAGTCCGGCGGACCGTTACCAGGAGCTCTTCGTGGCGGTGCAGATGCAGCGCGTGTTTCCTGACAGCAAGACCTTTGTCGACTGCGCCCCTCGGCAGCATCCAGAGCGCATCCTGGAAGCCTACCGGGCACAGAACAGCCAGCCAGGTTTCGATCTGCGCAACTTTGTCCTTGAGCATTTCGAGGTCTACCAGCGAAAGCCAATCGAGTTTGTCGCCGACCCCGACAATACCCTGGCTGAGCACATCGATCGGCTCTGGCCGGTGCTGACCCGAAAGCCGCGGCAGCACCCGGAGTTTTCCTCGCTGTTGCCGCTGCCCCACGACTACGTGGTACCGGGCGGTCGCTTTACCGAGCTGTACTACTGGGACTCCTACTTCACCATGCTCGGTCTGGACGAAAGTGGCCATTGCGAGCTGCTGCGGTCAATGGCGGACAATTTCGCCTACCTGATCGACACCTACGGTCATGTGCCTAACGGCAACCGTTCCTACTACCTGAGCCGCTCGCAGCCGCCGGTTTTCGCGTTGATGACCGATCTGTTCGAGGAGTCCGGCGTGCACCGCGCCAGCGATTACCTGCCGCAACTGCGCAAGGAACATGCGTTCTGGACCGACGGCGACGATCAGCTGCGCCCTGGCGAGTCCCATCGGCGCTGCGTCTGTCTGGCCGATGGCAGCGTGCTCAACCGCTATTGGGATGAGCGGGACACGCCGCGCGAGGAGTCTTACATTGAAGACGTCGAAACGGCGCGCTCCTCCAGTCGGCCCGCCCATGAGGTTTATCGCGACCTGCGCGCCGGGGCCGAGTCCGGGTGGGATTTCAGTTCGCGCTGGCTCGGCGATCCTCAGCGGCTGTCGAGCATTCGCACCACACAGATCATTCCGGTGGACCTGAACAGCTTTCTCTACAACCTTGAGCGGCAGATCGCCCGTCTCAGTCACGCCAAGGGCCAGCATGACTGTGCGGAGGCGTTCCGTCAGCGTGCCGAAAAGCGTCTGGCTGCGATCGACCATTACTTGTGGAACGAGCAGCAAGGCGCCTATTTCGACTACGACTGGTGCCTGGCGCAGCCGCGGGACAACCTTACCGCCGCGACTCTGACGCCGCTGTTCGTCAAGCACGCCAGTGCCGAGCAGGCGGCACGGGTAGCTGAGGTCGTTCGTGAACGGCTGCTGGCCCCCGGCGGACTTTCCACCACTGAAGTCAGTGGCAGCGGTGAGCAGTGGGACCGCCCGAACGGCTGGGCACCGCTGCAATGGATGGGCATCCGTGGACTGCAGCATTACGGTCACGATGCGCTGGCACTGCAGATCGAAGAGCGCTGGCTGAAGATCGTGTCACTGCTGTTCGAAAGCGAGAGCAAGCTGGTGGAGAAGTACGTGCTGCGACCCTGCACCGAGCACGCCGGCGGTGGTGAATACCCGTTGCAGGACGGCTTCGGCTGGACCAACGGCGTGACTCGCAAGCTGATGCAGGCCGACCCGTCTCATGAAGCTCACCGTTGCCGAGCCGGCCGCTGCCGGGTGGAGTGAGCAGGGCTGACAGCTGCCGAGACTGTGGCGGGTCGGCAGCCCTGCCATTTGCGAGCAAGCGTTCCTACTCAACGAGACAGGATGCCTTTTGTAGGAGCGAGCTTGCTCGCGAAGCGTTGGGAGATGCCGGCAGCTAAGTTACCCGCTTGCCAGAGCGCGTTTGCGGGCTGCGAACCCTAGAGATCTACCGGCGATACGGGCTAGGCAACGCGCCGTTCAGATCAAGCGTGCCCTTCTCCACGAACCGCTGCGTGCCGAACGTCCTGCCGCCCGCCAGCTTGCCTCGCAGCACATAGGGCACTTCATCCATGGCGATATGCTCAGCCAGGCCCAGCGCTTGCCGCGCGGCAGAGAATGCCGAGATGGTCATCGGCACGCTCAATACGGTCTCGCCGAAGCGTGGGATGGTGCCGCTTGCGTCGCTGACGCCGCTGGCCAGGTTGCGCCCGTTGATTTCCAGCTCCAGCGCGATGCCGTCGTAATCCAGTGGCCGATCGTTGGGGTTCTGCACCCGCAGTTTCACCGCCATGCGCAGCTCCAGTCCTTCCCCGGGCAGCGGTTGGATGCCGGCCACCTGTACGTTGAGCGGGTCGTGCTTGAAGAAAGCCGCGCAGCCAGTGAGGGTCAGCATCAACAGGCAGACCGACAGCAGGCGAACAACGGGTACGGCGGAGCGCAAGGGCATAGGGGTCTCTACTCGGTTTTCTTGGTGAGGTTACCCATGCCCTGCAGCAGCTCCATGGGCAGCGGAAAGACGATGGTCGAGTTCTTGTCGCCGGCGATGTTGCTCAGCGTCTGCATGTAGCGCAGTTGCATGGCGCCGGGTTGGCGCCCGAGCATCTCGGCGGCCTGCATGAGTTTTTCCGAGGCCTGCAGCTCGCCCTCTGCATGAATGACCTTGGCGCGACGCTCGCGTTCCGCTTCTGCCTGCCGGGCGATGGCACGAATCATCGATTCATCCAGGTCGACATGCTTGATCTCGACATTGGCGACCTTGATGCCCCAGGCGTCGGTCTGTGCGTCAAGGACCTGCTGGATGTCATTGTTGAGCTGTTCACGCTCGGCCAGCATGTCGTCCAGATCATGTTTGCCAAGCACCGCGCGCAGCGTCGTCTGCGCCAGCTGGCTGGTCGCCGAGTGATAGTCCTCGACCTGGATGATCGCCTTCTCGGCATCCAGCACCCGGTAGTACACCACCGCGTTGACCTTGACCGAGACGTTGTCACGCGAGATCACGTCCTGAGTCGGCACATCGAGCACCAGGGTGCGCAGGTCGACCCGTACCATCTGCTGGATGCCGGGAATGATCAGGATCAGCCCCGGCCCCTTGACCTTCCAGAAACGGCCCAGCTGAAACACCACGCCGCGCTCGTATTCGCGCAGGATGCGGAAGGTGGATGCCAGCAGCGCAATCACCAGCACTGCGACGGCGACAAAACTCATTTCAAAACCCATGTTTCACCTCTTCTCGATTGAGGGCCCGTCGGCCGCGGTCACATCCAGTTGCAAGCCATGCCGTGCTACCACGCGAACCTGCTGGCCCACCTGCAGCGGCGCCGTTCCCCGCACTTTCCAGTGCTCGCCGTGCAGCTGCACCCAGCCATTGCCGGGACTATCGGCCTCGACACCGGTGACTCGGGTAAGCGTCCCGATCAGCTCGCCATCACCGGTGACCACGGGCTGTCGCCGGGCTTTGAGCGCCATGCTGACGATGGCAAAGACCAGCAGCGCGCTGATGACGCCAAGGGTGCCGATCAGGGCCAATGGAATGCCGAAGCCTGGCACCTCCGTGTCGATCAGGATCACTGAACCGGTGACAAAGGCGGCAACGCCGCCAAGGCCTAGCACGCCGAAGCTGGGCACGAAGGCTTCGGCGACCATGAACGCAAGGCCCAGGAGAATCAGGGCGACCCCGGCATAGTTGATTGGCAGCAATTGCAACGAAAACAACGCCAGCAGCAGACAGATCCCGCCAATGACGCCTCCGGCGCCGGTGCCTGGGTTGGAGAACTCGAAGACCAGTCCGTAGATGCCGATCATCATCAGGATCAGCGCAACGCTGGGGTTGGTAATCACGGCCAGCAGGCGGACTCGCCAGTCCGGGTCATGGCGCTCGACAGTGGCGCCAGCTGTTCTCATTGTCTGTGGGCCGGCAGTGGTCTGGATGGTTTGCCCGTCGAGCTGGTTCAGCAGGTCATCAAGGTCGTCAGCCAGGTAGTCGACTACGTTCAGCTCCAATGCCTCGGTTGCCGACAGACTGACGGCCTCGCGCACGGCCCGCTCGGCCCATTCGGCATTGCGCTCGCGCAGTTGCGCCAGGCCGCGGATATAAGCGGCTGCATCGTTCACCTGCTTGCGGCTCATGGCGTCGCCGCTCTTTTCGTTTTCTTTATCGGCATCCGGTGAAGGCGCCGGTGGGCCGCCGCCGCTGCCACCGATCTGCACCGGGGTTGCGGCGCCGAGATTGGTGCCGGGGGTCATTGCTGCGACGTGGCTGGCGTAGAGCAGGTAAGTGCCGGCGCTGGCTGCCCGTGAACCGCTGGGCGTGACGTACGTGGCGATCGGCAGAGGGCTGGCGAGGATCTCCTTGATCATCGCGCGCATCGAGATATCCAACCCGCCAGGCGTGTCCAGCTCCAGCACCAGCAGCTGCGCATCGGCCTCCTGCGCCCGCTGGATGCCGCGGATGACGTAATCGGCGCTGGCCGGGCCGATAACACCGTCGACCCGCAGCACCATCACCTGCCCGGCCGCCTGTGCCGCACTGGCGAAGGCCAGCATCAGGCCAAGCAGCCAGGCGAACCGGTGAACTCGACGGCGATGCATCAGCTGTAACCTCCCGGTCGGCGGCAGGCCGATGATTGATGAGGCGGTTCTCTGAGGATAGTCCAGACGGCCGCAGGTTCCTCTTCGCTGTGCGGTACCTTGACCCAGGTCATCGGAAAGGGGCAGCGCCCCTGGTGGCCGGGTGATCAACGAGTCTCACATCTCGTGCGAGGCCGAACAAAAAGGGGGGCGACTAACGTCGCAGCGTGCCGTTGCGTGATGCTCCGCTCCGCCGAAGTTTTGAGTGCATTCATATCTCAAACGCGGTGGATGTGGCTCGCTGGCGGCACGCTGTTTGACTGCCATGAGCATTGCTCCTTACCGCCCCATGTGGCAGCGTGAAACGGACACAGCGAGAGCTGAAATAAAGTGGCGCGCTGCGCTGCAGTAGCCACGTTAGCCAAGGCGCTGGAACGCCTGCGGGGAGGTGGAATGGGACAGCAAGACGATGACCGCGTTGGCGGCGCGGTGCAAACAGCGATGGGTTACGTCAGGTGGATCGGTTTCGTAGCCTGTTCGCTCGCGGCGTTGGGCTACGCGGCGATCGGAAACTACAACATGACCGGGCTGATGCTGGCGTTGGCCGTGTTGTCATGGATCAACATCCGACGTAAGCGCAACAGGCCCGAACCGCCTGCTCGTCTTTAGCAGCAAAAAACCGGAATGTTGGGTGTCATGTTCGACTATTCGCTTATGGCGACGGGCTTGGATTATCGGCGATAGTCGGCTGGCCTAGCGCTGTTGCTGGGCGTTGCACGTGGCTCACAAGGCATACGGCATCGACGCATTCAGCTGACTGCATTCCAAGGCCAGCCGCGTTCTCTCCTTCTTGCGCCCTTCGGGTGCCCCAGGCGACTCAAACGGTCGCTACCGGATCTTGAAATCGCTGCCTTTTCGGCTGCGGTTGCTCCATCGAAACGTCCCGACGCGCTATCTGTAGGCGCGCCGATTGCCGCAGTCAAAGGAACCCCTTTCCGGCTAACCGGTCGATTCACAGTAGACCGATTGGCTAAACCAGACTTGAGGGGAACCACAATGGACCTGATCCGCATCATCATCGCGATATTGCTGCCGCCGCTGGGGGTGTTCCTGCAGGTAGGCCTGGGGGGCGCCTTCTGGCTTAACATTCTGCTGACCTTGTTGGGCTATATCCCGGGGATCATTCATGCGGTCTGGATCATTGCCCGTCGCT
>TARA_R110002095_G_scaffold99107_3_pt1 | contig 21855 bp, 19 predicted proteins | sample TARA_R110002095 | Tara Oceans TARA_R110002095 (sample SAMEA4397255) | marine metagenome | biome: Polar Biome; feature: [SRF] surface water layer (ENVO:00010504); material: water (ENVO:00002006), including particulate matter (ENVO:01000060) such as... | depth 5 m | reverse complement strand
TGGTCGAACTTTTTGCCCCATGATACAGGTTATCCTTTAAGTATTTCTGGTTGAGTATTAGTGATTCTGACAACAGTGTTATAAAGTCGTTTCAAACTTACCCTAAGGCAGTTCAGGAGCATCAATCGAAACATGAATATGTGACATGCGACGACGAATCGTGTATGCCATTCCTCTTGCACGGGGCTGAATGCGTTTGAACATCGGCCCGCCATCAACGCGTGCTTCTGCGATTTTCAAACCTTCGACATTCCGAGCACCTCTGTCCTCAGCATTGGCCATTGCACTTTTGATGACTTTTTCGAGAAAACGAGCTCCACGGTTTGGGATATACTTCAATGAATCCAAACCTTCAGAAGCTGTCTTTCCACGAACCAAGTCTGCAAAAGGACGAACCTTAGTTGCTGAAATTCGTGCAAATCGATGCATTGCTCGAACTTGCCCCATGACAATTACTCCACTTCACTATTGCATAATTCTTATCGGTTATCGGTCATTTTGACCGAAATAACAACAAACACAAACGTTTATTTCTTCTTCATCGTATGACCGCGGAATGTGCGTGTCAGTGAAAACTCGCCCAACTTGTGGCCGACCATTTCTTCCGTAACATACACGGTTAAATGAGCGCGCCCATTATGCACCAGGAATGTATGACCTACAAATTCCGGAGCAATTGTTGAAGCCCGAGCCCATGTCTTGATCGGTGCTTTTTTACCCGATTGGTTCAACTTCTCAATCTTCTTAAGAAGTTTCACATCAACATAAGGCCCTTTTTTCAGAGAGCGACCCATAAAACTTGTCCTCAATTATCAAAAACTGATACTTAATTCTTTAAATTCAAACTACTTTATTTCAGAGCTTCAGCTGACCATATCGACGTGACTTACGGCGTCGAATGATTGCCTTCGAAGAAGCTTTCTTCCTCTTTCGTGTCTTTCCGCCTTTGGCAAGCTTACCAGTTGGGCTACAGGGATGACGGCCACCTGAGTTGCGACCTTCACCACCACCCATCGGGTGAGCTACCGGGTTCATACAGGTACCACGAACATGAGGACGACGCCCCATCCATCGTTTACGGCCTGCTTTACCCAGCACGACTTTTGTATGTTCTGAATTACCAATTTCGCCAATCGTTGCACGGCAGGAACTCGGGATACGTCTGACTTCCCCAGAAGGCAGAGTCACCTGAGCCCAGTTATCTTCACGTGCATTTAAAACAGCTGAAGTACCGGCACTCCGACACAGCTGACCGCCTCGGCCAGGCTGCATTTCAATATTATGAATTTCTGAACCCAATGGGATACTCGACAAAGGCATGCAATTGCCAATATTTGGCTCAACCTTGTCTCCACTGATCACAGTGTCTCCGGCAGCCAAACCTTCTGGAGCCAGAATATATCGTTTTTCACCATCAACATAATGCAACAGTGCAATTCGAGCTGATCGGTTGGGATCGTACTCAATACTATTTACCTTAGCTGGCACACCATCTTTGCCACGACGAAAATCAATCAGACGATACATCCGCTTGTGTCCGCCGCCACGATGACGGGCAGTAATCACACCCTGGTTATTCCGTCCGCCTTTTTTCTTATACCGTGTCAGCAAGGTTTTCTCAGGAGCTTTTTTACGATCTGTGATCGCTGCAAAATCGCTCACCGATGCACCACGCCGACCTGGTGTTATTGGCTTATAGAACCGAATTCCCATAATATACTCCCTCGATTTTCTGCTGGCTTCAAAACCACGTATTAAATGTCTTCGCTCGAACTCTTCTTAAAGTACCATCTTAGAAGAATGAAATACGATCATCTTCATGAAGCTCAACAATTGCTTTTTTCCATGACTTTGTATAACCAATTTTGTGCTTATGACGACGTGGTTTTCCGAGCCGATTCTGAGTACGGACAGAAACCACACGCACATTCCACAAGTCAGCTACTGCATGTTTAATATCTGTTTTTGTTGCCGACTTATCGACAACAAACGTGTATGCATTGAAAGACTCAGAAAGATGAGTCCCTTTCTCTGTCACCAAGGGCCGGATGACGACCTGATACGGCTCCAGCTGAACGCCTTTTTTTAAACCATCCGACATAACAACTAACCTCAATACTCAGACTGGATGACTAAACTACAAACTTTACCGAACTAACCTTCAACCCGACCAAGTAACTGGTCTAAAGCCGACTTGGTCAGCACCATCTGCCGCTGACGCAAAACATCATAGGCATTCAAGTCACTCGCAGGTGAAACCTGCACTTTTTCAATATTTCGAGCAGACTTCCAGACAACCGGATCATGTCCATCGGTTGTCAACAGACAACTGATATTAGACAAACCCAAGGCAGCCAGGGCTCCAGTGACCTCTTTGGTCTTAGGCACCTGCATTACGAGCTCATCAAGCAGTGTCACCTGCTCGTCTTCAAATTTACTTAAAATCGCCATTCGAGTTGCCAGCTTAACTGCCTTTTTGGGCAAGCGGTAACTCCAATCCTTAGGGGTCTTGGCAAAAGTGTGACCACCGCCGCGACGCACGGGAGATCGAGCACCACCAGCACGGGCACGACCTGTCCCTTTTTGTCTATATAACTTTGCGGTACTACCTCTTACCATGCCGCGTGTTTTGGTTTTTGAAGAGCCAATTCGCTTGTTTGCCTCATACATCACCACAACATCGTGCAACAACTGGCGATTGACACCGTTGGCTAATTCAGTGGAGTCAAACTCATATTTGCCCACTTCTTTTCCAGCTTTATCTTGAATTGCAACAGAAATCATTTTGACACCATTTATATAAGGCAGAACTGTCTAACTACTTCAAACACTCAAAAAACTAATACTTATTGGTTTGACGAATCACCAGGTCTCCACCATTGGGTCCTGGAACCGCCCCTCGCACTAAGAGAACGTTATTCTCCTCATCAACGCGAACCACTTTCAAATGTCTGACAGTAATCTGCTTGCCGCCATATCGACCACCCATTCGCGTTCCCTTCATAACTCGGGAAGGATCCGCACTCTGACCAATTGAACCACCATGACGGTGGACTCGCTTAACACCATGTGAAGCACGTTGACCAGAAAAATTATGTCTCTTCATTACACCGGCAAATCCGCGGCCCTTGCTGGTGCCGATTACATCAATGAAGGCCACGTCAGCAAAGACGGAAACCGTCAATTCGTTACCAACCTCACATTCATGGTTTTCGCCATCTGTGCGAAACTCTTTAATAAACCGCTTAGGTTCGCAACCGGCTTTTTCAACAACAGCTACGCCTGATTCGGCTCGTTTTTTCTGTCGCTTGCTATCTAAGGCAGCAACATGGCCACGCTCACTACGGGCCGACAGCCGGCGAGGCTTGTCTCCAAAACCAACCTGAACCGCTTCGTACCCATCTGTGTCTACCGTACGAATCTGTAGAACATGACAAGGACCAGCCTGAATCACAGTAACAGGGACCATTACCCCATTATCATAAACTTGTGTCATTCCGACTTTTTTACCCAGCAGACCGACAGGCATACTCATCACCCTTAAAACAACGGGAACAAAGCTTCCATGAAATCTGCCAGTCACGGCAGCAGGAAGCATAGCACCACCAGCGAAAGCTGGATCCCTAACCTAATCAAGCAGAACCGATAATACACCGGCACCGCGAGCATCATAACGAAAACTTAAAAAGACTAGTTTCCGCCAGCGGACGCCTTAATTTTAATATCAACCCCTGCAGGCAAAGACAACTTATTCAAAGCGTCAATCGTCTTACCAGTCGGGGACAAAATATCAACCAAACGTTTATGAGTCCGAATTTCAAACTGCTCACGGGACTTCTTGTCGATATGCGGTCCCTTTAGAACCGTATATCGTTCAATCCTTGTGGGCAATGGAATGGGGCCATGGACGATCGCACCGGTTCGTTTCGCCGTATCAACAATATCTGCTGCTGACTGGTCCAACACGGAGTGATCATAAGCTTCCATGCGAATTCGGATTCGCTCTTGACTCGCAACGGCCACCAATAAATTCCTTCGCTAAAATAAGACTCTAGCCCTGCTTAGATGAAATCCTAAACAGGGAAGCGGGCAATAGTAATGAGACCTTCACTGCTTGTCAATAACCCGGGCAAAGCTTAAGACGCTTTTTTCCAAATTCTGACATTCTCATATGGAAAGCCTGCCGTGTACTGTTCATATGGAAACCGGCGTTCCGGTTTCTAAATCAGCAGAGGAGACAAGTTACACACTCATTCGCAGGATACCAAGCGTGGAGCCCTATGAATTTCAAAAAATTATCCAATCATCTCTTTTAATACACTTGCGGGAGCAGCTGCATACTTCAAAGGCTCCATCGAGAATGATGCTCGCCCCTGGGAAAGGCTCCGAATCTGGGTAGAATAGCCAAATAACTGTGATAAGGGTGCCTCGACTTCCATTACACACAAATCACTCCGCCATTCTGTGTTTAATACAGCTGCGTTCCGTGAGCTGAGGTCTGCCTGGATGTTCCCCCGGAATTCATCTGGAGTTACCACCTCGATTTTCATGATCGGCTCCAGCAGTTGGATTTTTGCATCCATAATGCATCCATGTAACGCCTCTGAAACAGCGGCCTCCACAGCGACTTCACTGGTTTCCCCCTCATGGGTCTCGGCTGCCAGGACAACAAACTGTATATTCATCAATGGAAAACCGACCTGCCCTCCCCCTTCGATCCCCATCTTCAATGTTTCCATTACGATTTTATGCAGGTTCGGATCCAGGTCTTCCGCCTTCAGGTTGCTGATGATCGAAACGGGGGTATCGCCTTTGTATGGCTCCAGCCGTAGTTTCACCTTGAAGTAAAGATCACCCCCTGGAGAAGGGCGACTGAATTCGACTTCTTTTTCAACTGCGGCGGTCACTGTTTCGCGATAGCTGACACGCGGCTTATGCACTCGCACGCTTAGGTTGAACTCTTTTTGCATTCGATTGCGTAGCACCTCAAGGTGGAGTTCTCCCATTCCGGAAACAATTGTCTGGCCGGTCTCTTCATTGGTCATGGCTTTAAACGTGGGGTCCTGCCGAGACAGCTTCTTCAGTGTCTCCTCCAGCTTCTTTCGATCCGCACTGGAGTCGGGCTCCACTGCCATCGAAATTACAGTTTCAGGAAACGAAATGCTTTCCAGTAGAATTGGATGTTTGATATCACACAACGTGTCTCCCGTAGCGGCTTCTTTGGGGCCAATCACTCCGGCGATATCGCCAGCGTCAATGCTGTCGGTTTCCACTTTTTCCCGCGCATCCGCATGCACGCGCCATAGCTGGCTGATTAACTCTTTCTTGCCGGTCCGTGCATTCAATAGTCGGGTACCACTCTTTAGCTGCCCGGAGTAGACGCGAACAAAACACAAATCGCCGTGCTTGTCCGTCTGGATTTTAAAAACCAGGCCACACATTGGCTCATTCACCGAAGTTGCCCGCGACTCTGGTTCACCCGCTTCCCCGCCCCGCTTTTTCGGCTGAGGGTTGATGCCTTCTACTGGCGGGCGATCCAGTGGGCTGGGGAGGAACTCACCAACCGCATCCAGCACTGGCTGCACTCCGATATAGTTTAAAGAAGAACCACAAAACGTCGGTTGCAGGCTACCATTGAGGGTTGCCTCTCGCAGCAGGCGCAGCAGGTCCTCTTCGGGGATATCCTCGGTCTCGTAGTATTGTTCAAGTATGTCATCATCCATCTCGGCTACGGCCTCCAGCATCTTGCTGCGCCATTCCTGGGCCTGCTCGAGGTATTCGTCTGCAATCTCCCTGACCTCAAATTTTGACCCCATTGATTCCGGGTCGTAATACAGGGATTTCATTTTGATGAGATCAATCACCCCTTCGAAAGAGGTGCCCGTTGAGGTTGTCCCCTCGCCGATGGGTATCTGCAGTGCTACTGGGTTGGCCCGCAGGCGCTTTCTGATTTCTTGGAATGTGCGCTCAAAGCTGGCACCAATGCGATCCATCTTGTTGATAAAGCAGATGCGCGGTACATTGTATTTATCTGCCTGTCGCCACACTGTTTCACTTTGTGCTTCCACGCCTTCCATTGCGCTGAACACTACGACGGCGCCATCCAGAACTCGCAGGCTGCGCTCAACCTCAGCCGTAAAATCGACGTGCCCTGGCGTATCGATAATGTTGATCGAATGCCCTTTCCAGTGACAGCTAATTGCGGCTGAGTAGATCGTGATGCCACGCTTCGCTTCTTCCGAATCGAAGTCGGTCGCCGTCGTGCCTTCATCAACACCGCCGGGCCGATGCACAACGCCTGCGTAATACAAAATTCGTTCGGTCGTCGTTGTTTTACCGGCATCAATATGAGCTATGATTCCGATGTTTCTGATTTTCTCTATTGAAGCTGACATCTTTCCCTGCAATCCCATCTGTAAAATCATCAACTTAACGCCACTCAGGAAAACGGTCATTCCTGGTTAAAGCCAAACACAAATAGTGTTCTCTATTCAACGCCGTAGATCATATCGTTTACAAATCAGTCTGAATCCACAATATCAAAAAAAAAGACGCACGAAGTAATAGCCCCAAAGCCATACCAGTGCGTCTTAATGGTCGTAATAATTGTCTTAGCGAGAGAAGGCGAAATGTGCAAACGCCTTGTTCGCTTCAGCCATTCGGTGAATGTTCTCGCGGGTCGTCATTGCGGTGCCTTCCCGCTTGTGAGCAGACAGGATCTCATCAGCCAGCCGAACATCCATTGGACGTCCTTTTTTTCCACGAATCGCAGCCAGGAGCCAGCGAATCGCCAGCGTCTGCTGACGCTTGGGGCTTACGGGAGTTGGGACCTGATAGGTCGCTCCACCCACTCGCTTCGATCGTACTTCAACACTAGGCTTTACGTTTTCAACAGCCTGGGTAAACACTTCGATCGGTTCGATATCAGGAACCCGGTCCTTGATACGATCCAAGGCATCATAAAAAACGTTTTGTGCAACGCTCTTCTTGCCATCGTGCATCAGGCAGTTAACAAACTTGGAAGCCAACAGTGAATTAAACCGGGGATCTGGTTTAAGCTGTGTCGTACTGGCTGTAAACTTCTTGCCCATTCCAACATTTCCTCTGACGTTATTCTCAATGCTCTCAGCGAGCACTGACTTGTGAAATCAAATATCTGATAATTGAATTAAATTAAGTGAACGACTATTTGGGGCGTTTCGTACCGTAGCGGCTACGTGCCTGTCGGCGATCACTTACACCAAGCGTGTCGAGTACACCGCGGATCACTTTGTAGCGAACACCAGGTAAGTCGCGAACACGGCCACCACGCACCAGGACGATCGAGTGCTCCTGCAGGTTATGCCCTTCACCCGGAATGTAAGCAGTCAGCTCTTTCCCGTTAGAGAGGCGGATACGTGCCACTTTACGCAACGCGGAGTTTGGCTTTTTCGGTGTAACCGTTTTCACATTCAAGCAGACCCCACGTTTTTGAGGGCAACCCTCTAACAGGGGAGTTTTGCTCTTGGAAATCGGCTTTTTTCTTGGTTTACGGATTAATTGATTAATCGTTGGCATTGAGACAATCCATCTTCGTCCATATCTTGAACTACAATAAACACTTTATTCAAATTAGCCATCAATACATATGGCCACTTATTATGTATTATTTCGCGCCCCTCAGCAGTGAGAGGAACGAGACAATGTATCCAGCCCGAACTGATCCGTCAAGTCTCACAACAAGTCCATTTCAGGAACCAGGTCAAGAGAGTTCAACCAGAAATCAGGCTGGATCATTCTGCTTACTCATCAAAGGGATTTGGGCTGGGGGGTGTAATTTCTATCGAAGAATCTGTTCCCCCCTGACCATACTCCTCAGTTTCCTGACCGCCGCCCAATGGAACGGGTTTATCAGGTTGAACTTCATTCAACAGGCTCATCCGAGCCGCCAGAATACGTTCTTTTTCAGCCTTCAGCTCTTCTAACGCTTCGGGGCGAATGCGAACTTCTGCATTCTGGTGCTGATAGAATCCAGTTCCTGCTGGAACCAGGTGACCGAGGATCACATTTTCTTTCAGACCCACCAGATAATCGACACGGCCGGCGAGTGCCGCCTCGGTCAATACCTTTGTCGTTTCCTGGAAACTGGCAGCAGAGATGAAACTTTCACTCTGCACTGATGCTTTCGTAATCCCCAGCAGCTGTGAGCTGGCAGATGCCGGCTTCGGCTTGGTAAAGCTGGCAGGAGCCTGTCCTGCTAATTCTACCTGGGCATTCACTTCTTCAATCGTTGGCAATGGTACCAGGTCATCTGGCTGGAAGTCAGTGTCACCTGAATCAACCACTTTTACACAGACAATGGTCTCTTCATTGATCCTCTGGAAGGTCAACTTGTCGAGTACAATTCCTGGTAGCAGGTTCGTATCACCCACATTTTCAACCATCACTTTACTTAACATGCGGGAAATAATGATTTCAAGATGTTTATCATCGATCGTCACGCGCTGAGCACGGTACACACTCTGAATTTCATGCAATAGATACTGTTGAACTGCTTCCGTACCACTGACGCGTAAAATATCGTGTGGCACTAGAGGACCACGAACCAGTGCATCACCGGCTATAACCAGGTCTCCTGCATGAACCAACAGATGCTTACCATGCGGAATCACATGTTCAACTTCGGTCCCATCCTCTCCGCGAACGATAACAATTCGTTTTCCACGTTTCTTCTCAGGAACAAATTCTACTTCGCCATCGATCTCAGCCAGAACAGAAGGATCCTTAGGACGTCTTGCTTCGAACAACTCAGTCACACGAGGCAAACCACCGGTAATATCCTGCGTACCTGAAGATTCACGAGGGTTCTTGGCAACAATAGTTCCCGCTGTGATCTGCTGACCTTCTTCGACTTCGATACTTGCCTTTTCAGGAAGATAATAGAAGTCCAGAATTTTGCCGGTAGCATCTTCGATGATAATCTGCGGATGCAGTTCACCTTTATGCTCAATAATCGAACGACGGATGTGACCACTAGGGTCTTTGTCGGTGCGAATGGTTTTCCCTTCCACACACTCTTCAAATCGAACACGACCGCCTACTTCTGCGAGGATGGAGATTGAGTGAGGGTCCCACTGACAGATCACTTGATCTTCTTTCAGCTCGTCTCCCTCATTGACCATCAGAGTCGCACCGTTGGGAATGGTATAGCGTTCCAACTCACGGCCTTTCGGGTCGTTGATCACAACTTCACCATTTCGCGTCAAAACAACGCTGAAACCTTCGTTGTTTACAACCGACCTGATGCGGGCGAATGTCGCTTTACCGGCACGGCGGGTCTTAATTTCATGCTCTTCCACTTCATGGGAAGCAGTTCCCCCAATGTGGAACGTACGCATTGTCAACTGAGTACCGGGCTCGCCTACACTTTGTGCGGCGATAATTCCGACTGCCAGACCTTCTTCGACAAGCGAACCGGTTGACAGGTCCATCCCGTAGCACAGGCGGCAGATCCCCAGTGATGACTCGCAAGTCATCGGGCTGCGAACCTGAATCTTTTCTAGGCCCATCGCTTCAATACGACGCGAAATTTCCACGGTGATCAATTCGTTCTCGCGTACGATGACTTCGTCGGTAATCGGATCGACGATGTTGGTTCGGCTGACACGACCACGAATCGCGTCGGTCAAACTCATTTCCACCTTTTCGCCGCGATAAACAACACCGCGTGTCATACCCTGAGCGGTACCACAGTCATGTTCCGTGACAACAACGTTCTGACAGATATCTGCCAGCTTACGTGTCAGGTAACCACTGTCTGCCGTTTTAAGAGCTGTGTCTGCTAGACCTTTGCGGGCACCGTGTGTCGAGCTGAAGTACTCCAGCACGGTCAAGCCTTCACGGAAATTCGCCTTAATGGGAGTTTCAATAATTTCCCCACTCGGCTTGGCCATCAACCCACGCATACCACCAAGCTGACGCATCTGTTCGATACCGCCACGAGCACCGGAATTCGACATCAGATAAATTGGGTTCACGTACTTACCATCATCACGGTAGTCGTTTTCCAACTCATGCATCATGGACGTCGTAATCAACTCGCGGGCTTTCGTCCACGTGTCAAGCACTTCGTTATAACGCTCTTCGGCTGTAATCAGACCACGCTCATAAAGCTTGGACTTCTGCAGGACCATTTTCTCCGAATCACCAATTACCTTGGCTTTATTGGGAGCCGTCTTTAAATCGCTGGTTGCGAAAGAAAGACCACTCGCCGTTGATTCACGGAAACCAGTTTCTTTCATTTTGTCGAGCAGGTTAATCGTTTCACGACGTCCGAGCTCCAGATAACAGTCAGAAATCACGTTCGAAAGATCGCGACCTTTCATTGTCAGGTTATAGAAGGCCATCTTCTTCGGCAGAATATCATTGAATATGACGCGTCCTACCGTCGTTTCAACTAATCCTCCCATCTTAAAATCTTCGGACCCATCTCCTTTGACCCGTTTATCACGTGGCATTCGCACTTTGATGATGGCATGGCGATCCAGCTTGCGTTGCTGGAATGCAGCGTGTACTTCGTCCACGCCAGAGAAGATCATGCCTTCCCCCACTCGCTCCGTCTTCTTCAGGGTCAAATAGTAGCAACCCATCACGATGTCCTGAGAAGGACGAATAATCGGTGCACCATCAGAAGGGCTGAAAATGTTATTCGTTGCCAGCATCAACGTGGTTGCTTCTACCTGTGCTTCGATTGAAAGTGGCAAGTGTACCGCCATCTGGTCACCATCGAAGTCAGCGTTAAATCCACCACACACCAGCGGATGGACGCGAATTGCATTTCCTTCTACGAGAGTTGGCTCAAACGCTTGAATCCCCATACGGTGCAACGTCGGGGCACGGTTCAGAAGTACAGGGTGATTCTGGATTACTTCATCAAGAATATCCCACACATCTTCGTCTTTACGTTCCAGCATGCGTTTCGCCGACTTGATCGTATCGGCGTGACCGCTATCTTTCAGACGGCGAATAATGAACGGCTGAAACAGCTCGAGTGCAATTTTCTTGGGCAGACCACACTGATGTAATTTCAGTTCCGGACCAACCACGATCACACTACGTGCAGAATAATCGACACGTTTTCCGAGCAAATTTTCACGGAAACGTCCCTGCTTCCCTTTAATCATATCAGTCAATGATTTCAGGGGGCGATTGGAAGAACCAAGCACTGGGCGCTTACAACGATTATTATCAAACAACGCATCTACTGACTGCTGTAACATTCGCTTTTCGTTACGCACAATCACTTCGGGGGCGTTCAAGTCAACCAGTTTTTTCAAACGGTTATTACGGTTGATAATTCTGCGATAGAGGTCGTTCAGGTCGCTGGTTGCGAAGTTACCGGAATCCAGCAGAACCAGCGGACGCAGGTCGGGGGGAATCACGGGAATCACTTCCAGCACCATCCACTCCGGACGGTTATCACTGTCGCGTAATGACTCTACGATTTTCAACCGTTTGATGTAGTCCTTCCGCTTTTGCTGGCTGGCAGTTTCAAACAACTCTTTGCGAAGCCGTTCCGAAATTTCGACCAGATTCAGGCTCATCAGAAGCTTTTTAATGGCTTCTGCTCCCATCTCAATTTCGAATGAACCGGGGCCATACTTGGCCTGATTCTGACGAGCCTCTTCTTCGGTCATCGTCTGGCACATTTCCAGCGGTGTATCGCCGGGGTCAGTCACGACGTAGTCCTGGAAGTAAACTACTTTTTCCAGCGCCGTGGTCTTCATGTTCAACAACGCACCCAGGCGGCTGGGCATCGATTTAAAGAACCAGATATGCACGATCGGTGCAGCTAATTCAATATGCCCCATTCGCTTTCTACGAACACGACTATGTGTCACTTTGACGCCACAACGGTCGCAGATCATGCCTTTGTACTTCATGCCCCGGTACTTACCACAGGCACATTCCCAGTCTTTTTCAGGACCAAAAATTCGCTCGCAGAACAATCCGTCGCGTTCGGGCCGATAGGTTCGATAATTGATCGTTTCCGGTTTCTTAACTTCACCGAATGACCAACTCCGAATATCGTGTGGACTAGCCAAACCAATTTTTACGGAACCGTAATCGTTAATTCGCTCGTAAGCTGTCTGTGCAACACTCACTGTGCACGCTCCTTATTTTCTGAACTGTTTATGATCAGACATTGATCCTGAAAAAAATATCGCCTTTGACACAACTCTCTAATCCCTGAGAACGCATCAACCGGGATTTTTTTCCAGCTGTAGATTCAAACCAAGTCCACGAATTTCGTTATTTAGCACGTCAAAGCTGGCTGGCGTACCGGCCTCTAATGTATTTTCACCGTTTACCATTGATTCATAAATCTTGGTACGGCCTTCGACATCGTCACTCTTCACTGTCAGCAGTTCCTGCAGAATATAAGCCGCACCATAAGCTTCCAGTGCCCAGACTTCCATTTCCCCAAATCGCTGACCACCAAAGCGGGCTTTTCCGCCCAATGGTTGTTGAGTAATCAGTGAGTAAGGTCCTGTCGAACGGGCATGTACTTTATCATCCACCAAGTGATGCAGCTTCAGCATATAAATCTGACCCACCGTGGTTTTCTGCTCGTATGCTTCACCCGTACGACCATCAAACAATTGTGCCTTACCATCTTTAGGTAAACCGGCTGACTCGAGGTACTCGTGAATCAGTGACTCCATCGCACCATCAAACACTGGGCACACAGCACGGAAACCATGCTTTTCGGCCGCCCAGCCAAGGTGGGTCTCTAGAATCTGCCCCACATTCATACGACTCGGAACCCCTAGTGGATTCAACATGATGTCGATCGGAGTACCATCTTCAGTGAAAGGCATGTCTTCGATCGGCAAGACTTTGGAAATCACACCCTTATTCCCGTGACGACCAGCCATCTTGTCACCCACGGAAATCTGACGCTTCGATGCCACGTAGACTTTGACCATCTGCAGCACGCCGTTCGGCAATTCTTCGCCGCGTTTCATACTGTTGACACGTTGGTCGCAGGTATCAATGACATCCTCGATGTTGGCCCACAATTCGTCGATTACCGCACGGCAGTCTGCCTTTTTCTGCGGGCTGCGAATATCAAGGTCATCCAGATGTGACAGAAAATCATGAGCATATTGAGAAATAAATTTGTCTTCAGTAATTTCGCGAATCTTGCGGCCATCATCGTCAACCAGGGGCTGGCCTAATGCCGCTTCAAAGGTCTTCAGGAATTCACGGAACTCAGTAGCGATTTCCTGATCGCCTTTTTCTTCGACCTGTTTGAGCTCTTCGTCATACTGCTTTCGCTCATAATCAGTCAGGCTCATTCGTCGTGCAAATTTCTCGGTGTGAATCACAATCCCTTCCACACCACTGGATGCTTCTAACGATTCGTTCTTGACATCCTCACCGGCGCGACCAAAGATCGCGTGCAGCAGCTTTTCTTCCGGTGTCAGTTCAGCCTTGGCTTTCGGCGAAACCTTTCCGACCAGAATATCACCTTGGCGAACGCGGGTTCCTACTTTGATAATCCCGTCTTCACTAATGTGGCGTAACGCCTTTTCACTGACGTTAGGGATATCACGTGTGAACTCTTCACGACCCAGTTTCGTCTCTCGGATTTCAACATCAAATTCATCGATGTGAATTGAAGTGTAGACGTCTTCTTTCACCAGACGTTCTGACAAAATGATCGCGTCTTCAAAGTTGTAACCGTCCCAGGACATGAAACCTACCAGCACATTACGTCCCAAGGCCAATAGGCCGTCTGAAGCAGCAGCACTGTTGCAGAGAATCTGGCCTTTCTTGACCGTATCTCCCATACTGACGGCAGGAGTCTGATTCAGACAGGTGCGTTCGTTGAGTCCTTCGTACTTTCGCAGACGATATTTTTTGCCGTTGACTTCAACCACATTTCCGTCAACGTAAGTCACCTTGCCGGCTTTCTCAGCCCGGATCACCATGCCCGAGTTCTGAGCGACAGCCACTTCCATCCCGGTACCTACCAGCGGAGGTTCGGCGATTAACAGAGGCACGGCCTGGCGTTGCATGTTAGAACCCATTAAAGCGCGGTTCGCATCGTCGTGTTCCAGGAAGGGAATCAGGCCAGCAGAAATTCCGACCATCTGTGCGGGGTCGACATCGATGTAATCGACATCACTGCCGGCAATCCAGACCACGTCATCACGGAACCGTGCCATTACGCGGTCTTCCCTGAATTTACCATTTTCGACGGGGGTGTCGGCGGGAGCCACATGGACTTCCGCTTCTTCATCAGCCCGCATCCAATGCACTTCGTCAGTCAGTTTTCCATTTTTCACTTGACGATAAGGAGTTATCAGGAACCCGTAATCGTCTACCTTTGAGAAAATACTCAAACTGGAAATCAAACCAATGTTGGTACCTTCAGGAGTTTCAATTGGACAGATACGTCCGTAGTGAGAAATATGTACGTCGCGGACTTCGAAGCCGGCACGCTTCCGGTTCAAACCACCAGGCCCCAATGCACTCAGACGACGTTCGTGTGTTAACATCGAAAGTGGATTCGTCTGGTCAACCACCTGTGACAATTCACTACGACCAAAGAAGAAATCAATCGCCGCTGAAACACTCTTGGGGTTGATCAGCGTACGAGGAGACATCTCTTCCACGTCTTTTTGCGTCATGCGTTCCTGAACGGTCCGCCGCAGCTTAAGAAACCCTTTTCGAATTTCATCCGAAGCCAATTCATCGATCGTACGCAAACGCCGGTTACCGAGGTTATCGATATCATCCACGTATGCGGAGCCATCACCAATTCGCAGACGAACCAGGTAACGAATGGAATTGATAAAGTCTTCCGGACGCAGCGTCATTTCTGTATCGGGGACATCCTGCTTGAATTTACGATTGATACGAAAACGACCAACGCGTCCCAGTCGATACCGATTCACATCAAAGAATTTTTCTCTGAACAGGTCAATGGCACGTTCCAGTTGCGGCGGATTACCAGGACGCAGTCTCGAATAAATTCGCAGTAGTGCTTCTTCGTGGGTTACCGTGGGATCTTCAGCAATACTTTGCAGAACCAGCACGTCGTTGACTTCCGGAACGATTTCTACTTTTTTCAGGCCAGTGTCAACGATTTCTTCAATCATCTCTTCCGTAATCGTGCCGCAGCAATCCAGAATGACCTCACCACAACGATCATGGCCAGCTGGATATACAATGTCTTCAGCGACAATTTTACCGACTAGCTTTTCAGTAGCAGAAGCGGCGACAATTTTTTCTGACTTGGTTTCATAGAAGAGATTTACCAGATCCGTGTCAGAAGAATAATCTTTCGACATCGCACGCAACAGGGTCATTGCCGAAAACTTACCGCTCTGGTCAATTCGCACGCCCAGGGTATCTTTTTTGCCGACTACCAATTCGATCCAGCTGCCCCGCTCGGGAATCACGCGGCAGGAATACTCTTTCTTTTCACCAGGCTCTGAACTGAGCACAAAGTCGACACCGGGAGAACGGTGCAACTGACTGACGATACAGCGCTCTGCACCGTTAATGATAAATTCACCACCGCCAATCATGACGGGTAAATCACCGAGGTAAACTTCCTCTTCAATCGGCTGTTCTTTTACAAGACGCAGCCAGACACGAAATGGCCGACCGTAGGTCATCCGCAACTGACGGCATTCTGTCGGAGTGTAACGGGGCTTTCCCAACTCGTATTTAACGTACTCGAGCTGGTATTGGCCTTGATAACTTTCAATGGGAAATATTTCGCGTAAGATTTCTTCGAGTCCCTGATTCTTTCGCTCGCGAGGCGATTTATCAGCCTGAAGAAAACTAGCATAGGAATCTGTCTGAATCTGTGTTAAATCGGACAGCTCAAAACTGTGTTCAATCTTACCAAAGTTTTTGACGGATTGAGTGGGAATCGTTCGCTGTGCTGGAATCGGCATTAAGATGATCTTTTCTACTTACCTGGTGCCAGATGTGGAAATGCCCTGCGCAAACAACAATGTCGAACAGACAGAGCACAAACCAAGAATAGCGAGGAACAGCAGCGCGTACCTCGAGAGAATACAGCCTCGAATGCTGCATTGAAAGCGGATCGCTCGACTAATTTAAAGCCTGATAAATCGCTCAATACTACTTTGCTATTCAAAAGAGAGTGCAATGAGTCGATTGCTTAGACCAAATGGGACTGAAACGATGACTGATCGAAGCAGATAAACTTACGGAAACAAACATAAAGCAGTAGTGCAACATGCAATGAAGAATACACGCCCTGAAGAAACAGCCGGAAACAAAGATTGCCGCATCCGACGGAACAAAACCGGAAGCAGCCAGTGACTTATTCTAAGCGGTGTAACGAAACACTTCAATTGCACACAGAAAAAAACCAAAAAATAAACGCCTGTGCAGGCAGAAGTCAACCTGTGCCAAAACAAGTTTCGGCACAGGTGATTTCGAGATGGCTTTTTTCTACGACGACTTACTTCACTTCAGCAGAACCACCTGCTTCTTTGACTTCTTTAACCAGTGCTTCAGCATCTTCTTTCGAGACACCTTCTTTCATTGGCTTAGGAGCACCTTCAACCAGATCTTTGGCTTCTTTGAGGCCAAGGCCTGTCGCAGCACGAACGATTTTAATCACAGGAATCTTGCTGTCACCGAATCCAGTCAGAATGACGTCAAATTCGGTCTGTTCTTCAGCAGCTTCACCGCCACCGTCACCGGCACCAGGACCAGCCATCATGACAGCGCCACCAGCGGCAGCCTTAATACCATGTACTTCGTCAAGGTATTCAGCCAGATCTTTAGCCTGGAGCAATGTTAATCCAGCAATTTTGTCACCCAGTTCTTTGGTCTCTTCGCCAAATTCAGTTGTAGCTTCGGCTGTCGCCATCTTCTCTTTCCTTTCGCACGAATGCGTAAAATAGAATCTCTTATTAGTGTAAATCAAACCAACGCTGCATTGTCTCAGCAGCAGTTGCTACAAATTTCAAGACACAAACCATCTGTCTTGAAACGGGTCAACGACTTATGACTCATCCCCTTCAGAGATTGTCTTAATCTGCCCGGCAAGGGTCCCGCCGGGACCTTTGATTGCCCCTGCTAATTGTGCACCAGGTCCGAGGATCCGGGAGACAATTTCGCCAATCAATTCCATTCGACCAGGGCTCTTACTTAGTTTTGCCACATCTTCTGATGTGAGTGCAGTTCCTTCAGTGGTCCCGCCTTTAATCGACAGGCTTTCAATGTCAGAGGCCCATTTCGCCATCTCTTTTGAGAGAGCGACGATATCTTCGCCACCCCACACGAGAGTCGAAGGTCCCTTTAGGACATCTTCCAGACCTTCTACTCCAGCATTGGCAAAGGCACGACGGGCCAGTGAATTCTTTACCGTCAGAGTCGTAATCCCTTTTTCCTGCAACTTGAGACGAAAACCATTATCAGTAATCGCATCCATCTTCGCAGAATCCATGATAACGAAATCTCGAACTTCGCCAATCTGGGATTCGATCTCCGAGATGATCATTTCTTTTACAAATTTACTCATTAGATCTCTTCCAGCTCATTAAACGCCGAAAACAGTGATTTGCTATTATTTTTGGCTACAAAATACAATCAGTGTGACCACGATTATTAAAGTGCGATCCCAATTCCGGGACTCATCGTCGATGAAATGGCAATGTTTCGCACATAAGCGCCTTTCACCGAAGAAGGCCGCAATGATTCCAGATACTTCAGCATCGCTTGAATATTATCTACCAGTTGGTTCGCCTCGAACGACAGCTTGCCAACGCGGCAATGCACATTGCCGCCAGCGTCAACGCGAAACTCGACCTTACCAGCCTTGTAGTCCTTAACGGCATTCGCGATATCCTGAGTCACAGTTCCAGCACGCGGTGAAGGCATTAAACCTCGCGGTCCCAGAACACGACCCAGTGGACCAACAACACCCATCATATCCGGTGTTGCAATCGCCACGTCAAAATCAAGCCAGCCACCTTTGACCTTATCTGCCAGATCTTTACCGCCAACCACATCAGCGCCGGCTGCTTCAGCCGCTTCCAGATTGGCACCCTGGGCAAACACAACAACCCGCTGTGTCTTACCAATGCCGTGTGGCAGAATAATTGAACCACGCACCAACTGGTCTGCCTGACGGGGGTCAACACCCAACCGCACAGCCAGCTCTACAGTCTGGTCCATTTTAACCTGCTTGATTGCTGCAGGTAGATCAGTCTCCAGAGACTTTAAAGCCCCCACAGCCTCTTCCAGGCTAACGGAGCTAAGTCCAGCCAGCTTTTGATTATAAAATTTGGTTCGCTTGGATTGTTTTCCCATGACTCTTCTATCCGAAAAACGTTTTTTGTTTATTTAATTATTGTCTGAACCCAGCCATGACAATCATTGCCACTAAGAGCAAACGACTATTTCTCGACTTCAAGACCCATACTACGGGCAGTTCCGGCAATAATCTTGGCTGCCTGATCAATATTGGGAGCATTCAGATCCTCAAACTTGGTCTTGGCAATTTCTTTTAATTGATCGACGGTCACTGTTCCCACTTTATCCTTCTTGGGATTTCCGGATCCTTTAGCAATCTGGGCGGCCTGCTTTAACAGTACGGCAGCAGGAGGGCTCTTCAGTACAAAATCAAAAGAGCGATCATTGAAAACACTGATCACAACCGGAATGGTTGTGCCGGCCATGTCTTTGGTGCGCTCATTAAACTGTTGAACAAACTGACCAATATTCACACCGTGAGGTCCGAGTGCCGTACCCACTGGAGGAGCGGGAGTTGCTTGACCACCGGGAATCTGAACTTTTACTTCTGTAACAAGCTGCTTAGCCATTTGACCGACTTTCAAAACACTTTACAAACACGTGAATCAATATATTTTTACACTGAGCCTGAAAGACAGATTAGACCTTTTCAATCTGCCAGTACTCTAACTCCGTTGGAGTAGGTCGGCTGAAAATTTCAATCAGAACAGTTACTTTGCCACTGGCTTCATCAATATTATCGATCGTACCTTCGAAACCTTCAAAAGTACCATCTTTAATTTTGACAACATCACCGGTCTGAAAATCTAATTTAATCTTAACAGGAGTTTCTTCCTTGGATTCTTCCCGGCCCAACATCCGAGCAATTTCATGCTCTTGCATGGGAATCGGCTTACCTGACGCTCCAGTGAAGTCTCCGACTCCATTTGTGGATCGAACCAGGTACCAGCTGTCATCATTCAGTTCGACCTGAATCATGAGGTAGCCAGGATAGAGCTTTCGCTCAAAAACCCGCTTTTTACCACCTTTTGTTTCCACAACCTTTTCGGTCGGTATAATGATTTCCCCAAAATACTCTTCCAGGTCGTCTCTCTTAATTCCTCTCAGCAAAGCTTCCCGAATTGACTTTTCCCTATTGCTCTGCACCTTTAAGACATACCAAAGGCGTTTTTCAGAAACCTCTGGGTTTTCAGAGCCCTCTGGATTTTCAGAAGCTAGTTCAGAATCCGAATCATTACTCATGAGACACCTTATAAGAGGAACCGTTACATACGGACACCTGATATTTACCCTGAAGCTAAAACAAAGAGACTGCCAAAAGCAGGAATCGCCCATAATGAGCAGAAATTACAATTTATTCAAGAAGCAGAGATTAAAAAATCTCTGTTATCTACTGAAAGCTGGACTGCCGCTTCCTCAAATCTGCAGAAATCCGATCCATTTCCACTTGAAGAGAAACTGCCAAAACATGTCAAATGCCAGCAGTAGAAACGACAGAAAAAACATTATCACAATCACGACCGCTGTTGACCGCCATAGCTGGTCCCAGGTTGCCCATGTTACCTTGCTGATCTCGGCTTCAACGGAAATCAAAAAGTCGGCAAACCGTGGGAAATTCACCACTCGATACGCTAGCCAAGTTGAAATCGCCACAATTCCTACTGCAATCCCCTTTTGCATTCCGGCGGACATTCCCAACGGTAAAACATTATAAAGAGAATAGGCACCAAAAATCGCCACTGCGATCAGGCCGATTGCCGTCAACTGACGTACAAGCCGCCCTTGATTTCTTTTATATAAACCACCACTCACTAAAGTGGCAGAAAACGCTTGTCCTGTCTTGGATTTAGCCATTGAACCAATTTACTAAATAATATAAAGAACAGAAGCGAACTGAAAATCGCAAATCTGCTATTCAAACCTAGGGTGAAGAAGTAAGAGGCGCTAGCCACTCAGCTGCTTCAGCAGCAGATGCAACACAAAAACACGGGCGGAGGGACTTGAACCCCCAACCGCTGGATTTGGAATCCAGTGCTCTGCCAATTGAGCTACACCCGTCCAAACTGATGAACTGACCAAACATTTTGACCACCGGAAGCAACTCAAAAAACTGACACCAGTCACAAAATCCAGGCCAGTAGAACCTACTTCTTGCGAGACTCTTTATGCAAAGTGTGCTTTCGCAACTTAGAGCAGTACTTCATTAGCGAAAGTCGCTCTGTGCCGCGAGTCTCTTTGCTGACCCGATAGTTTCGCATCCCGGTTTCAGTACATTCTAACCATACATATTCGCGTGCCATAACAGCCCTCAGTCCCGACAGACAACAAATCAACTATAACTTTAAGGTGTCCACTCCATCACAAGGCGGAGTGGACACCGTATAAATCACAAAATGTAGCGTCTCTAATTACTCAACAATCTTGACAACAACGCCAGAGCCAACAGTACGGCCACCTTCGCGGATCGCGAAACGGCTTCCTTCTGACATTGCGATTGGCTTGCCGAGTTCCACTTCAACTTCCACGTTATCGCCAGGCATACACATCTCTGCACCGCCTCGCAATGTGGTTGAACCAGTCACGTCAGTTGTACGGAAGTAAAACTGGGGACGGTAACCGTTGAAGAATGGAGTGTGGCGTCCACCTTCATCTTTGCTCAACACGTAAACCTGACCTTCAAATTTCGTATGAGGAGGGATGGAGTTAGGGGCAGCCAAAACTTGACCACGCTCTACGTCTTCTTTTCTGGTTCCACGCAGCAGGATACCAACATTGTCGCCAGCAATTCCCTCATTCAGGGTCTTCTGGAACATTTCAACGCCAGTACACGTTGTTTCCTGCGTATCACGCAGACCAACAATTTGAACCTTATCGCCAACGTTAATTTTACCCTGTTCGATACGGCCAGTTACCACGGTACCACGACCGGCGATAGAGAACACGTCCTCAATCGCCATTAGGAATGGCTTGTCAGATTGACGTTCAGGGGCGGGGATATTGGCATCCAAGGCATCCATCAGCTCGCCAATACAGGCATTAAACGCTGGGTCAGCAGGATGATCGAGTGCACCTTTAGCGTTTCCGCGAACGATAGTAATATCGTCTCCAGGGAAACCATACTTGGTCAGCAACTCACGAACTTCCATTTCAACCAGTTCGAGCAATTCTTCATCGTCGACCAGGTCGCACTTGTTCAGAAAGACAACCAGTGATGGTACATCTACCTGACGAGCTAACAGAATGTGCTCTCGCGTCTGAGGCATTGGGCCATCAGCAGCGGAGACCACCAAAATGGCGCCGTCCATCTGGGCAGCACCGGTGATCATGTTTTTGATATAGTCGGCGTGACCAGGACAGTCGATGTGGGCGTAGTGGCGAGTGTCGCTTTCGTACTCCACGTGACTCACAGCAATTGTTACAGTTTTGGTGGCGTCGCGAACGGTTCCCCCCTTCGCAACGTCAGCATAACTCTTCATCTGGGCAAGGCCCTTTTCACTTTGCACTGCGAGCAAAGCGGTTGTCAGGGTTGTCTTACCATGGTCGATGTGTCCAATCGTACCA
>TARA_R110002095_G_C4251583_1_pt1 | contig 21866 bp, 40 predicted proteins | sample TARA_R110002095 | Tara Oceans TARA_R110002095 (sample SAMEA4397255) | marine metagenome | biome: Polar Biome; feature: [SRF] surface water layer (ENVO:00010504); material: water (ENVO:00002006), including particulate matter (ENVO:01000060) such as... | depth 5 m | reverse complement strand
AGTGGCGGGTGATCAGTCTCTCGAACGCGGCATTGAACGCGTGCTTATTGATTGACGAATCTTTGATGCCAGCCAGCAGTCGGGGAGGGATTGGTCCTAGGTGTGGTTCCCACAGTGACTCAGGCTCGTCGTCGAACGCCCAGCCCAGCATCAAGATGCGGGTGGACGGATGTGCAGCGTACTTGTACGCACCCACCACCTTTAGATTGAGATCCGACTTGGTCTCGTAGTCAAGGTGCAGTCTACTCACACCCATCTCGCACGTTGGCGAAACTTCTTCTGGCTCATCGTGCGCTTGCCATGGGTGTGGGGGTATGAGTACCCGTGGACGTCGTGCATCGGGGCGGTAGCTGTTCCGAGGACGATGGACGCGAGGGATGCTAGGTTCAATTCTCTATTTTTCATAAGTCACCTGAATTGTTATCAAAAATACCGACCCCTAAACTACAGGGCCGGTTAAGGTCACGCGCTTTAACACGTGATAGGGCTACGCAAAGGAAGGCTTGATCGCTAAGCCATTGGAGATAAGCAGCTCGTCAGTCCAGCCTTCTGTCGCCATGTACGTTGCGTAAGTCACGCCCTCGGCTGCGGCTGTCATGATTAACTCCACAGGCGCGGGTGGCGCGAGAGGTTTGGCTGGTGCTGCAGGTTTGGCCGGTGCTGCAGGTTTGGCTGGTGCGGCTGGTGCTGCGGGACGAGTCGCTAAGCCATTGGAAATAAGCAGCTCGTCGGTCCAACCTTCCGTCGCCATGTAAGTTGCATAAGTCACGCCCTCGGCTGCGGCTGTCATGACTAAGGCTGCGGGTGCTGCCGGTGCTGCGGGTTTAGCTGGTGCTGAAGGTGCAGCGCCTGCCCCACCTACTCCATTAAACATCTGGTCAACGGTCTGAGCACCGTCAAGTCGGCCCATGGGTGGCTCTTCGTCAGTCAACATTATCCCGTTCAACCAGCCACCGATGCCACCAGTGCCTTTGGTATAGCCAGATATGCCTGCGCTCAGCCAAACAACAGCCCCACTAAATACTTTAGCGCGGTCGATCACGGGTTTGCGGTCCATGTCAACTACGGGGGGTATGCCGTCTTCCTGTTTACCGGAACAGCTGAAAATGTACCAACCGGAGAAGCGTGCGTCGTAGTAGTCTTTGCCTGCGTACTTGGAGTCGTACAGTTCAAAGCATTCGTTTGTACCGGTGTAGCCTGAAGGGAAGCCGTTCGCTTTAGCGATCTCAACCTCCGCGAGTAGCCCCGCGACCTGTGGATCAGTAGGGGGTAGCAGTATTGTGCATCCGTACTTCGCTTCAGTAGAACCCTTGGGAATCTTCGGTGTGAAGATCGCTGGGAATGATAAAATACCTTTGATTGTAGCCATGTTTAGTCACCTGTGTGAGTTGGTTTAAAAGAAATCTAATATCGCTGGGGTGTCAACCGATGCGAACATATCAGTAGCTGATTGTAACACCTTCGTGTCAGTGTGTGCAACTTTTGTGAGTGTTAATTTACCCGCCTTGAAAGATATCAGATCCTCTTTGATTTTATCTTTCTGAGCTTTAGTCAAACTCACCAGCTTCATCACTTGGGCTGGGCTGATAAGTTTTTTAGGGTAGATCTCGATCAGCTTCAGACGCTTGGCCTTGAGCTTTTTCTCGATCTCATCTACAGGTAACGCCCAGACGTTCTCCCCTTTGCCTGATCGCATAGCCCATCCGCTGACGCTTTCGCCCCCTTCAACTCGGCCTTTCAGCTCCTTGTGAGCGAGGTCGAAGGCTACCATGAACGCGTCTTTAGCGTCGAGCAAGTTGCTAAGCTCCGTGCTGGTTAGTGTTTTGGGGTCAGCTACTACCCGTTTGATCTCGGCAAAGAAGTCTCCCTGCTCTTCGGCTAGGGGTATCAGTGCTATCTGTTTGTCGTCCATCTTGGTCACCGTTTTAATTGATTGCTCGGTGGCCGTGATGCAGTGACCTCCGCGTTTGGGGTTAGCTTTACACCACTGGCAGTGCTTACCACTGACCAAGGGTGCGTCAGGATCATCGGTCAAGGCAGCCGCCTGAGCTAGACCGGCTATCATTTGCTTCACTTTCCTTACGCTGATGTCAGTGCTTTCGTCACTGCACTGGTAGCGTATCGGTTTGCTGGTTTTGGGCTGCACGATAGTCATGCGGATGTCTTTGACCACACCCCCATAAAGGCCTATTTTACCACCGAGGTATGCAAGCAACTGACTGTTGTCACGCTCACCCACCCACCCTCTGCCGTCTTTGTAATCGATCACTTCAAGGAAATAGACCTCTCCGGTGTGGCTATCTCGGGCGGTGATGGTGATATCACAAGTGCCGTACCAGTCATCACGATCAAAATAGAAACCGACATCGGACTTAGACTCGGCCTCGACTGTGATGGTTGACTTCGGGTACATAGCCTTGAGTTCCCTGTGTCTGCGCTCGATGTAGTCGAGGCAGATCTGCACTCGGTCAATGCGCTCGGGTAGCACTAGCCAGCCGTTCGAGTTGTCCTCGTGGTTCGCACCGATGATCTGGCCGTCATAAACAACAGCGGGCACCGAGTTATCGAGACACATCTCTAAGAGAATGTGAGACCCTGTGCCGTCGATAGCTGCTTCACCGGCGACATCTTCATAGCCTGCTTCTTCTCGCACGGACCCCGCGCATATGGGCCACCGTGCATTTGAAGGGCTGAGTCGTGCGTGAGTACCCATGGTCTACTCCTCAGCCTGCGCTTTAATCGCTGCGAGTAGGGGGGCGTATGCTTCAGCCGCGAGATCGTTCACTGACGTAACGCCGAAGAGGCCCATCTGTTCCATGATCATCGCCCTGTCTACTCCCTGCCCTACTAACGCAATCAACGCGGCGTTAAGGTCTGCCACTGTCATCGCGTCGGGTGCTGCTGGTTTCTCGGGGGCCGCAGGTTTCTTAGGCGCTGCAGGTTTCTCGGGGGCCGCAGGTTTCTCGGGGGCCGCAGGTTTCTCGGGGGCCGCAGGTTTCTTAGGCGCTGCAGGCTTAGCAGGTTTCATAGGCGCGGTGGCTGTTTGATCAGGCCCACTGGCCATATCAACACCGATGATAGTAGGGCTGGCTTTAACGTCAACTAACTTCTCAAGGGCAGTTGCGATTCTTTCTAGTGTAGCTTCAATCGACATGATAGGTCTCTCCAAATAATTGTTTTTGATCGTTAGATAAAGTGATGGTGATACGGCCTTCATTGAAAGCAGTAATCAGATCTCGAGTGAAATTGTGGTGATCCACCCCCGTGAGTCTTTTAACTTTATCCTTGTAAGTATCAAACTGCTTCGAATTAATTCTCATTCTGAGAAAATCATCAAGCACCTCGTCTTCTTTTTCGTTCATGATTGCACCCGTGTAGGTTGTTAATGTCATTGTGTGGGATGGCATCATGTAGCATAACAGGTAACTTGTCAACACTGTTGTTTACTTTCATGTAACGTGCGTGTAGAGTGCAACCTCAAACAACTAAACAAGGTGACACTTATGAAAAGAATTTTGAAGGAAAGACTTAAGCCCTACTCTAAGACGGAGCTACTTGTGCCGAAGGGCGCGGCGGTGGTGTCGAGCATGTTCAAAGACGAAGACATATTCATATACATCGAGGTTGACCAACATGTTGAGTCTGTGAGCCGTATTTTTAGAACTATCGGTACGGGGTGGAATGTTCCCAAAGGCCCGTGGCAGTTTGTTGGTACTGTCGTGGGTGTCTGGGAGGGTCTTGACGACATGGTGTATCACATATATGAACTGCTTGAAAAGACTGAAAGAAACCTTGATGAATTAGTATCTAGGATGAAAGAGTCTCGTAATGTGGTCGAATCACCAAAGTCATCTCCGGTTGATATAGCTAAAAACGCTTTTAGTATGGGCTGGTGGTGTTTAGAAGAGGGTTACGAAACTTGCGATATTATTAAGGCTGACGAGATACTAGATGCTAAGATGAAGCCCAAGAAAGTGTCGCTGAACTTGAAAAAACGAGACCTAGATGGCCCCTATCCTAGCCCTCGTTAGTGGACACTAACCTATAACAACTGTTTTAATATGCGGCTGCATCACGATAAGGTTCAATATGAACGTAACAAATAAAGAATTTCTGACTACTATTTTTGGTGAAGATGTTGACTGGTGTCACGTCACCGACTTTCCGTATGACCCGAATGACATCCCCCATGGCAAGCACTTAGTGTCGTGGATGGGTGACTATTACTCCCGCTATCAAATGGCTGAGAGCACCAACCAATACTTCACTGTCAGCACGTTCTACTGTGGCGACAAGGGTGAGGCTCGCAGGCGTAAAGCCTTGTACCGGCAGACGCATTGCATCGTCCTTGACGACGTGCGTGAGAAGCTCTCGCAGGCACAAGCACTGAGGCTACCCGCTCCCAGCTGGATCTTAGAGACCTCGGAAGGGTCGGAGCAGTGGGGTTACATATTGAGTGTGCCCTGCACAGATCAGCACCAAGTCAACAACTTGATCGATGGGTTCATTGAGAGTGACCTGTGTCCACAGAATAAAGACAGTGGCATGGCAGGGACTACGCGCTACGTGAGACTGCCAGAGGGCACGAACAACAAAGCCAGCAAGTTGGTCGAGGGTCAGCCGTTTAACTGTGTGATGCAACAGTGGAACCCGTTCACCACTACCACCATGGAGCAGTTAGCTGCCCCCTTCGGTATTGATATCTATAAACCCCGCCGAGAGGAGCGGGTCGACGGTGCCGCTGACGTGGGCGATCACCCTATACTTAACTTGCCCGACACCATTCACATTAAAGAGGTACGCAGCGATGGACGATTTGATATCACTTGCCCTTGGGTTGATGGGCACACGGATGCTGACGACTCAGGCGCGGCGATCTTTACGAACAGCGATGGCTCGATGGGTTTTAAGTGTCATCATGGCTCGTGCGGAGAACGTACCGGCCGAGATTTGCTGCGAAAGATTGAAGCCGAAAATGCCGGTTTTACTCAGAGCCTAGCGATGTGGCAGTTCACTCGCACGCTGGATGCTGAGATGGGTTTTACTGAGGCAGTCCCCGCGCCGGTTGCTGCCGCACCTGTCACTTTCATGGACCCTGTTGCCGCCGATGCCGCGCCCTTGACTTTCATGGATGACGCAGCCCCTGCGACCGTGGATCTGAGCAGTGCGTTCAACATGGTGCTGCGTGCTCCTCGCAACGGCGCTGAGCAAACTAAACTCTTATCTGAATTTTTAAAAGTAGTCGACACCCTCCCTAAAATCGAGCAGAAGCACTGGCATAAGTCAGTCGCACACGAGATGCGCTACACGAAAATGGAGCTGAAGGAAGTGCTCACCGATCTACGCAAAACTTGGTACGGTGACCGGCTCGCTGACTGTAGCTCGTTCAGTGACTTGGTGTTTGTCGGCGAGCAGAATATGTTTTACAGCATGAGCAAAAAGATATTCTACTCACCTGAATCTGCTCAGAATAGTTACTCACACGAGGACGCTGAGTTCAGAAAGTCGGCTTTACAGAATGCACAAGTGACTAAGGTCGACAAGATCGACTACGCGCCCAGCCTGCCTGTTATATTCTCGGTCGGCGCGTGCAGCTACGTGAACATATGGTCCGATAAAAATCAACCGATTGGCGTGGCGGGTGACGCTTCTCCGTGGTTGAACCACTTCGATGTCATAGGGTGGGGCGAGTTCAGAGAGCACGTCGTGAGCTGGATGGCATACACATTGCAGTACCCCGAGATCAAGATCAACCACGCTTTGCTTTTCGGCGGGGCTGAGGGCATTGGTAAAGACTTCATCATGAGCCCTCTGATTAATGCCATGGCTGATAACAGTACCACCATCGACGGTGATTCTTTAGTCGACCCATTTAGCAGCTATCTCAAAGGGCACAAGCTGATACACGTTAACGAGATCGAGCTGGGCGACCATCAGAAAGCCAAGGATGCTGCGTTCAAATTGAAGCGACTGACAAGCGAACCTCCCCACACGCTCCTCATCAACGAGAAAGGTATCAGGCCTTACGAGGTCAGGAACATCTGCAACGTGATGATGGGCACTAACTCCGCTGTGCCACTGAAGCTGACGGGCATGTCACGTCGACTCTATGCGATGTGGTGCTCTCTCAAGATCCGTGGCGAAAACGGCGACGTGTTGCCTGAGTGGGAAGCCTACTGGACTACACTCTGGGACTGGATGAACTCGGGCGGTCTCGACATAGTTATTAATCACTTACGCACGATCGATGTCAGTGCCTTCAAAGCTAAGCAGTCACCTCCCGTGACCGAGTTCTTAAGAGATATAGTTGACGACTCTAAGACTAGCCTTCAGCGATTGCTTGAGCATAACATTCTGCTAGGCATAGGCATGTTCGAGTGTGACATCTTGACCTCGGGTGACATGGTCAAGGCACTCAGGACCGACGAGTTTATGAACGAGAATGATGTCTTCAAAGTCGAGAGTAAGTTCATAACCGCGCACAGCGTTGGCAGTGTATTGAAACAGTGCAACGATTTTGTGCAGGTCAGGTCGTCGACGGGCCGGTTCTGGCTACTGCGTAACGCACACGAGTACGCAAACCTGAAACCTGTGGAGTTTGATAAGGTTTACAAAAGTCGCTATGATGAAGTACGCACACGACTCAATTACAAAGTAGTTAATGATATGTTTGATAAAAAGGTGGATGCTATATGATTAATAAAGACAAGATTATTTCTGTATTTAATGCTGCGGGGTTGGCTGTTGCGGAGAAGCATACCCCCTCGGGTATGTTCCTTGGCTACAAAGTCGTGGACCGGTTCGGTGAGGAGTCTGCTGGCTATAAATCGATCCGCACGTTGGAGCGTGAAGCTAAGAAGATAGCCAAGAAACAAGATGGTGGTACGCTAGTCTTACGAGAAAGGACTTTACACGGAGCTGAGGCTGCGGTACATTGATCAGGTGTTAGCAATTCCGCTAACATTTAATTAATGCTTTATTTTTAATCTGATGTCTAAATATTTTTTGCCCTGTTATTTTCAGGGCTTTTTTTTGCCTTACTCTTCGTGATCTATGGTATTCAACAAGGCCCGTAAGAACCTACGCTCCTCGTCAAACTCTTCAGCTTCTACCATGTCGAACCGCAGCTCTATGAACCGCTGAGTTTGATACTTATCCTCTTCTAATTTGTTTATATAGTCACGCATACCCTGCATCTCGTTTGACATATGGTGCATGCGGTCGTGGTTGCGTTGATGCTGTAAAGCTAGTCCGTGGATCTCAGCACCTCGCTTATTGATCTCGTCGGCTTGTTCCTTTGCGTGCTGTTGTAATTCTCTTTTTAACATTATAAGTCACCTTGGTTCAGTTGGTTAGCGTAGTCACGCAGGGATTGTTCGTGCTCGGGTTTTATGTAGCAGTTGCGGATCTCTTTCAGGCCCACCCCTATCTTGCTGTCACGGAACTTCTTTGACGCTGCAGCGCGTCGTCTTCTTGCTGTTGTATCATTCATCAGTGGTACCTCAAAAATGCTGACTGGCCAACGCACTCGTAGAGATCCATCGCTCGCTCAAGTGTATTCTTATCAACACACAAGTGGCGGGCCTCTAGTGCCCTGTTAGATCCTTCTTCGTTTATGCGTGTGTGTGCGTGCTTAGCTTCTAAAAAGCTCACCACCGACGATTTACCCATCACACGTTTGACTGGTGAGTAATCTACCGGCTGGGGCGTGTCGAGTATGTCGATGTTTAATCGGGTTGACACGATCCACGCGCCATTGATGAACTTCAACGAGTAGTTGCCGTGGGTGTTCACTTTGTACGGCACGTTGTAAATAGTTTTAGTAGTCACTTCGCAACCCCCGCTTTGCTTTTCTCGAAGATGATAATGCCTGCGATGTAGTTGATCGCGCCCAGTAGCTCACGCTCTTTCTGCTCGAACGTCTCCATGCCTTCTGCTTCTTTTATTTTTTTAATCGCTTGGAAAGCCATGCCATGCGTGCTGTCTAGCAAATTGCTAATAGACTGCATTGGCTGGTCTTCAAATGCTTTACCGTTGCCGTGGCGCTCACTACCCTTGCCCTTTGATGCTTGGTCGTAGGCTGCTTTGAGCACGGTGTGCAGCGAGCTGTATTTAGGGTTCTTAGGCTCCGCTGGAGTGGGCGTTTGGTAGTGTGCTGTGGGCAGGTCGATTCGGGAGCCCGCTGCAGGGGGAGTTTGGTAGTGTGCTGTGGGCCGGTCGATTTGGGAGTAGTCGGGCTTACCTGATAGGTACAGATCCTTGTCGTTCTCTTTTGGTGCTGCTGGAGGGGGCGTTCGGTAGTGCCCCGTGGGCATGCCGGTTCTCACGGTCCTGTTACCGAGCGTGCTTTTAGCCTCTTCATAGGATTCCTCTGGGGGATCTAGCGGGTGTTGCCTTAGCATGCTATTTGTCCGGTCGAGTTGGCGACGGATCTGTTCAGATTCGAAGGCTGCCTTGTAGTCGGAGTCTTTGTGTTCATTCACCAGTCTGTCGTGCATGAACGATGTTAATCGGTCGCTAATTTTCATAGGTATTTCCTTGGTTTAATTAATGGGTCAGTTTATATTGTCACGCGTGATGCGTCAAGGGGTTCACATAACATTCCACGACTTCAGCCATTCCCGCAGGGTGTCTTCCCCTACGTTCCAGACGTAATACGAGGTGGTCTTTAGTAAGACACCGGAGGATCTCAGTTCGAGCACCATGGCCACGTCCTCCCGCGTTAACTTCCTCCGTGCTATATCCCGTTCGCGCCGAGTCCCGACGTGGGGCCGCACTTGCTCAGTGGTGAAGTAGGTGCTGAGAAAATCAGTTTCTAGATTCATGAATCGCGCTTTCTTATATGTTTTTCTAGTTTCCAAATAAAAGTTTCGGTTATGACCAGCGTGGCCCATAAACAAATTGCTATCCGCAGGCGTTTGGGCATCCATATCCAGAGCAGCGGGGTAATAACTTTTGCTACAAAATAGTACCTACTTAACACATATAATGTTTTCATTTTGCCACCCTATATTTTTTTAGATTCAGCCCATTTCAATTCTTCAGTAAGATTAGCAACCTCTCTTGCTAGAGAATCTCTTTCCATAGAATGCAATCGAACCTCTGTTTCTTCTACATCAAGCTGCTCTATTGCTTCTTCTAAATCTTGTTTTACATCTTCGATATCTCGCATGAGCTATTCCTCTATTTCTTCAATTTTTAGCTTTACTTTTACGCTACCTTCCATAAACTTGCTCAGGGGGTAATCACTCCCTTTGGTTTCCATCCCGCGTTGCAGCCAGTAGGCTTTTTCTATGCGGTCGTTTAGCTGCGCTTCTGTTGTAGAAAAAAGCCCAAAACGCATTTTTGCTTTATTCTTTAGTGCGTAAACTGTTTTCATTTTGCCACCCTATATTTTTTGCATTTAATAGTCCCCTTGGGGATAAAGTGCAGTTATTGATTTTTTTGCGCTGTTTATCTCTTCCTGAGTATATCCATGATTTTTAGCCCAATCTTTAAACTCAAGCCAATGTTTTAATGCTTGTTTGTTGTCCATATTTTTTGGGGTTTGTTTATAATATAAAGCAAGCCTATCTTTTAATTTAGAAAGATACTTATCTAGTATAAATTCCCCCTGTAAGTCTTTAGTCACTTTGTGCTCCGGTACTTCTTGCCATTGGTGCAGGTAATCAGCTCGTCGTTGATCAACAGGGCTGCAGTGGGGGTGTGTACTCGGCACAGCATGCTGTCGAAGCTATCGGGTTGTGTGGGTTTATTAAGGATACCCATGGAGAGAGTAACCGCTAAAAACACAAAACTGCCAGCGATAAGAACCTCTAAAAACATTGTCCAGTATTTCATAGCTCGCGCTCCAATATTTTATAGGCTCTTACTATGACACAAGCAACCATAGCAGTATCGAACTGGCCACGCGTTCCGTCGTCGTCCCTGTTGCCATGCTCATCCAGTTGCGTGCCCAGAACGGCCTGTTGTATGTATGCCACCACTGTGTCTATCTCAGACTGAGTTACCGGTTTGCCTTTAAGAGAGGGTGCTTGGCCTCCTGCGGTTGGCAGGCCTATCGTGTAGCACCCTACCCCCGTGCGTATTAGCGAGTGGGGTGTGCCCATTATGTCGCACGTTGGGCCTTTCGGGCAGCGTGCTCGCTCGTCCGCTCGTACTTCATCCATCATCGCCCTGACTTGGTCTACTGTGAATGTAACTTCTTTCATAGCTTAAACTCCTGATCTAATTTACCGTACTCTCTGCGCAGCCTGACGAGCCGTTTGTGGTGTGCGTCTACTGCTTTCCTGTGCTCGGGTTTACACTTCTGCTTCATGTAGTGCAGCTTGTGTTCTATCTTTTTAATTTGATACATGACGTTACCGTACTCCCCATGGTATTCCATAAAAAGCTCGGTTATTCCTAAATCGCATCCTCTACACATCGTCGTACCTCGCTTCTATTTCGTCACGCTCTTTTGCGTACCGTTCAGTTCTGGCATTAACATCTGCGTAAAAACTTTTTAGGCAGTAACGTAATGCTTCCTCTTTAGTTTGATCCCGCCATACTATTTCAGGTTGTATATCATTACTGCCAGTGCCCGTAAAAGTTCCTATTCTCACTTTACACATTTTTCTGTTCCCCCGCCTAATTAGTGGATGTACTCGTCATCGTGCTCGAACGGCAGCGGTGTCATGTCTTCATAGTTCAACACGGACGTAGTGCCATCGCTCTCTTTGAACACTCCTTTTTCTGGGTTGTAGAATTTAACGAACACGTAATGCTTGGTAGAGGGGTGGTTCTTGCGCGAGTAAGGATACCCAACTGCCATTTCATTTTCTTTAGTCATATGCCTTTTTTCCGTGTTTCTTCAGGCCATTTCAGCGCTGGGTGAGTGTGGGGGCGGTGCAACAGATGACTGTTTTTGATCAGCCACTCGTCGATGTCCATCGGTTGCCCTTTGGCTTGCGTGCTCAGGCCCGCTCCTACCATAACTCCACCGGCGAAAACGCAGGCGGTGAAGAGTATTTTCATGAGAAGCTGAAGAGTCACAGCTCTTCCCCGTTTAGGATTTTGTCTGCTAATGCTTCAGATATCTGCCTAGTCTGGGCGGTGCTGCCTTTACCGTACAGTAAAATCGTGACCTTCGGCTCTACCTTGCGGGCGAAGCGTTCACATTCTATGTACCCTTTGCCATTGATGATCCAGTGCATTCCGTGCGGGTCTTTGTACAGGAACTCACCGGTGCCTACCCCCTCTCTAAAATCGACGTTGCGGCAGACATCAATCTTATCGTAAACCTCGAAGCAGGGCGCTGCCTTTGGCGGTGCTGGTCCTGTCTTTGGTGCTGGGGCCATGTTTGAATATGAATAGTGGTAGATTCCCGTATCGGATTTGAACTCGCCTACCTTTGGGCTTGTTGTGTCACACAAGTAGGTGTACAAGGTGGCTTGCCCATTGTAAATGTACTGGTCGCCTACTATAAATTCGCTCTTAACCATTGTCTTGTGCCTCAAATGGGGGGTTAGTGGTTAAAAATCAACTGCTCTATTTCAGTTATTCGCTGATGTTGGTAATCAAGATGGTCACGTATAACTCGTGGGCCTTCGTTTAATACTTCAAGCAAGCAAATTTTGTCACGCCCGTCTTTCGCTGGTGCGCTGCTATCAGTGGGTGAGCACGAACCCATACGCTCGTAGAGGTCGTCTATCCTTTCACTAAGATGGTGCATTTGACGTATCGCGATATACAGCTCAGTGGGTTTGTCAACTGGGTTGACCTCACATTCTGCGGACTTCATAGATGATAATCCTGCTTGTTTGTTGTCATTTCCTGTCATAAATTTCTCTCGGTTAAGTTAGTGGTGTGGTAGTAAAAATCGATAACGCCGTAGGTCTGGATCACGGCGGTTAACTTCCACGAGCTGTATCGCTCGCTGTCTGTTGATACGTTGACTAAGAACTTGTGCGCTCGGGTCTCAACGACAGGGGACTCTCTCCAGTACACGCTCTCGCCAGATCTGACTGCCTGCTCTATCGCCTCTGGCGTTGTTAGTGATACCTTCATAGTTGAGGCCTTACTCGGTTAGTGTGTAGAAGTCGGACTGAATGCCGTACATCATGATTACAGTGTCGAGATCGGTTGCCATGAACTCCCCTAGGCCGAGGTGGGTCGTGACATTCTCCGCATCGACCGTGCTGTGGTGCGATCTCCAGTAGACGTGCTGGTTGCTGTTGATCGCCTGCCTTACTTCCTCGACTGTAGTGAGGTAGGTCTTGGCCGCGTGCTGGCCCTGTTGATGCCTAATGGTTTTAAAGGCATCGTGGAAGATCACGTCGAGCTCCACGCAGTCGAGCCTTTGGTCGGTCAGGACCATGTGGGTGGCTGCTGATTTGTCCTCCTCGATCACGAATACTTCGCGATCTTGGTTCCAGTAGTAAGTGCTGAAGGCGCACTGAGGGGTTGCGTAGTTTAGGATGACCATGGTTAAAAATCGACTGCTTTAGTGAAGTAGTAGCCATGGTCAGCGAGAGAGTTGAGGCCCGCCGAGTCCAGCTTTACTCGCACGTTTTCGCCTTTCTTGACAGTCAGGCTGAACGTCACGCGGTATTGCTCTTCATCGATGTTGGCGAGGTGCAGGCGAATGAGTTGCTCTTTTTCAGCGTCTCTGTTGTCCATCGCGTTTTGCAGCGCACGGTAAAGTTGACTTATGCTGAAGGTGGAGTAGTCGGGTTCGTAGTTGGGTCTCCACACTTGTGGGATTCGCATGAGATTGTTTTCATCACCGTTGTCGTCTGTGATCATTAGGAAGCCATCGTCAGCGACAGTGATCGGGTAGGTTCTGCCGACAGTGTAGTTTGTGCTGTCGCCCTGCGCGATACGAGTTACTGAGATCATGTCTGTTGAAGTAGTCATAAGTGTCACCTTAGTCGTTTGATTAATTAATTGAGATTGAAGTGTATATGGTCACGCGTGATGTGTCAACACTTTTTATCGGTGTTTATTTCTTCATCAAAGTTTTCATCAGGCCAACCGCAATCTTCACAATAAATATCACCGTTCCTGATTATCTTTACGCCCGTTTTGCTTTTGCACTGAGGGCAACAGCCATTGATATCTGTGGCACTTTCGCAGCTACAGTGTGCCGCGCAGTCTTTGCCTTTTTCATCGAACCAGCGGCTGATGCACTGCTTACCTGAAATGAGTGGCTTTTCACATATCTGGCATAACTGCTCTATCTTGTTGCTCATAAGTTACTCCTAGTCTGTGGTTTATAGTAGCGCTGCGTCCATGGTGCCGACGAGGCAGTAGATTGCGAACATGAGGCCCATAGCGATGAAACAGTATTCATCTTTCATGATGGATCCTCTCCTAGATTAAAAACTGAACGGTGCTTACCGGTTTTAAAGTCTTTGATCGACATGGTGAGCCACTTCCCCGTGTCCCAATCTTTGAACACTATGGAGGTGGGGGCTTTATACTCTGCGGCTAGCTGGTCTAACGTCTTGCCCGTTGGGAACTGGTAGATTGTAGCTGTCATATCAATGATACTCCGTTTCGTCTTTCTATGAGTGCGTCTAGCTTCTTCTTTGCGGCTCCGGCGTAGAAGCCGTTTAGGTCCATCTCTGCGTCACTGAGGTTGCCTTCCTTGTGCATTCTTTGTGCTACCAGCAGCAGCCAGTGGGCGTGTGCATCGTCCGCGAACGCTATCTCGATGAGTAGCTCAAGTTTCTTGTACCGGTCTATCGTTACATTGATCACAACTGCACCTCCAATATCTCAGTGACTAAGGTGCTCATCTCCTCATAGTGAGCGTCGTAGGACTTACTGTTCATGCGACCGTACTGCTTGGTCATGATCTCAGTGATGATGGTTTGAGCACGGGGGCTGATGTTGTGCCCGTTCATGATGGACCTGATGAGGTTGTCACAGAAGTTGCTGTTCTGGGCTTTAAGCACAGTAGCGATGGGTGACGCTATTTTATACCTGCGTGCTCGCTGTCGACTCAACTCAGCTTGCGTAGCTTCGTAGTCAGTCAGGCCCCCGTTATGGTCACGCTCTGCCTGTAGCTCTATGGCTCTGGCTTCCTGACGGGCTAACTGTGCAGCGGCACGCTTAACAGCGGCACGCTCACGGGCCATCTTGTTTTTGTGTGCCTTGGCTTGGCTGATGAGTCGGGTGTCGCCGGTCTTAGCGACGCAGTCAGATCCAACAGCGAACACTTCGCCGTCGGACGACTTAATGATGCAGTGGTGCATGATGCCGGTGCCGCAATGAGCACAGCACTGGTTGCAGCACTTTGGGCTTGCCCTCATGGCGTTGTTGTAGGCTTCAGGGTTGTGCTCCTGTAGTGACTTACTGGGTGCGGACCAGTAACCGACGATCTTGAACGGCGCGCGGCCAAGCCCTTGGGTCTGCCATACGTGCTCTAATAGTGTGAAGTTCATAATGTGTCACCTGATGGGTTGGTGGGCATCCTTGCCCGTGGCTGGTTAAACTCTGCGGGCGGTCGCATTCTGTCTTGATGGGTTTATCACTTCGCTTTCATTGTGAGCATTGATAATATTCTGTACAGCTTGCTCGCTAGTAAAGCTACAAACTACACCACCTTCACCTTCACCATTAAAACGGCTTACTACGTTATTGTTTTCCACTGTGATGTCTAATGTGTTCATAATGTGTCACCTGATTAGTAAGTTGATGTAGGCATGATATCTGATCACGCGTGATGTGTCAACAGTTTATTTTGGGAGTGTCACCAGATATGTTGATCGGTTGCGGTTTTGACAGGGGAGTGTGTCAGGAGTGTGTCAGGAGTGTGTCAGGGACCGGTATGTCATGAGAAATGTTGATGTTTTTCGTGTTAAAAAGGCTTTCCCTGACAGACTCCAATTTCCTGACACACTCCTGACACACTATTCCAAAAGAGTGTCAGGCTCTAAGTTATTGATATCTAAGGAGTTTATTCTTCTTTCTGACACACGGTATATATAGAGTCTAGTTATGTAAGTTATTGATTTATATGAGTATTTAATGGTGTATTTTGTACTTCCCTGACACACTTATCTGAATATTGGGGGAGCTGTGTTTCGCACATTGAGCAATTAGATATCTGCGGTTTCAGAGGAAAGTGGAAAAGAGTGTCAGGGATGGTGTATTGCACGTTTGGTGTTGATGTATCTGGTGACATTGCATGATTGGTGTTGATTGTCATTGGTGAGTGTCGCGTCTCGTGACGTACATTAATTGATCGATATCGGCATCACGATAACGGGATTGCCCCCATGGTCCATGGTGCGGTATGATGTAAGTAGTTACTAACTTAGGCATATTGAGATGACACCCGTTGAACGCAGAACGATACCCCCGAACCTGAAGCCCACCGAGGCTGTGTTCGTGATCGAGTACATGAAGGACTACGCGGTGAGAAGGGCGGCAGAGGCATCAGGATACTCTCCTGATCACGGCTACGTGCTGATGAAGAACCAGTACATCATCAACGCGATCGAGACACTGATCGAGAAGATATATGATGATGGGATGATCACGGCTGATGACCTGCTCAATGAGATGTGGGACAACCACCGCATCGCACGGCAGCAGGGCAACATCGCCGCGAGCAACGCTGCACTTGCGCTGCTGGCCAAGCATAAGCGTATCGATGCGTTCGCCGCTGATAAGCTGAACGTCACGACAGACGCTGACATCGTTGACCGGTTGAACGCGGGAAGGCGCAGGGTTTCGGAGATTAAAATAGATACACCAGAGGGTGATGACGTTAACTTCTTTTGATGCTAGTATGCGATCACTCCTCCGAAGTTAGCGGTCACTAACGCCCGTCACCTCGTTATGGTCGCTGGCTCTCGGAGGAGTCCATACCTTTTTGGTGACATAATGAGTGATATCGATGTACAACTAGCTGAAGCAGTAGCAGAGTTCTATGACGACCCCTACGGGTTCGTGATGATGGCATTCCCATGGGGTGAGAAGGGTGGACCCCTACAGGGCTTCAGCAGGCCTGACGACTGGCAGCGCGACTTCTTAGTCGATCTCGGGCACAAGATCAAGGACAACGACTTTGACGGTGTAACAGCTGTCGACCCCATCTTAATGGCCACATCGTCCGGCCACGGCATCGGTAAGTCTGCACTGACTGCTATGCTAATACTATTCATACTATCGACAAGATCACATGCCAAGGGCATCGTGACTGCCAACACGGGTGAGCAGCTGAAGACCAAGACGATGGCAGAGCTGGCCAAGTGGACCTCGATGTGTATCACTGGTACATGGTTTGAAGTGACAGCGATGTCGATAAGCCACCGTGCATACCCTCGAACATGGCGCTGCGATGCTCAGACCTCACGAGAAGAGAACAGTGAAGGTTTCGCAGGACTACACAACGCAACATCAACACCGTTCTACATATTCGATGAGGCATCAGCTATCCCCGAGAAGATCTGGGAAGTAGCCAAGGGGGGACTCACAGATGGTGAGCCGATGCACTTCGCGTTTGGTAACCCTACACGTAACACAGGATCTTTCTACCAATGCTTCAGGCGTGAGTCGCATCGATGGGACCACAGATCGATAGACAGCCGTCAAGCTAAAATGACAAACAAACGACTCATACAACAGTGGATCGATGACTACGGTGAGGACAGTGACTTCGTGAGAGTACGAGTGCGCGGTGTCTTTCCTAAAGGGGGTGATATGCAATTCATACCGAATGACGTTGTACATGATGCAATGAAAAAAGGATCAGGTATCTATCTGGGTGATGATCCATTGATATGTGGCATCGATATGGCCCGTGGTGGTGACGATAACTGCATGATCCAGTTCAGGCGTGGCTACGATGCTAAGTCAGAAAAGGTCTACAAGATATCAGGCGAGAAGTCACGTGACTCAATGAAAGTGGTATCACTGATCACCATGGTCCTTAACCGACATAAGCCAGATGTTACGTTTATGGATAAGGGATCGATGGGTGGACCGACAGCTGATCGGCTGCGGCAGCTAGGCTATGCGGTCATCGATGTAGGTTTTGGTGACAATGCTGCTGACGTTAAGCACTACAAGATGAAGACGGCTGAGATGGGCGCGAGATGTAGACAGTGGCTACTCGATGGGGGATCTATCCCAGATGATCAACAGCTGGAGCTGGAGCTAACGTCACGTGACTTCAGTCACAATGATAAGGATCAGCTGGTACTTGAGCGCAAGAAGGATATCAAGAAGCGTTTGGGGGTATCACCGGATTGGGCTGACGCTCTGTACCTAACATTTGCGGAGCCAGTGCCCAGCCGAGCCAGCCCCAGAAACGAGCTAGATGGTAACCCATACACACGGAATAATGGCGGCGGTGACTATAATCCACTTGACAGCCTTGATTCTGATGAGTATAGGTGATTAAATGCAGCATTAGTAAGCACTAACTAACTAACATCAGGACACTGCTATGTGTATACCATCATCATCACCTAGAGCACCAGCACCACCTCCTAAAGTACCCGAGGCGGCTCGAACACCTGAACCCGCCAACGCGGTGACAGGGGGAGAAGCCCCTGCTGAAGCTGACAAAAGACGTAAGCGTAAGGCTGCGGGCCAGAGCACTCGAAGCACTATATTAACAAGTTCGCGCGGTACAGAAGAGTACGGTGAAACCGCTCAAAAAACATTACTGGGTAGCTAACGTGGCATCTATAAGCAGTTACAGAAAGAGATTCGAGTTGCTGAAGTCGGAGCGTTCGACATTCATACCGCTCTACCGCGAGCTGTCTGATTACATCTTGGCTCACCGTGGTAGGTTCTTAGTCAGTGACAAGAACAAAGGCCATAAACGCAACACTAAACAGATCAACAGCGCGGCACGGCTGGCTGCTAGAACACTAGCGTCAGGCATGATGAGCGGTGTGACATCACCAGCGCGACCGTGGTTCATGCTATCGACTGGGGACGCAGATCTCGACGAGAAGGTCGACATTAAAGAGTGGCTGCACTCGGTACAGAAAGTCATGTACAAAGTGTTTGGACAGTCCAACCTCTACAATTCCCTGCACACTCTCTACTCTGAACTCGGGGTCTTTGGCACAGCCACGATGGCAGTCAACCAAGACTTCGAGAACGTGATCCACTGCAAGGTGTTCACGGCAGGCAGCTATTGCATAGCAACCAACGGCAAGGGAGAAGTCGATACATTCTATCGTGAGTACGAGATGACTGTAGCGCAAGTGGTTGGCGAGTTCGGCATGGAGAACTGCAGTAACAACGTCAAGCGATTGTGGGACAGCGGCCACAGTGAGGCAGGCATCAACGTCGTGCATGGCGTTGAGCTCAACGATGACCGCGACAACAACAGCCCATTGGCTACTGGTCGGAAGTTCCGGTCTTTCTATTTTGAGAATGGTGACTCCCTGTCTACCAAGGCCCACACGATCGATGCTAATGACAAGTTCTTAGCGCAGTCGGGGTTCAATGATTTCCCTGTACTAGCACCACGCTGGGACGTTACTGCTGAAGATGTCTATGCAACCGATTGCCCAGCGATGACGTGCCTTGGCGATGTCAAGTCGTTGCAGCTGGCAGAGAAGCGCAAGTATCAAGCGATAGACAAGATGGTGTCACCCCCATTGATGGGTCAATCAAACCTACGCAACAAAGTAGGATCTAACACACTCAGAGCCAACGAGATCATATGGGTTGACGACGTGGCAAACGGGCTAACCAGTATCTATGGCACAAGCTACCGCCCAGACATCAACCTGATCAAAGAAGAGATCAACGGTGTAGAGATGCGGATCTCACGGTCAATGTATGAAGACTTGTTCTTGATGCTGGCCAACAGCGACAGGAAGCAGATCACTGCGCGAGAAGTTGCAGAAAAGCACGAAGAGAAGCTGCTGATGCTGGGACCGGTCCTTGAGCGATTGCACAACGAGCTACTAGATCCACTGATCAACCGCACATTCAATATCTTACAAGAGAACGGCGTGCTACCCGAGCCCCCCGAGGAGCTACAAAACAGAGAGTTAAAGGTCGAGTACGTATCGGTACTGGCTCAGGCACAACGATTAGTCGCCACCGGTGGCATCGAGCGTCTCGCAGAGTTCGCGGGTAGCTTAGCGCAGGTATGGCCAGAAGCACGTCACAAGGTCGATGCTACTCAGATGGTCGATGACTTCTCCAATGCGCTGGGTGTTAACCCTAAGCAGGTCAGGAGTGATGACGCTGTCGCTGAGATCATAGCTCAAGAGCAGCAAGCAGCTGCCGCAGCACAGCAACAGGAGCAGGCGATGGAGATGGCTAAGATGGCTAAGCCCATGGCTGAAACGGATGTCAAGGGCCAGTCAATACTTGATCGGGCCGCTGATAGCGCAGGACTTACTTAAACAACACAGGGTGCTCGAATGAGTGAAAGTGGCAGAAACTTGGAATTGTTAGCTTTAGAGGGTATCATGTCCACTAAGGACGGAAGGTCAGTGGTAGCAAGGCTCCTAGAGTTAGCTGGTACTCACTCCGATACTTTCAATAGCGACCCATACAAGCACGCATTCAACGCCGGTAAAAGATCGGTCGGAGTGTGGCTAGAAAGTGAAGTGAGCACTCACTTCCATGGATCTTATTTATTAATGTTAGAGGAATTTCAAAATGAATGATGGTGACGTAGTACAAGAAACAACCGTTGACGACAAAGTCGTTGACGATCCGATCATTGACCCGAAAGCAGTTGAGTCGGGCGAAGACGCTGGCGGTAGCCTGTTGACAGATGCTGATAAAAAAGCCACTGATGACAAGGATGCCGACGGTGAAGATGCTGATTCTAGTAACGACGATGTACCTGATGAATATGCGGATTTCACACTACCTGAAGGGATGACATTAGATCCTGATTTGCTTGCTGAAGCTGGACCGGTCTTTAAAGACTTAGGTCTAACTCAGGACCAAGCGCAGAAACTAATCGATCTTCAAAGTAAGAAGGCTGAAGCTGACGTTCAGAAACAGATGACTGACTTTAATCAGATGATTGACGACTGGAAGGATCAGTCACAAAACGACAAAGAGTTCGGCGGTGACAAGTTTGACGAGAGTGTAGCGGTTGCCCGCGAAGCGATCGACAAGTTCGGAACTCCAGCACTCAAGGATCTACTGTCGGAACATGGGGTGGGCAATCACCCTGAAGTCATCCGATTTATGGTTAAAGTCGGTCAACTCACTCGGGAGAAAAACATCGATGGGGGCATGAATCCCGCCGCCGGTGGACCTGCCGATCGGGTCGATCAGCTGTATCCGAAAACTTAACTTAAGCACAGGAAATATTTATCATGGCTACATTAGGAAGTACGTTCGTCGATCTAATCGACCTATACAAACGTCAAGATGGTAAGGGCAACTTTGTCCCTATTATCGAAATTTTAAATGAGATGAACCCCATCCTTGCAGATGCCATCGCGGTTGAATGCAACAAGGGCACTAGTCATCTCCACACAGTCCGTTCTGGCTTGCCTGACGTATCGTGGGGCCGCTTGTACAAGGGCATCCCCAACGGTAAATCTGGCACTGCACAGGTTGAAGATACCACAGGCTTTGTTGAAGGCTTGTCTACTATCGATGACCGATTGTTGCAGCTGTCTACCAACGAAGGCGCTGTCCGTATGGGTGAGGCTATGGCCTATCTCGAAGCAATGAGTCAGGAAGTGTCGTATAAAACTTTCTACGGTAACACTGCCGCTGACCCAGAAGAGTTCATGGGACTCGCGCCACGCTTCAACGACCTCGGCGCTGCTAACGGCGGCCAGATTGTTGACGCAGGCGGCACCGGTGCTGACAATACGTCGATCTGGTTTGTTACATGGGGCGATAACCAGTGCCAGTTGCTTTATCCTAAAGGCACTCAAGCTGGTGTTAACCGTGAAGACATGGGTTCACAACGTCTGCTAGACGCTAGTGGCAACGCATACTACGGCAAGGAAGAGAAGTTCACATGGCACGTAGGTCTTGCAGTTAAAGATTGGCGCTATGTTTCTCGTATTGCTAACGTCGACGCGTCAGACCTTCAGGCTAACACTGTCGAGTTGTATGACTTCATGCGTAAGGCTTACTACAAGCTGCAGTCACGCAGAGTGGCTGGCGGCAACATGGCCATCTATTGCAACACTGATGTGTTGGAGTCGTTGGATGCGTTGGCTACTAACGGCGGTGCTTCTGACAGCTTCGTTCGCTTGACTCGTAAAGAGATCCAAGGTGAAGAAGTATTGATGTACCGTGGTATTCCGATTCGTGAGTCTGACTCATTGATCAACACTGAAGCGCGTGTTGTTTAATCGACAGGCACACTAACGAGCACTGAAAGGGTGCTCACTTAAAAATTCAAGTTGGAGAAACAACATGATCTTATCTCAAAACTTAATACTATCGGACAATCAGGCAATCACTGCCACGGCTGATAGTACCAATGTAATCGACCTCGGGGTTGCGGCTACTCCTCACGCGGCGGTTGCAGCTTTAAACCGCGACATAGGCAAGGGTGCAGGCATCCCTATCCTTGTCCAAGTTACCGAAGCCTTTAACACTTTGACCAGTTTGACTATCAGCATCTCAACGGGTGCGACTACCGGACTTGGTACAAAGATTGTCTCGCAAACAATCCTTCTTGCTGATCTATTAGTGGGTAAGCAGATGGCGGTTGTTGTGTTACCTAACGACATTACTGAAAGATACTTAGGCATCGAGTACGTTGTGGCTGGTACCGATCCTACTACCGGTAAGATTACCGCAGGCATCACCATGGGTGTTCAGACTAACATCACTGGTGCATAAACGTAGGGTAGTATTTACTACCTTTTGATGTAGAATGGTGGCTTTAATCGGTCACCATTTTTTTT